>ERZ773203.384-NODE-384-length-24204-cov-12.446520_pt1 | contig 24204 bp, 18 predicted proteins | sample MGYA00580529_ERZ773203 | MGnify/ENA primary metagenome ERZ773203 (study PRJEB29015, sample SAMEA2738176) | human oral metagenome | biome: human oral; feature: human-associated habitat; material: saliva | place: China | collected 2177 ... | reverse complement strand
ATCGGTGGTGCTGGTAGCTCCTTCTCCTCCCGCATCCTCAGCGAAGAGGAAGAGCGCGAAGAAGAAGCCCGCAAAGAAGCTCGCTACTTGGGTTCACTTGCCCTACGCGCTTGCAACAGCTATAAGATGGCGCTCTTAGTGCGATTCATTGACGGGCTACATCAGGAGATCAAGCAAGCCCAGCGAGCAGGAGACAGCACAAAGATCCTCGAATGCATGACCGAGATCACGCGCCTCAATATCCAGAAGCGTCGCCTCTCCGATCTCCTCGGTGAGCGCACGATCATAGGATAACTACCCCACATCAAAGCGGCAAGGGCGAAGGCTTACCATAAGCCTTCGCCCTTGTTGTATAGGAGCGCTTCATGAGTAAGTTAGAGAGGATCCACATCAAAGAAGATCAGCAGGCGCTTGCTCTCGGGCATAGAGAGCCGTAGCTGCTGTAGTGCTGAAGCAAAGGCTGCGCGCTCCTCTCGGTAGGACTGCTGGAAGGGACGACGTATGACGATCTGCCTCTGGTAGTAGCCTTCCAAGCGAGCTAAATCGGGAATCTGTGGATCCGTTACGCGCTCGTTAGGGAGTAGTCCTTTGAGATACTGTGAAAGGACTAAGGCTGCAGAAGCCAGTAAGCGCTCATCCTTCCCCCTTAGCCAAAGGTGCGTTAGGCGGGTGAATGGAGGGAAGTTCGTCGCTTCACGCTCTGCGAGAACCTCGTTGATGAAGGCATCATAGTCACCGACTTGTAGAGCCCTGATGAAGGCTTGCTCCGTACTACTCGTTTGGATCAAGTAGCGAGGGCAGTCTTCCCGAGGAGCACGGGAGCGAAGTCTGAGCTGATGGAGTAGCTGATAGGCACGCTCCTCCGAGCGAAAGTCTGGTACACCCAAGACGGCATCGAGCTGTACAACGGCGATCAAGCCAATATCCTCCCATATCGGTTGGTTGCGTATAAGCTGGGTACCCAAAAGAATCTCAGCACTTCCCGACTCGATCTGCTCGAGTAGCTCCATACGCTTCTTCTGCGATGAAAAGGTATCGCTATCGATACGCAGCACTTCATAGGCGGGAAGCTTCTCCTTGAGTTCCTCCTCCACACGCTCGATACCATAGCCTACTTGACGAAGCGCAGGACGAAGCCCAGACTTCGTCGTGACTTCAATGGCTCCACAGCTCGGGCAAGCCTCGGGTAGTGCTGCGGTGTAACCACAATAATGGCAGAGTAGGGCTGCTCGAGTGCGGTGATAAGTAAGACTCACATCACAGTTCGGGCACAGCAGGCGGGTTTGGCAGGCATCACATGTCACATAAGGAGCGTAGCCACGACGATTCTGTAGGAGTAGAACCTTCTTTCCTCTAGCTATCGTGGAGCGAATCTCTTCAAGGAGGTAGGGCGTCAGCGTATGTCCCCACTCGACCTCACGTAGCTGCCGTAGGCGCTTAAGATCAATGGGTTCTATGGTGGGTAATACCTGCTGGGATTGCGAACTAGTCTCCGCTGGGAAAGACTCGGGACGTAGTAGCTGGTACTTCCCACGCAGGGCATGGAAGAGTGCTTCTGCCGAGGGAGTAAGAGATGTAAGGAGCACTTGAGCCCCTGATTGGTGTGCTCGCCAAAGAGCAACGTCGCGAGCATGATAGCGTGGGGCTACGAGCTGTTGCTTATAAAGATACTCCTGCTCCTCATCAATGATAACCAGAGATAAGCGAGGAAGCGGCACATATATAGCCGAACGTGTCCCCACGACAAGTGCAGGGCTGTCGAGCTTAGAGAGACGAAGGTACGTCTCCACTCGCACCGCCTCACCGATGAGGCTATGATAAGGATAGTAATTGGCTCCTGCGATTTCGGCAAGTCGCTGCATAAAGCCAGCTGCCGAAGGGACCGAATGCACCGAAGAAGTTAGATAGAGCACCTGACCACCACGAGCCAGCGTCGCAGCGATCTGCCCCAAGATATAGCGTTCTTTATCCTCTGCCGTATGCCCGTAATAGAGTGTCACGGGATGGGTCAATGGCTCTACATCTGCAATAGAGGATTCTCTGCTTGAAGGCTCCACTGTTCGCAGTCGGCTTACAGGCTCTAAGACCTGCTCCAAGATACCTTTCTCAATGAGAGCACGTAGTTGTGCTTCGCTCTTTGGCACGGCTTCGAGCAAGACGGAGCGGTGTAAGGCTCCTGAATGATCTTGTCCCGTCTCTCGAAGCGCCTCAAGGAAGGCCATCAATAGCTCTACTTGCCGTGGCGCACGAGAGAGTCCATCGAAGAGAGTTGATAGAGCTCCCTCATCTTCTTGATATTCGGGGGCAAGACGAAGATAGCGGGCGAGCTTCGGACGATAGCGTGGCTGGAGCGCTTCCTCAGTATGTACCGCTCCCAACTCTATGAGATGGAGGAGCGGACGGGTGAGTCTTCGCCCGACAAGTCGCTCCAGTTGCTCCGTCGTCATCGCCCCCTTCTCGGCAAGTGTATCTAAGATCAGTAGCTCCGCATGAGGAAGTGCTTCTTCCGCCTCAAAGCCTTCCACAAGCGAAAGCATCGTCTTGCTCTCGGGAAGTAGTCCTGAGGGGAGTGCATCTCGAAGGATGGAGCCCAGTGGACAGGCATAATAGTATGCCATCCATTCCCATTGCTTCAGAGTAGCTTCGGGGATGATCGGAGCAGAATCGAGGATTTGCTCGACCTCCTTATATGCCGATATTTCCGCCTCCTTATCCATAGAGAAGACCACCCCCGTATAGTATCGCTTGCCTCCAAAGGGCACAACGACACGACAACCCACACTGAATCCAGGCGCTTCACTAATAAGCGCCTCGGGAACAGCGTAGCTAAAGAGCCCATCTAAGGCTAAGGGGATGATGACCTCTACTCGGATCATAAAGTAAGCTTAAGTGAAGAGGAGAGCTCGGTGAGTGCTGCGATGAGAAGATCATTCTCCTCAGGGCGCTGTGCTGCAATACGTATCGTGGGGGAAGAGTAGCCAAAGTTCGTCGCATCACGAACCAAAAGCCCGTAGCGCTGCGCTAAGATCTCCTTCAGCTCGGCGCCACTTCCTATCGCTGGATGAGCACAACGCACAAGGAAGAAGTGCGTATCCGTCGGCTGAGGATCGAAGTATGGGAGCGACTTGATAGCATTCCAGAGACGCTCACTCTCTACAAAGAGCTGACGTCGGTCCAGTAGGTGCGGGAAGTCATTACGGACGATCCATTCTCCCGCTGAGATGGCGAGCGATCCTACCGACCACGGAGCAGCATATTCGCTTAGTCGGTCGATGACTTCACTGTGCGCCATCACGTATCCCAAGCGTAATCCTGGTATAGCATAGCGCTTGGTCAGTGAAGTGACAAAGATGACGTTGGGGAAACGCTGTATGGTTTCTTTGGGATCAGGAAGAGTAGCCTCCGTGAAGTAGCTGTACGAGCTATCGATGACGAAGTAGATCTGCGGGTAGCGACTCCAAAGTGACTCTAAGAAGTCCTGCGAATAGACTTGCCCCGTGGGATTATTCGGTGAGCAAAGCCAATAGACCCCCGCAGGAGCATCTTGACCTGGCTCGAAAGTCTCCAGCTCACGCTGCTCACGTGCAAAGAGTCTCCCCGCATCCCTATATTCACTAAAGGTCGGATCAGGGCTATAATAATGTACAAGCTCTCGATAAGCCTGTGCGATGAGGTAGATCCCCTCGGTCGCACCACTTGTCACGAGCACCTCTCCATCTGCTAAGCCGTGATGCTTCGCAAGGGATTTCCCAAGCGAAGCTGCTGTAGGCTCGGGGTACGAACCAATACGATTAATCTCTCCTCTGAGGTGTTCCCGCAGCGAAGTGGGGTCCGTGAGGCTCGTTACATTCGAGCTAAAGTTCGCACGTATCCGCTCATAGCGGTGGAGGTCATCGCCGTGTCCGTCTCTCATCGCTCAAGTAGCTGATAGATTCGCTCCAGATCGACGTGCTGGCGGAGATGTTCGGCGAGCTTGTCGTACTGAGTTTCCTTGAAGGTGGCATAGTCTTGCCCCGCAGTTTGCTCATGAAGGCGCTCGGCGAAGGGCTGAAGCAGCCGCTCGATAAAGATCTCATTGTCGAGAATGCCATGCAGGTAGGTACCCATGCAATGATCTCCGACGCAGTAGCCCTCGAGACGGCCATCGGACATCTTGACTAAGGGCGAGGCGTCGAAGCCATCTACGACACGGCTTCTCCCCATATGGATCTCGTAGCCACTGCAGGGGACGTCGCTACCTATAAGAGTGAAGGTCGCTTGTGTAGTTACCTTCTCGGCAGCCATCTCCGTTGCGATCGGGAGCAAGCCTAAGCCTGGCAGACGAGTTAAGTCACCCTCTACCCCATCTGGGTCGTAAACCTCTTGACCTAAGATCTGATACCCACCACAAATACCGAGGATCGTCTTCTCTGCACGATGAGCGCGGATGATAGCTTGAGCTACTCCGTTGCGGCGTAGCTCGTAGAGGTCCGAGAGCGTACTCTTGCTTCCAGGCACAATGATGATATCTGCCTGCTGGAGCTCCTCTACATTGTTCGTATAGAAGAGATGAACGCGCTCATCTTGCTCGAGGCGCGCGAAGTCGGTGTAGTTCGATATGTAGCGAAGAAGCACGACTGCCACATTGACCTTCCCCTGCTGAGCGGAGAAAGCACGCTTGGAGAGCGCGACGGAGTCCTCTTCTTCGATGTGCACGTCATTCATGTACGGGACGACTCCAAGTACAGGCACGCCGCAAAGTGACTCCAGAAGCTGGCGCCCTTCGTCGAAGAGACGCAGGTCACCGCGGAACTTATTGATGATGACTCCTACGATCAGCTCCCGCCACTCAGGCTTCTGTAGCATGATCGAGCCATAGACTGAGGCGAAGACTCCTCCACGATCGATGTCGGCGACAAGGATTACCCGAGCGCCAGCATACGCAGCCATCGGCATATTCACAATGTCCGAGTCCTGGAGGTTCAGCTCAGAGATGCTCCCTGCACCTTCGAGTACGATGGGGTTATAGCGAGAAGCCAAGCGATCAAAGGCTGCATGCACTTCGCCACGAAGCTCACCGCGCCCCACGGTACGGAAGTATTGGTATGCATCTTTATTGCCGATGGGGCGCCCATGCAGGATGACTTGGGACGTCTTATCTGAGCTGGGCTTGAGAAGCACAGGATTCATGTCCGTATGACAAGGGATACCTGCGGCCTCAGCTTGCACAGCTTGCGCACGGCCCAACTCTAATCCCTCGGGCGTAACGAAGGAGTTTAGAGCCATGTTCTGCGCTTTGAACGGCGCAGGTCTGTAGCCATCTTGCTTGAAGATGCGACAAAATCCCGCCGTGAGGATGCTCTTCCCCACGTCACTTCCTGTGCCAACGAGCATCAGCGGTGCCAGCCGTTTGCTCTCGATCTTATCCATTATTCAGCGGGGGTTGGCTGCTTTTTCTTGCGCTTATAGCTGAAGGCCTGCCAGCGATCTTCTGGCCAACCCTGCTGGTGCATCTCCCATTTGGCCGAGACGAAGAGCCAGTCGCTCATTCGATTGACCCAAGGGATCAGCCCCTCAGGAAGTGGATCCAGTCGCTCCAAGGTCCATAAGCGGCGCTCGGCACGTCGTGCGACGGTACGCGCCAGCTGCATTTCGGCCGAGAGGATCGTGCCGCCAGGGAGGATGAAGAAGCCATTCTCTGGGATCTCAGCCATCAGGCGTGCCGTCTCAGCCTCCAACTCCTCGACCCACTGCAGGTCAAAGTGGTTAGGATTCTCTTCGCGGCGCTCGCTACGTGTAGCGATAAGGCTCATGGCTTGCATGATGCGCATCTGCACTTCGCCGAAGAAGCGGTGACGGGGATCTTCAGTAGGGATGTGGGCTCTTATCAATCCAAGGTGAGCATTGAGTTCGTCCATCGCACCATTGGCTTCGATACGTGGATCATCTTTGGGGACTCGCTCGCCACCGAATATTCCGGTGGTTCCCTTGTCTCCGGTTTTGGTCATTATTCTTGCCATTACTTGTCGTGTAAGCTTGAGGTTGGGCGGATATCGCCCCGACAAAAATAGCGCAATTCCACCGTATAGCACGTGTGCGAAGGCATTCATCAAGCAGGCAGAAGAAGCTCTACTCGTGCCCGCTCTTCGAAGCACCTTCGGAGCGAAGCAAAAGCTGTTCATTTACCCTTCAATTGACCCGTCTCTCCCCCCTCCAATGACCCGATGGAAAAAATACCTCTACTTTCTCTCAGAAATACCTCTACTTTTCAATGAAAATACCTCTACTTTCTGGAGGAAGTAGAGTAACATTCGGAGAGAAGTAATATAACTTCCGCCAGAAAGTAATATAACATTCGACTGAAAGTAATATAACATCCGACCAAAAGTAATATAACATTCAGTGAGAAGTAATATAACATTTGGAAGGAGGGTATATACCTTTTCTTCGAAGGGTACATACTATTTGACCGAAGGGTATATACCATTTGGAAGCATACACCTCATCGCACTCGGAGAAGTAGCTTGGAGAGGCTTTGCTTTCCCCTGCTCTTCTGCCCCCTTTCTCCTCCCAGCAAAAAGAATCCGCCCCTCGAAGGACGGACCTTCGAGGGGCGGATCATAAGGGAAGTATTACCGAAGAGGCTTACTCCGTGACGGGGAAGCGGAAGGGCTTACCTGCATTGTCGACGAAGGTTGCACCCTGGAGGCTGGGGAAGTGGTGTGCACCAGCAGACCAGTCCCAGATCTGAGTCTCATCCTCCGTGACCTTACCTGTAGCATGGTCATACTTCTTACCATTCATAGGATAGTATGCTACGAGGTTCGTATCCTTAGGATCAACCGTCTTCCAGACGTTAGCAGCGATCTGAGCTGGGGTACGTGCGACCTTGTAGAATCGCAGTTCGCGCATCAGACCACGCGTCGAGCTGAGCCAGAAGCCACCAAGCTTGTAGTCTCCATCACGTACAGGCTGCGAAAGCACCTGACGGCCGTTGCAGTAGACTGAGACGTTGGCCCCGTCATAGACGAAGGAGAACATGTACCACTTGTTGTCTTCGAGAGGCATGATATCCTTCGAGAGAGAGAGGTCAGTACCACCCGTGCGGAAGAACGAACCATCCTTACCGACGACAGGGTAGATTTCACTCTTGTCATCCGACCCACCGACGAACTTCGTACCAGCAAGTGCACCATTGATATTGCTGCGCTTGACCATCACTTCCATCGTCCACTGGGGAACAAGGATATCTTCTGCGAAGTAAACAGCGATCTCATTGCCCGTATTGATACTGAGAGCCTTCGTCTCGGTAGCTTGGTCGACGACGATGATCGCTTCACTTTGCCCGCCGATAGCGTGAGGATTGCTCCCCTGCAGCTGGATGGGCAGAGCGAAGACTTCGCCACTTGAGAAGGTGACTGACTTCAGCTTGACGGGAATCGAAGCCGAGGTCTGACCTGCAGGAATAGTCACCGAAGCAGGAAGCTCATACATCGTCGAAGGAAGGAGCTTGTAGCTCGTCCCGTTCTTAGCGTTATAAGCGTCGAGCTGTGCCTGTGAGCCGACGGAGAAGTTCACCGTGACGGTAGACGTAGCAGGCTTAACAAGGCTGACACGAGGGCCACTTGCATCCTGCGAAGCACCACTAAGGAGGAAGATCTGCGTCTGCTCCTGACCGTGGATATAGATCCCCTGCTCGCTCTGATGATCCTTTGCGGGATCGTTGTAAAGCTCATTCTGACAGCTGCCAAGAAGGCTGGCTGCGAGGAGCGCATATACTATTCTTTTCATCAAACTCTTGTTTTCTCTGTTAGCCATTATTGGAAGTCTGCCTTCTGGGTTTCGCTGACACGATTACCGGCATTGAGAGCCTGGCGAAGGAAGCGATAGCTACCACCCTCCGTATCAAGCTCCATGTGATAAGTACCGATACCAGCGATACGCTTGCCATTAGGCATGAGCATCGTAGCATAGTCCATGATCTGACGACCGGCATCCAGCTTCTGAATCTCAGGATTAGAGCTTGTGTAACGAGGGAAACCACCCGTCTTAGAGTACTTCTGGAACTCCAGCGTGAGGAAGGTCTTCGCCTCCCAGTTATCAAGCTTCGAGCCCTGACGGACCTTATTCAGAGCTGCGTAAGTCGTAGACTCATCGTAAGCCTGATAGACATAGAAGTTGATCATCTTAGAGGCTTCGGTAGAGAGCTTATAAGGCTCACCGTCGAAGAGAATGATTCGGCCCTTGGGGTGAAGACGATCATAGAGCGTCTTGACAAAGGTGTACATACCGATATTGCGCTCCGAAGAGGCATCGATGATATCTGCCTCTGCACCTACATAGTCAGCAGCGGGATACTTCTTCCAGTCATAGTGGTAGGTCTCGCCACCATCTTCATAAGACTGAAGAGCAGTAGCCAGATTACCAGAACCACCATAATAGGGCTCATAGTCGATATCGAAGCCGTCGAGGTTGTACTTCTCGATGGTATCACAGATAGCATTAGCATAAGCCTTGACACCTTCGAGGAAGTCACCACCACCCTTCTCCGTGATCCAATAGTCCGTAGCGGTCTTACCCTTAGGAGTAAGCTGGTCACCGACATTAGAAACAATCCAGCAAAGGAGGACCTTACCACCCTTGACGTCTTGGAAGAGCTTGAGGTCAGTCTTCTGATCCTCGGTCAGCTCGCCATGCGTACCCCAGAGAGATACGATGTCGACGCTATCGGGAAGCATACGGAGGTACTTCTGTGGATCCGTACCCTTAGCCGTCCAGCCACCGAACCAGCCGAAGCCACGTACGTGAGGCGTCTGCTTCCATGCACGGAGCTCGCTGTAATACTTCTGCTGCTCTGCCGTGAGCTGATCGGCACTCGTCAACTCAATGAAGGGAATGGCTCGCTTGAGGTCCTTCTGATTGTCGAAGGTCAAGCGCTCATCATCAGTCCACTTGCTACAAGCGACAGAGGCGAGGGCCATAGCTGCGACAAGCGCATATTTAAGCATCTTCATAGATGATTCGTTTTAGAGTTACTGATTAGGACGATTGTCACGCACCCACCACAGCGGAGTCTTACCGAGGTCTACACCACCGAGGAGAGAGGGGATGACTTTGAGGTTAGGGTTGCTATCGTAAGCCGATGCAGGGAAGGAGAAGCGCTCAGGAGCACGCATGCTGGCATCTCCACCGATACGCGAAGGAGCTCCGGTATCAGCTGGCTTCATGATGAAGGGATAGCCCGTACGACGATATTCCGTCCATGCTTCATAAGCATTGGGGAAGAGCGCAAGGTACTTCTGCGTGATGATCTTCTGAAGCTGTACTTCCTGCAGATTACGAGTAGCATCTACATCATTCCAGTTAGGAGAGACATTACCCGAGGAGATGTTATCGCTATATCGACTCGAGAGGTAAGGGTTGTAAGCCACAGTAGTCGCAGCAGGCAATACCCCGGTCTGAGCGAGATAAGCCGTAGCATCTCCAGCGCCAGCTTCGGCGAAGGACTGACGGACACCCTGCTCATAGTAAGACTGTGCCGTCCCCGTAGAGATCAGACCGTAAAGAGCGGCCTCAGCCTTGAGGAAGAACGTCTCCGAAGCACGGAACCAGTAGAGAGGCGTTTCCGTAGAGAAGTTAGGCTTCGAGGCATACTGTGCTGTATTAGCCCCTTCCTTCTTTGACTCGTTATTGGTCGGAGGGAGGAAGTAGTAACCTGGTATATTGCGGTAAGTACCCTTCGTGAAGTACTTCTCAAGACGTGGGTCATTGTAGCCCTGGAGATAAGACCAGATGGTAGCCCCCATACGCGTCTCATTGTACTGATCTACAGAGATGAGTGCTGGGTGTGCCAGAGGCTGCTTATCGGAGTTACCGATCTTAGCCTCGTCAGCCGTAGTCTCAATGACACCACCATTGGAAGCGTCTAAAGCCTTTGCGATGTATTCCTTAGCCAGTGCAACATCCTTGAAGTGAACACGGACAGCCATACGCAGCATCAGGGAGTTAGCAAGCTTAACCCACTTGCTGGCATCACCATTATAGACGAGGTCATTGCGAGAGAGGACGGACTCACGAGCTTCGCGCAGGACTGCTGCACTCTTCTCCAGATCCGCAAGCATACTCTTATAGACCTCCTGCTGAGAGTCAGGAGTAGGCGTGATGTCACCGCTACCAGCCTTCGTATATACGATAGGACCAAAGGCATCGGTAGCACGTAGCCAGCCTACGACCTTCACGATATTGGCCATAGCAAGGACCTGCTGAGCCTGGAGGTTATCCTTAGCACGGCTTGCCTGGATGTGGATGGGGAGCCAAGACTTCGCTACATCCCCGTAGAGGAGACCATAGAGGATGCTCATACGTCCATTGGTGAACGTCCAGGTACCTTCCGTGTTAAAGTTCCAGTTGTTATTATTCCCGTAGTAGCCTACATAGTTACCCGTAGAGATAAGCTCGAGGACCTGCATGCTATTCCCAGGACCCGTTTCGCCAGCGACACCGATAGGCATGACCGAGCGCTGAAGGCTCATCATAGCCAGGCCATAGGCAAGACCACCCTGGTTGAGCTCCTCATCGGTGACACCGACACGGCTGGTATTGATATCTTCCTGATTGCAGGAGGCGAAGACCAGCGCTGAGGCCATCGCCAAAGCGGGAAGGACTAATTTCTTGAAGTTCTTCATTTCGTTTCTTCTTTATCTGATAAGATAAGTACTCGACTTAGATGCCGACCTTGATGCTGGCACCGATAGTGCGCTGGCTGGGGAGCATGAAGTAGTCATAGCCCTGACCAAACGTACCCGTAGACCCTGTGAGCTCAGGGTCATAAGGAGCCTTGTTGTAGATCATCCAAAGGTTCGTAGCGTAGACAGAGAGAGCGACATTCTTAAAGGTCTTGCCAAGGAAGTTCTTAGGCAGGTTGTAAGAGAGGCTCAGCTCCTGCAGACGAACGTTCGTAGCCGAGTAGACGTAGTAGGAGTCGAGGTTGTAGACAGCATCGTAGAACTGCTGTGGAGCGATGGTAAGACCTTCGCCGATGTTGATACCACCAGCATCGCGTGCATCAGCAGAAGCCTGAGAAACCCCAAACTTGTCGAGAGCGGCCTGCGTCTTCGAGATGACGATACCACCAAGACGAGCTGTGAAGAGCATATTCAGGTCGAAGCCCTTATAAGAGAAGCCGTGCTTCCAGCCTAGGTTCCACTTAGCATTGACCGAACCGAGCTTATAAGGAGTCGTTGGCTCCGTGACCAGAGACTGACCTGGGGTATAGTCTACATAGCCATTAGCATCACGCTTGATGCGCTCGCTAGCGTAGACGTCACCGAGCTCACCACCTTCACGCAGACGGAAGCGACCCTTGACGATATCCTTAAGGTCAAAGACCTCGTGTGTGATAGGATTCGTGACACCAGAAGCCAGCTTGAGGATCTTATTGCGGTTAGCCGTAGCCGTAACACTTGAGTTGTACTCAAAGCCACCAAACTTCTTATTGAAGCCAAGCGTCATTTCGAGACCACGGTTGCGGACATTACCAGCCTGTACATAGAGCTTCTTATAGCCCGTCCCTGGATCGAGGTCGGTCTCAAGGAGCTGGTTGAGCGTATTTGACTGATAGACCGTAGCACCAAACGTCAGAGCGCCACCGAACCAACGGGAGTCGACCCCGAGCTCGATAGAGCGCGTACGCTCAGCCTTCAGGTCAGGCAGAGGATAGTAGTCGAAGGGTTCGACCTTACCACTGCTCATTGAGTGCGTGATAGTACCTGGGGTCAGACCAGTGAAGGGGATAGGAGAACCCACCTCCGTATAAGAGGTACGTACCTTCAGATAAGAGAGCGTAGGACGGAGCTTAGCGCGCAGGTCCTCAGAGAGAAGGTCGGTGACGACAGCAGAGAGACCGATCGAGGGATAGAAGATCCAGGGGTCTACGCTACCGACAAGCTGCGAAGGCTTATCTGTACGACCCGTAAGCGTGAGGTAGAGCGCGTTGCGCCAAGCAAGTTCAGCAGAAGCGAAGACTGCGAAATTACTCTTACGCGTAGAGGACTGCGAGCCACCACTCTGGAGCTGATTGGTATTGGGGAAGATGAACTTATTAGGGATAAGGAAGAGGTGTCCACCAAAACCCTGACCCTTATTGTCATACTCTTCATACGACGTACCGAGGGTAGCCGTCAGATTGATGTCCTGAGCAATAGGGGAATTGTAGTTCGCCATGAAGTCTACATACTTCTGCTTGAAGTAGCTGACATCAGAAGAGAAGTAACCGAGAGGCTTAGAGAAGACGCTGGAGGTAGAAGCATAGAGCTTCGTCTCACGCTCAGTGAAAGTGTTATCCAGACGAGCACGCCCCGTGAAGTTAATCTTCTTGTTCAGCTCATACTTCAGAGAGCCGAAGAGCATGTAGCGGTCATTAACCTCGGGGTGCAGATTGCGGTATGCCACCCAGTAAGGGTTCTGCACATCCATACCCATGCTACCGGGCTTCCACTGCTGTACATTGTACCCCAGCTCTGCGTCGTAGCGCTCGAAGTACTTCTCTTGGTCGAAGTTCTCGCCACGAGGGTAAAGATAAGCACCTACGATAGGATTGAAGTATGCCCCGTAGGAGATCATGTTGTTCGCATAGTCACGGATGTAGTTAGCCGAGACGTCCAGCGTCAGCTTATCATTGAGGAACTTCGACGTATTGCGAATCGAAGCATTGTAGCGATGGTACTTATTGTTAGGTACGATCCCCTTAGCATTGATAGCAGAGGCAGAGAAGTAGGTCTGGTTCTTATCCGTACCAACCGAGAAGTTGAACGAGTTATTGAACGTCACACCACGGTTGTAGAAGTCGCGCACCTTATAGTCAGAAGGAGTAGCGAGCTTATCACCCCATGAGGTGTACTGACCAGCCTGATTGCCATAGGTATTCTGGAACTTAGGCAGGATGAAGGGCGAAGCCGTCTCTACAGAAGAAGAGAAGTTCACGCGCAGCTGACCTGCAGCACCCTTCTTCGTATTGATGAGGATAACCCCATTAGCAGCACTTGCACCATAGAGAGCAGCAGCCGAAGGACCCGTCAGGACGCTAATTGATTCGATATCATCAGGGTTGATATTCGAGATACCTTCACCCGAAGCACGACCTGCACCGAAGCCAGAGCCGTCACCACCACGGTCAGCGCTGTTACCGACAGGAACCCCGTCGATCACGTAGAGCACGTTATTATCCCCTGAGATCGACTTGTTACCACGCATGACGACACGCGTGCTACCACCGACACCCGAGGCACTACGCTGGATGTTCACACCAGCGACCTTACCGTTGAGGCTGTTCATGAAGTTGGCATCCTTCACCGTCGTCAGAGCATCGTTCTTGATCTCCTGGACATTATAGCTCAGAGCCTTCTGAGAGCGCTTGATACCGAGAGCGGTGACGACGACACCTTGGAGCTGGTTGTCTTCACCGGAGAGCTCGATCTTCAGCTCCGTCTGGTTGCCGACAGGCACCTCCGTCTTCTTGTAGCCGATGGACGACACGACGAGGATGGCACCTGACTTCACGTTCTTCAAGGTAAACTTCCCGTTGATGTCCGTGGAAGCACCTTGACCTTGTACGCCCTTGACCAGGACGGAAGCCCCGATCACAGGCTCATGATTCGTGGCATCGAGGACGACACCACTGATACTCTTACCCTGCGCCATCGCGGTAGCGACCGTAAGGAAGAGGATCATGAGGATAGATAGTACTTTCTTCATATTTAAAACTAAAAAAATAAGCGGTGGGTGATCTTAGCCTCTATGCTTTCTCTGTAGGATTAGAGAGAAAAGGCTGCGAAGCTCCCCTGTGCAGCACCCTGTGGGGCAAGCAGCAGCAGTGGGCAAATGACTGATTGAGAGAAAGACGGTACGGGGACCAATACATAAGCCGTATCAATAGCCCCGTCTTGGAGTAGATAAGGTATAGCAACGGAGGAAAGCCCCCAACCATCCGGGTTGAGAGCAGTACAAAGCTTCGAGGAGCAATTAGTCTGTTGCACGAAGGCACGAGCAGTAATCATGTTCCGTTGTAAGTGCGAGCAAAAGTAATAATTAAATTCTTTCGGAAGTTGCAAGAAGACAAATACTTACTTCTTAAAATATTTAAGTATATAGTAACACACATAACTCCCTGTTACCTTGCCACATACAACCACAAGATGACGTTACGCAACTTGACTGTTAGAAGCACCATTCTACAACAAATACGATACAATCGTTCGGGGAAAGCAAAAGACAGCTCAAAAAGTAGACCTTCAGCGCACCTATTACTGGGATCAGAAGCACCCAGCGCTCTTGATCAGTTCATTACAGGAAGACAGTTGGAACAGTCGCACCTCAACGGGAGAAATAGCACACCACAGATTAGACTATATACCAGCTAATTAGAAGAGAGCTATAAGGGAGGTAAAACGAACCAGTACTGGTCACTCATCGGAGCAGTACTGGTTCGTGATATGTACCAGTACTGGTCTGAACTCCGACCAGTACTGGTCAGCTCAGTGACCAGTACTGGTTGAAAAACCGACCCTATATAAGAGGGTTCCAGCAAGCTCCCCCACCCGATTCTCCTTCACTCGGAGGCACGTGGTATATATACGTAGAGAGGGAAATGAGAGAAAATATCAGATAGGTGATACACCTTATGAAAAGTTTGCTACCTTTGCAGTGTTACAGACAAGCAGTACACCACATATAAATAATACTGTCCTATGATCACAACTAAGCAACTTTCCTTCGGCTATAAGTCAGGGCGCCCTGTCTTCAGCGGCCTCGACCTAAGCCTACCTCAGGGTAGCGTCGTAGGGCTCCTCGGTAAAAACGGCGAGGGCAAGACTACACTCCTGAAGAATCTCTGTGGCCAGCTCTTCTCTAAGCAAGGTGAGATCAACGTCCTTGGCTTCACGCCACGCGAACGTAAGGTCGCCTTCCTCCAGCAGGTCTACCTCCTCCCCGAAGAGATCCACGTACCTCAGGTCACCATCCGACGCTACTTCGACCTCTGCGCTCCCTTCTACCCCAACTACGATGAAGCTATTGCCCGCGAACTCATCGAGACCTTCTCGCTCGACTGGAATATGAACCTGGGCAAGGTATCACAGGGGCAGAAGAAGAAGGCACTGATTGCCTTTGCCCTTTCTCTCCGTGTACCTCTGCTTCTCCTTGATGAGCCGACGAACGGACTGGATATTCCTTCGAAGGGAGAATTCCGCCGCGCCGTAGCTCGTCACCTCAGCGAAGAGCAGACGGTCATCATCAGCACGCACCAAGTACGAGATCTTGAGCAGCTCATCGACCGCATCGTCATCCTCGAGCGTGGTAGCATCTACTGCAATGAGTCTATTGCAGATCTCTCCGAGCGTCTTTACTTCGGTCTCATCAGTCCCGACGAAGAAGCCCGAGCACTCTATACTGAGCCTTCGCTGGGGGGCACCGTCGGCATCCTGCCACTTCAAGGCGAGGCCGTAACAGATACCTTCAGCATGGAGCTCTTCTTCAATGCTGTCGTCAGCCGAGGCGAAGAACTCATGCGTCACCTTCACACTCCATCTGAAACCTCTAAATAAGCGCTACGATGAATACCTCCACGCTACATCGCTCCTCATTTGGGCGCATCTACCTCCTCACTGTAGAAGGCTTCTTCAGCTCCCTGCGCCCACTGCTCATCTTCCATGCTATCATGGCGGTGGCATTCTTCGGCTTCCCATTCCTGACCCTTTTCCTCACGAGGGGATTTAATATCCAAGAGGCCTTCCTTGAGCTGGCTGGCGTCTATGCCACAGGCGGAGTCATCGGCCCCTACCTGATCGGGACGATCATCTATATCTTGATCTGGATCAATAAGAACGTCCATACACCATCGCCTGGTGCTTATACGCAGCTCCCCGCTTCGGCTGGAGAGAAGATGATAAGTATTGCCCTACTCAGCTTGGGCTATTACCTCATCTCACTTCTCTCTACGCTGATTATCTCTGGTATCTTCGGGATCTTCGTCCCTGGGGGATTCAGCAATGTTTTGGAATGGGCACTCCCTATCCGATACTTTTACGGGCTGTTCTCAAGTATTCAATACATTGCCATTGTCCTCGGAGCTCTACACCTGCCACTACTGGTGACGCTCTGCATGATCCACTTCCGCAAGGCGATCTTCGGGCTGTGTGTTGCGGCGTTTGTAGAGTTCAGTGGCTTCCTCATCTTCCTCACCTTCATCCTCAACTTCGAAGAGGAGATATACCGTTACTCGATAGAGCATCCCCTCTCCGATACTCAGCATGCTTGGATCATCGCTATCATCTTCGGGCTCATCGACCTCTTCCTCACCTGGGCTATCTACCGTCGCCTCAAGACGATCCAAATCAAGTAATCTCTATGGCATTCTCCAACGTGGGCTTTGCCCATATCATCGACTACATCAACGAAGGTGTACTGACGGGGCGATTCACCGAAGGCGAGCGTATCCCCTCAGTGCGCGATATGGCCGAACTGATGCAGGTCGCCCCCAATACCGTCGTTCACGCCTATGATAAGTTGGCTCTCCGTGGTCTGGTATATCCCATGCGTGGCCTTGGCTACTATATCAGCGAAGGGGCGGTAGAAACCATCCGCGCTGAGAAGCGTAGAGCCTTCCACGAAGAGTCTATCCCTCGCTTCCGTCGTGATGCAGAGCTTCTCGGCATCACCAGCGAAGAGCTCCGCAAGGCACTCGATCTCTAAGCCCCCTACTCCACTACTTTCAGCGTGCCCCGCATGCCTTTCCCGTCGGGATTAGGCATGCGGGGCACGGCGCGTTATAGAGGTGAGGAGCAAAGGGTATATACCCTTCGGCAAAAAGGTATATACCCTTCGAGCAAATAGTATATACCCTTCGAGCAAATAGTATATACCTTTCGAGCAAAAGGTATATACCTTCCGATAGCAAGGTATATTCCTCACGACGGCAAGGAATAGTCCTCCAAAAGAAAAGGTATATACCTTCTGAGCAGAGGGTATATACCTTTCAAATGGAAGTTATATTACTTCCGTCCCAATGTTATATTACTTTCGGTCCAATGTTATATTACTTTTCTCCGAAGCCTATTGGAGCCACTGACGAAGGCACTATAGCGCCGTCTTAGAAGGGGCGTAGTCGCGCGTCAGAAGTTCGTAGCTCAGGCGCAGCCAAATGAGCGTGGGAGGAAGTGCCTTCAAGGCATAAGGCAAGACATACGCCTCACGCAGGCTGCGGGGGAAGAGGTCCGAAGGCGAGAGACTACTTAGCACGAAGGCAAAGACCAGAAGGGCTACGTCCCACCCCGAGCGCTTCCACGGGCTCGTCGTGTACCACAGCGCGATCCCTGCGAAAGGTATAATGTAGGTGCTTGACTCGCTGCCCGTGCTGAAAAGCACTACAAAGAGAAGCACCGAGCTAAGTATCGCGTAGCGGAATGCCAAGTGGCGGTACTGCCCGAAGCGAAGGTAAGGCAAGCCAAAGAGCACCAGCCCGGGGAGGATGACCAAGAGGTCGGAGTAGGAAGCAGAGCCCGATACCTTGCGAATCATCCCGAGAAGCGAGATGTTCTGCATTAGGGAGAAGGTGTTCTCTCCGTTCTTCGCCGCAAGTCGTTCGTACCACTCGACGTATTGCCCTACTACATACTCGGGGCTACTGATCAGCATCGGCGCGACAAAGCACACGACCGACCAGCCGATGAGAGCCAGGATGAAGCGAGGCTTACGCTTGACGAAGAAGAAGAATGCCAAGCCGACGACGCCATAGAGCTTGACGAACGTCCCCAAGACAATGAGGAAGGCGGCGGTGACTTCTCTCCCCTTCTCGATAGCTGCAAAGGAACCGATGATGATGGCAGCGATGGCGATATTGAACTGCTGCATCTGCAGCGCCGTAAGTAGCTCATGTGCGCAGAACCAGTAGAGGAAGATCTGACGCCCTTCTTCCAAGGGCAGGCGACGCACTGCATAGTACATACCGAGCGCGAGCACCACAAGCCAGAGGAGAAGACCAATAGCTTCGGGCACCACCGCAAAGGGAGCGATGACGAGACTGAAGACCGGGCCGTAGTGATTGTGGTCGTTGTACTCCGTCGGGTAGAAGTCATACAGCGACAGCTTCTGGATGGTGTGCCAGAAGACTCCACGGAAGATGAGGAAATTATTATGGCGGTGCGGTGCGATCTTCGTGAGCCCTGCGACCACAGCCAAGAGCGTCCACAGGCCAAAGAGCGTGCGGGGATTCGAGAAGAATGGCTTGTGGAAGAAGGCCTGCAGCTTAGCGCACAGGCGAAGAAGAGGCTGATCCTTAGTCATGATGCTTGAGGTGCTGAGCGATATGATAGCGTGGACGCTGCTTGATCTCGATATATATCTTCCCGATATACTGCCCGATGACGCCGAGTGATAGCAAGACAATGCTCCCGATGAACCACAAGGAGAGCATCAGCGAAGCCCAACCCGGCACGGACAAGTGCTCGATGTAAGAGACCAGCACATACACCGCCATGCAAATGCTGATAAGCAGGCACAGCAGTCCCATACCGATGATCCAGCTGATAGGGCGGGTCGTGAAGGAAGTGATACCATCTACCGCCAGCAGGAGCATCTTGCGCAGCGTGTACTTCGATTCCCCTGCGACGCGCTCACTGATGACGTCGTCGACTGTCGTAGAAGCATAGCCCAGCTGAGGGATGATCCCACGCAGATAGAGATTGCGCTCAGGGTAGCAAGCCAAAGCATCCAGCGCACGACGACTCATCAGGCGGAAGTCTGCATGATTATAGATCGCACGAATACCCATAGCACTCTGCAGGCGATAGAATGCCAGTGCCGAGGTGCGCTTCAGAAGAGGATCCGCCGTGCGTGAGACCTTCACCCCGTAGACAATATCATAGCCCTCCAGATAGCGATCGATCATCTCCTCGACTGCCGCTAAGTCATCCTGCAGATCGGCATCAATGGTGATGACGGCATCAGCGAAGTCTCGCGCCGTCATCATCCCCGCCATGATCGCTGACTGATGTCCCACATTGCCCGCCAGACAAAGTCCATCGATGAAGTGATTCTCTCGGTGAAGCTCTTCTATCAGCTCCCAGGTGCGGTCACGACTGCCATCATTGACGTAGAGGACGTGACTCGTGGGAAGGATCTTACCTGCTGCGATGAGGCGCTCAAGGAGACTCGTGAGTTCGCGAGCGGAATAAGCAAGGATCGCCTCCTCGTTGTAGCACGGGGAGACGATCACTAAGCGGGGAATGGGGATAGAGATCATGCGATGATCAGAGGGATGAATGCTTCGGGGGCAAACAAACTTTACTTAATGTTGTAGGTAGAGCTGACCGTGATGCTGGCGGTCTTCTCCTTAGAAGAAGTATTGAAGGAGCCCCCCCAGCTGTAATCTTCATCGCTATTCTGACCGACGATCTGGAAGACACCCATGTTGGACTTCGTCAGGCCACCAAGACTGCTCTTACTGCCCTCAGCGATGACGGAGGCACGATTGCGAGCATCTTCAGAGGCTTCCTTGAGCATCTCGATCTTGAGGTCATTGAGCTTCGTGTAGTAGTAGCGAGGATTGCCCGACTCGATCTCAATACCATTATTGATCAGCTCAGAGATCTGGCGAGAGACTGCTTCGATAGCCTCGATGTTGCGCGAGGTGATCGTCACCGTCTGCGTCAGTGAGTAGCCCTTGAAGCGATAGAAGGTACGCCCAGAGCTCTCATCATAGGAGCTTTCATTCTCACGAGAGATGCTGACGCTGCTATAAGCGATAGCCTCGCTGGGGATACTCTTGCTCTGAAGGTAAGAGGCTACGGCCTGCTGCTTCCCCTTAAGCTCGGAGTAAGCACTCTGCAGATCTGTTGACTCAGAGGTAAAGCTGGCGGACCAGACAATCAGGTCAGAGGTGAAGTTACGCTCAGCCTTCCCCGTGACGGAGATCGTCTTGGGCGAATTGCTACGGAAGCCCTTCAGACCGCCAGCGAGTACGAAGACGGAGACAAGCAATGCAACAGCTCCGATGAGCGTCAGCGTAAGAGCGGACTTGTTAATGTTCATAGAGAAAAGAAATTAGATAGCTATTATAGAATCAGTGAACTCAGAATAGGTGATGAACTCAGCCCCCTCCTGCTTGAAGGATCTGATCCAGCGGTCCAGTCGATCGACCATCGCACGGCCAGAGTTATTGCGCACGATGAAGGGGAGGTTCAGCTCGGGGTGCTCATTCAGCTCGTAGAACTCCCACGGATGGAAGTAGGTCACCAGATAGCCATCATGACGGAGCGTACGGCGACAGAGCCAGCGATAGAGTCCGAAGGGTAGGTTGTGACACGAGAGCCAGAAGAGCGGAAAGCGAATAAGAGGCGTCACCGAAGCTGGGATCTGCAGTACACCCTCCTTCATGAAGTGCGTACGTGGTGCACTCAGATGCATGTAGCGCCCAGGGATAAAGGTGGGGTTGAGAGAGGTATTGTAGCTATAGCCTGCCTTATAGATCTCCACCTCGGGGACGGGCATCATGCGAGCCTGACGATAGCCTCGCACAGGGACTCCAGCAAGAGCTTCGAGAGCGTCCTTAGACTTCTTCAGGTCGGCAGGCTCAAAGGTCCAGTGGTAGTAACCATGCGATGCAAGCTCATGCCCCTCAGAGAGGATACGCTGGATGATCTCAGGAGCATGCTGTGCGAAGTTCGCCGTACAGAAAAGAGTAGCACATACCTCATGCTTCTTCAGGACATCAAGGAGGGCGTGTGATCCTACGACAGAGATACGCACCTGCTCCTCCATAGGAAGCTCGACACCGTGCTCACGTGGCACATCAAACTCCTCTATATCGAAGCTCAGCAGAATGCGGTATAGAGAGCGTGACATCAAAAACTATGCTATAAAGGAAGGCAATCCACAAAGAGTTCTCCACTGCGAACCTTCATAGCCATAGAGTGTACATCAGCCTTAATCGAAGCATATTCATCTTCAGACATCTCCTTCAATCGTGCCTCTACTTCATAGAGATTAGATACTGCTATCCCCAGATGATTAGCCACAACAAACTCAGCGATGGCTGCTTCTTTCCAGACAATCACAGGAATTCCTAATGAGAGATAAAGAGAAAGCTTATGTGGTGCTGATATACGAAGATACTCACCTGCCTCTCCAGCACAAGCATCCAAAGAGTTTCCATCCCATACAATTCCCCAATCTCCCTCAATTAAGGGAGTATTGGGACGAAAGCTACCATAATAAGAGACAAAGCCATCAAGAGCCATATCTGGACTATATCCTCCACCATAAAGTCTTATGCAATAGGTAGAATTTTGAAGACGAGGAAAATGATATAAGAAGGTGCTCTTGGATAGATTACCAGCGAAGATGACTTGGAGTGGTTTTCCCAGAGTAGGTAAAGTACCCATCTTATAATCTGGAGGTAAAAGATACGGCCACAGGTAATGGTAATGGATATTCTGAACCTTCAGCCCTGTAGATCGCAATAGATCCTCCATTGCTTTAGAAGGCAAGACCAGGTGTGTCGCACAGTTCAGGTTTTCCGTCTCCTTAGGATTCATTATACCAGTCGCACGATAGCTCTCAACATCATGCACCAACATTGTGATCCGCACCTGCTTTAGACGAAGAACAGGCAAGAATACCCAGAAAAGATTAGTCAACGGATACTGTACGAAAAGCTCAGTACATCGAGGGATACGTAGACAAAAAATGAGCAGTCTCCAACACAACTGAATAAGTTTCTTATAATGGGACAGTGCTGGATCTACAGCTATATACCAAGGCTTATATCCCGCCTTTTCTAATACGCGAATAGTATCAGATGGAGCTTTGGTTCTTGCATCAGGAGCCTGATCCCCTTTGTCAATAACAAGCTGAATTCTTTTCATCATAACTCAAAGTTAAAACCACTACTTGAAGAGAGTCGATAGACGCTCGATGCTTTGCTCGATGGGAGCACCCTCATAGAGGATATTGTAGACGGCACTACAGATAGGCATCGTCACTTGGTAGCGCTGGTTGATCTCATGGATACACTTAGCGCCGTAGTACCCTTCGGCGATCATGTTCATCTCCATCTGAGCGGCACGGACGCTGTAGCCCTTACCGATCATATTACCGAAGGTACGATTGCGGCTATAGCTGGAGTAGGCCGTGACGAGGAGGTCACCGAGGTAGACGGACTCCGTGACGTCACGACTGACGAGGTGCACGGTACTAACGAAGTTGCTCATCTCTGCGATAGCATTCGATATCAGCACGGACTGGAAGTTATCACCCTTATTCATCCCGTGGCAGATACCAGCAGCGATAGCATAGATATTCTTCAGCACCGCTGCGTACTCGATACCGACGACGTCACGGCTGACGGCGCAGTGGACGTAGTCGTTGCTGAAGATCTCTTCGCTCAGCACCTTGGCCTTAGCCATATCGAAGCAGCCGACCGTCAGGTAGGACATGCGGTCCTTGGCGATCTCCTCGGCGTGACAAGGGCCTGCGATGACCCCGATCTGACCGGGACGCAGCTCCTTATACTCCTGTAGATAGTCGGAGATCAGGACGTTCTCCTCGGGCACCATCCCCTTGATCGCATTGATGACAAGCTTATTTCGGATGACCGAGTTACGTACACGCTTGAGGTAATAGCGTATGTAGGGAGAAGGGGTAGCCAGGATCACGGTATCACAGGCTCGGAAGAAGTCATTGACATCCGAGTCAGTGAAGAAGGTGATACGATCCGTATCGAAGGTAACCGACGTCAGGTAACCAGGATTGTGGCGCAGGCGCTTGAAGTCCTTGACGTGTGTCGAGGTGCGCAGCAGCCAGTTAAGTTTGGGTTGCCGTGAGAGGATGATCTTCGCCAAGGCTGTAGCCCAGCTACCGCCACCGAGGATACCTACTCTACCGGGGAAGCTGGAAGTCTGTTCGGGCATGATACGTGTACTTACTTAGCCGACTCCCCGATGAAGGGGAGTGGCTCGTGAGAGAGTGCGGAGTGCGCTTACTGAGCGCCCCCAATGGTGGTCCAAGCTGTGACGATCTCGAGCGTCAGAGGCTCCAGATCCAGCTGATATTTCTTTTTGATGTCCTGGAGCTGCTGCAGCAGGCGACCGGGCTTCTCCTCGGCGCGTACAGACTCCAGAGTCAGATAGCCGGCCTTGTGCAGGACGGGGACCCATGCTTCGGGGATACCGGCTGCGACGAAGACCTCCTTCTTGTCACGAGGAGCTACCTTCTCGGGACGCATCTGAGGGAAGAAGAGTACTTCCTGAATGCTTTCCTGGCCAGTCAGGAGCATCACAAGGCGGTCCATACCGATACCCATACCACTCGTCGGGGGCATACCATACTCGAGGGCACGAAGGAAGTCGGCATCGATGAACATCGCTTCATCGTCCCCCTTCTCTGAGAGACGGAGCTGCTCCTCGAAGCGCTCACGCTGGTCGATGGGGTCATTCAGCTCGGAGTAGGCATTCGCCAGTTCCTTACCATTGACCATCAGCTCAAAGCGTTCGGTGAGGCGAGGATTAGAGCGGTGCTCCTTCGTCAGAGGTGACATCTCCTTGGGATAGTCGGTGATGAAGGTAGGCTGGATGTAGCTGCCTTCGCACTTCTCGCCGAAGATCTCATCGATCATCTTACCAACCCCCATCGACTCATCGACCTCGACACCGAGCTTCTTGCAGGTAGCACGCAGCTCATCTTCGCCCATCTGGCTGATATCAATGCCCGTGTGCTCACGGATAGCATCGAGCATCGTGATGCGCTTGAAGGGAGCCTTGAAGTCGATCTCACGCTCGCCTACTCTTACCTTCGTCGTACCTAAGACCTCGAGGCAGATGAACTCCAGCATACGCTCGGTGAAGTCCATCATCCAGTTATAGTCCTTGTAGGAGACGTAGATCTCCATAGCGGTGAACTCGGGGTTGTGCGTACGGTCCATACCTTCGTTGCGGAAGTTACGGCTGAACTCGTACACCCCTTCAAAGCCCCCGACGATGAGTCGCTTCAGATAGAGCTCGTTGGCGATACGCAGATAGAGGGGGATATCCAGAGCATTGTGGTGCGTGATGAAGGGGCGCGCTGCGGCTCCACCAGGGATGGGCTGCAGTACGGGCGTATCGACCTCGATGTAGCCACGCTCGTTGAAGAACTGGCGCATCGCATTGAAGATCTTCGTACGCTTGAGGAAGATAT
>ERZ773203.369-NODE-369-length-24747-cov-10.820387_pt1 | contig 24747 bp, 19 predicted proteins | sample MGYA00580529_ERZ773203 | MGnify/ENA primary metagenome ERZ773203 (study PRJEB29015, sample SAMEA2738176) | human oral metagenome | biome: human oral; feature: human-associated habitat; material: saliva | place: China | collected 2177 ... | reverse complement strand
GCAACTGGGCGGTCACCGTCGGCCGCGAAGGCCGCGTGTACGAGGCCGACCAGACCGGGTTCAACCAGTGCGACGGCGTAGTACACGTCGCCCGCAACAGCGGGTTCCGCAAGCTCGGCGACAGTGGGCACGTCATCACCGCTTTGGACTGTGACTTTGACACCATCAGGGGCGGAACCGTGGAGCACGTGGACGGCGGAACCGTGCGCGACTACAACGGGACCGGCATCCACCACGCCACCAATAAAGCGAACGTGACCGCCAAAGGCGAAGCCCACATTAACACAGTGGACGGCGGCTCGTGGGTGCGCGTATTCGACGACCCGAAAACCGTGCAGAAAGGACGATTCACCGCGTCCACAATGGAAATCGGCACGCAACTATCCTACAACGGTGAAACAATCATCGTGAAAGAGGACACGCCACTAGAGGGCAGTTTCTACAGTATCGGGGAAATCGTCGCAGACACCGGCATGACCAGCATCACCCCACACGAGAGCGCGCCAGGCTACGAGTTCGGACAGATCATCAACGGACGCAAACCCGCCCTCAAAGCAACCGAGACACACGCGCGCGCCCACAGGGAACGCGACAAACACTTCCAATGGCAGCAAGCGGCACTCGGCTTCCACGGGTACGGTGGCGCAGACAAGACAGGAGGCGACGGCGAATATGAACGCGTCCACATGGACAACGATAGCCTCTACACGGGGTACGCTCGCTCAGCAGACAAGTACGCGGGCCGCACACCCGGACAGCCCCACAATACACCCGGCGTGAAACCGCCCGAGCACATGCGCAAGCCCGGCACCGACAGCGGTGAACTGTTCGCCGTGTGGGAAGGCCGCAAACGATCACTCCCACCCGACTGGGAGAAAAGCAGCCTACGGGCAGCGCTAGAAACAGCATCCACACCCCCTCCACCGCCGCCGCCAGCGACGGGAGATGCTACGCCGGTCCCGCCGCCGCCAGCGCCGCCCACCCCGCCGGTACCACCACCGCCTCCCGCACAGTAACCGGCAACACAAAAAGGGGGGTAGGCCACGCGTCCACCCGCCCCAACCGGCAAGGCCGGAACACACAGATAAGCCCCGCAGGCAACAAGCTCGCCACACACCCCTCGTCAAGGGGTCAGGGCGAGCGCCTGCGGGGCTTTCACGCGCCCGAGCGCACTCGCGGCCACCCAAGCCGCGAAAACGCGTCAGAAGCGCATACAGCGAATCGCGCGCCTAATTCTCAAACCACGTAAACGGCTCACGCTCCACCACGCGGCCACGAATATAGTAGTTGCAGCGGCGCTTACGGCGCTTACTTGGATGCGTCGTCTCACAATGCGCGATCATGCCACGCACAGGCTCAGGCTCCGTCGTCTCCCAGATACGCGACAGCTCTTTGCGCTCATCGTCCGTGAAATCGTGGTAGTGATAGTACGCGTTAAAATCTTCTTTCACGTCAGTGCCGACAACATGGACAAGCGGATTATGCCAGTCATGCCACTGGCCGTCACCCTCGTGCTCCTCGTACCTTCCGAACACGCTGAGCGCCACGTCGCGCGCACGCTCTTGCAGTTCCAAACTCGTCGCAGACGGTTCTCGACTCACGCGCACATGGCGAGGGTCGTCCCGCCCGCTCGTCCCCGTACTCCCCCAATACGATACGCTCCATGTGTTGAACTGTGGGTTATCATACGTGCCTGGAACCATGATCTTAATTGTCATCTGACTGTTCCTGCCGCCAGACACCCGATACTTGAGTTCGCCGGGTAAAAACCCTTCCGACACCACATCTTTAAGAACGTCGCGCATGATCTTGTTCCTGATCTTCGCATCCTGTAGCGCTTCGTCGATAGTGACATCGTACTTGCTCGCCGCTTTTTCTGCGCTCGCAGTCGCATCGAACCTAGTGCCCGCCGCCACAGGTGCGAGAGGCTTCCCGCTTTTGCCGTACACGCTCATATCTGTGATACCCAGGCTCTCTGGGTTGAGCGCCGTCAACTTGTTATCGTACTCGCCACGTTCGGCGCGCGCCTGAACCGCCTGCGTGAACCCGCCGACCTTCTCCGCGTTGTCCGCCTCCATCATCTGCTCCGCCTCACCTGCGGGGACCGTCACATGCTCGAAATGATGACACAAGCCCCGCCCACGATTCTCGGGCTTCGCCCTGCACACCGACAGCGGGCCTTTCGGACCACCAGTACGCCCCAAAACCACAGTACCGTTACTCAATGGCAACAACTCCTACAAAAAGAAATGAACAAGAAACAAACAACACGAACGCTAGAGACGCGCGACGAAAAGAGTGTTATCGCACTGCGAGCGCGCCCCTCCACCAGCACGCGCGCCCCCGCGCGAGTGACGAGCCGCACGAACTGCGGAGAAGGGATACGAACAGGACCGGAACACACTCCCACCCTCACATAGAAGAATAGAAGCGGCCCCGGCCCTGTTTACCGTATTGAAACGCTAGGCGTTCAGCTGCGCTTTCTCTTACGGTTCACCACCATAGGCGCAAACCCCACTGCTGCGGCTGCCACCAGCGCACCGGCTGCTGCCACCATGACCACCATGTTACCGCCGGTCGATGGAAGCGTGGATGCGGAATGTACACCCACACCCTGAAAACCACCGGCTGCACCCACCTGACGATTGCCGGTACCGGCTTCGTCTGTGGCTTGCTTGGCTGCGCGAAAGGGCTGCTCGTGGCCCTCACCTTTCCCTTGGGTGGCTTCCCCAGGCTTGGTGTCAGTGTTCGCGCTGTCGCTTGGCGTGGCAGACGTGCCGGGTGTTTCCGTCTGCTTATCGGCTGGCTGCGACGGCTCAGGGGCGGGAGCGGGCTTGTCTGCGTCGCTGTTACCCGTGGGCTTGTCGGTTGACGGTGCCGGGGTCTCCGGCTGCTTGTCGCCCGGCTTGTTCGCGTCACCCGTTGTAGCGTTGTCGTTCGCGCCCGGCTTGTCCGGCTGCGTGGACGCATTGTTGTCGCCTGTCGCGTTTTCGACGGGACGCGTTGCTGGCGTGCCCTCTCCGGGGTGCCCTGTGTCAACGTCTGTCGCGTTGCCAGCGTTGTTGTCGGCTGGCTTCGTCGGCGCGGGAGCTGGCTCAGCGGTCGGCTCGGGGGACGGCGCGGGAGCTGGCTCAGCGGTCGGCTCGGGAGACGGTGCCGGGGTTGGCTCAGGAGCCGGGGTCGGCGCAGCGGTTGGCTCAGGAGCCGGGGTCGGCGCAGCGGTTGGCGCTGCCGTCGGTTCAGCCGGTGCCGGTGTCGGATCGGCGGTCGGTTCCGGGGTTTCCGTCACCGTAGGCGTGTTCGGGTCTTTCTCCCACACACGCACGTAGTCAACATACATGGTCGAACCAGCGCCATCGGCGCTCTTATAGTCATCAGCAAACTTGGTCGCATCGACAAAGGTCTTGTCAGCCCAGTTATCGTGCTTCGCCAAGTAGCTGCCGCCAACCATCTGGTTGAGCTTGAGGACTAGGTTGTTGTCTGGGTCCGCAAAGGGGTTGCTCTCTCCCTTGATGTCGCTCATCTTCACGCGATGCGTCATCTGACCATCAAAGTAGAACTCAATTGCGTCAGCGGTCTTTAGCAGGCCATAGGTGTGCCACTCGCTCTGCGACGTAGCCGTGTCGCCGTGCATGGCTCCCTGGTGCTGCTGGGTTTTCTTGGGGTTGCCTGCCCTGGGGGTGTGAATGTTGCTCATCAAGAAGCTCGGGTCATACCCCTTGCTCTCGAAGATGTCAATTTCACCGTTAGCGGGCCAGCCGCCCTTGGTGCCGGTCCCCCAGAAAGCGGACCACGACGGGCGTGCGGTTGGGAGCTTGACGCGCGCCTCGGCGTAGAAGCCAGTACCCGGTGCTGCATACAGCACCTTGCCGTCCTTTGTCTTGGTCGTAATCATGCCGGACGTGAACGGCGCATCATAAGTGGTGTCGCCGTGCTTGCACGTGCGCGGAACCTGAGAACCATCCCACTTGGTTTTCATCGGCGAATACCGGGCAGTCAGGTTCAAAACCCCATCTCGCACAGAGACGTTATCGGGAGAGTCTGTGTACTGCGCCTGTGAACGCTGAGCGGGGTCAAAGCACCCGTACTGGTAACCCCATTTAGAGGTATCCAGCGAAGTTCCATCGAACTCGTCTTGGAAACTTACCTTGTTGTATCCTTGCGCGCGCACCGTTTCCGGCGTAGGCGCAACGCTCGCGTCAGCCGCCCACGCCGGGGACGCGCCACCAGCGCCAACAACACCGCCCGCGATTGTCGCCGTCGCCGTGAACGCGAACAGGGTGCGAGCAAACCTACCACGACGTGCGCCCTTACGGGTCGCACTCTTACTATCTGCTACCATATATGACTGGCATCCTTTACCTAGAGGTCAACTTACCACGCTAAAATAACAGACACCACCGAACCCGTCAAAACGCCAGAAAACCCCGCAAAACCGCCAAAAACAAACACCGCTTAACAGGGGCCAAAAACACGACGAAACCACTAATAAACACGGTTATACAATAACCACGGTGGCGCAGAAACGCAACCAACCGACAAACGCGGCCACGCGCACCGGAACCGTCGCCAACGCTCTTGCCAGACATACAGCCCGCACCCCCATGACTGCACAAAAAGAAGCGCCGCTCCACCCCCGTAACAGGGAGCGGAACGACGCTCACACACGCCACACCGCGCTAACGGTCACGACGCGCGCAGAATCTCCTCCACACGAGTACGCTCATCGTCCGTCAACGAAATGTCACCCAACGGCCAACGCCCAGCCGCCCGGTTCTGAGCGCGCAGACCATCCAGATAGTCAGATAGCGAGTCCCCCCAACCGAGGTCGCTCCACGGGTACGCATCGAAACCCTGGTTCGGGTCCGCAACGCTGATACCGCCAACCGTCTCATACGACACAGAAAGATTCTCGGCAGGAACCACGCGCAGAGGATGCTGCAAACGCACCATATCCTCATCATAACAAGCCACGCGAATACCCACATTGCGGGCGAACGGCGTGAACTCACCGTCCACCATCTTGCACGCGGCATCAAGCGCGGGAACGCCCGTCACCTTCGCGGCGGCGGCGCGCATCGCCGTACTGTTCCACAGAGCCACCAGCTCGTACAGGTCCACCGACGTGCCATCAGAAAACTCAACGACACCGTAGTCCGCATACGTGCCGTTCAACGACCCTCCACCCATCAACATGGGGACAAGAATACGCGCCTTGTCCCCAGGCAGCATGTTCGCCTGATTGTTCTTACCGCCGTCAGCGTACATGAACGAAAATGCCCCCACAAGAGCCTCCTACAATCACAACCGCCAGCCGCACACCTCACGCGACAGCGGAAAACGTCTATCCATTAACAACGTAACCACTATATCACACGATGCACCATGCCGCGCACACTAACGGAAAACAAAAAGCGGGTGAGGCGAAACACGACCCAACCAGGAAACATGTTTCGCCTCACCCAATCACGCACAACACACGCTACAGCGAGCGCGCGTCACGCATCATACGGTCACTTACCGCGCCTACGAGTAGCAGCCACGCCAGCAGCGCCGCCACCAGCCAGCAGAGCCACGCCACCCGCAACCAAAGCCACACTCGCGCCCGTCACAGGCAAAGCAGCAGGCTTGTTTTCCTGCGGAGCAGGAGGAGTAGCCGGAGGAGTAGTAGGAGCCGGAGGAGTCACCGGGGCCGGAGGAGTCACCGGGGCCGGAGGAGTGGTCGGAGGAGTCTGAGGCTTCGGCTCAGGCTTCGTCACCGCCTTAGACGGGTCACCCTTCACCCTCTTACCGGACGGGTCATTACCCTCCGGGTGAGCGGTGTTCTCCACCATGTCAGCCTCAGCGTCCTTATCGGTTGCGACCGACGTTGCCGAGCAATCCATGCTCTCGTCCACGGCAAGCGTGGTCTTGGGGCAGGACAGGTTCTCGACCTTGCCGGTACCCGTGTACGCGTCCTCCACCACGGTCACGTCGGTGAGGTCAACCTTACCGTCGTTCGTGACCTTGAACTTCCAGTGGAGCGTATCGCCAGCCTTGTATGCCGACTCATCAACAGTCTTAACGATGCTGATGTGTGGGTCGCCCTTCTCCTCGTTGGGCTTCGGCTTCGGTTTCGGAGTAGTCACCGCCTTAGACGGGTCACCCTTCACCCTCTTACCACCCGGATCACTGCCCTCGGGGTGCGCGGTGTTCTCGATCTTGTCGGCGTCCACGTCCTTCGCGGACGCGACAGATGTCGCCGAGCACATCATGGACTCACCGATAGCGAGCGTCGTCTTGGGACACGACACGTCCGTCAGCGGGTTCGTGCCCGTGTACTCGTCCTCCACGACCTTCACGTCATTCAAGATGGTCTCACCATCGTTTGTGACCTTGAAGTCCCAGTTAAGGGTGTCGCCCTCGGCGTATTCCGGCTCACGCACCGTCTTAACAATGCTGATGTGCGGGTTTTGGGGCTTCACGGGGATAGAACCGTTCCACTCTTTCGCCTCGCCACTGTTCGCCCACGTGTCAACGATACGACCGTCACCGTAGGTGTTGTTATCGTTACCCAGGTCCGTGCCGTCATCTGGCGCAAGCCACCCGTGAACGCCGCTTGGCGTGTCTGATGCAACACCCTCCAACGCCGACACTGCGCTCGTTGGCTTGGCTGGATGGCTTGGCGGAGTAAACGTGCTGTCATCCCAGTACACGGTGCTGTCACCCTTGGTGGGGCCGTTTTCCTGAGTAATGGTAATACCACCAAAACGCTCAACGTCGTTCAGCATGGTATGAATCTGGCTAGACGAACGTGCCTTAATGGACCACTTTACATCGTCCACATTTCCGGCATCGACCCTCATAGTGGCCTCTGTCGTACCAATGAACTCGGCGCTCTTACCGCCAGCGGTCACTTCGTATGTAACGCCAGCATCCAAGCCGCTGATCTCCAAGTAGCCACTTGTACTACCCTCGGCGTCTGGACGCCACTTCACGGTAGGGTCAGATAGAGCCTTGTATGCGGGAACAATGCTCTCCGGAAAATCGTCTGCAGGTCGCTCAAAGAAGAGCTTGTACAACTTGGACGAGGGCGCTTCGTTGAAGTTTTTAGCGCTCAGCCAGTTCGTCACATCGGCGGACCCACCGTTCGGCGCGTACGCGTCGTACCCGCTATCGGGCGTAATCTTCCAGTCGTTGTAGGACTGGTTCGTTGGGCTATACACCGTCTTTCCGTCAACAACGGACTTTTTGTTGATGCCGCTGGATGTTGCCGTAATGACAGACTCTAGGCCGTTGTAACCCTTGAACTGCAACTTATACAGGTAGCCCGTGTCGGTTACCGTCCACAGCGTAATGTCAGAAGCGTGAGTGCCCAGCGAGTTCTCAGAAAAATCGCCTTCCCACCACTGTCGCACACCGACGCGCTCAGCCCACACGCGACCGTGCTTCTCAGCGCCACTAGCATCAACAGCGCCAATGTTCCACTTCACGCCATTCCTGACGGCATCCTGCCCTTCACCAACGTAGCGGTTTGTGGACACCGACCACACGCCGTCCTTTTCGGCAGCGGGGAAATCGCCAGACTCAGGGACAGTCACCGTTTTCCCGTCAGGGTCTTGCACGGACGACACAAACCCAGCCTGTGCCTTAATGTGCAAGTGCTCGCCCGCCTTCACGTAGACGAACATTTTTTCGCCCGCCATAACAGGCACACCCTCCGGGCTGCTTTCCGCATACGCGGAGCCAACCTCACCCACGTGAGCGCCCAGATGGACCGCGTTCACACCAGCGGCAGCGAGCGGTGCACCCACGGCGAAAGCCGCAAGAGCAGCCCCAGCCACGCGACCAGCGCCACGCGCCCCCTTCACATTCTTCATCTTCACATTACCCAAAAGGAGAACTCCTCTTCTCACAGCCCGCCACGAACAGCGGGAACAACCACAATTCACCACAGCAACCCATCAACCCACCCCACCGCGCCCACGCGCAGACTTGGAGCGATTGAAAGACCGCCAGCAGAAAACCAGAACAACCGTTCGGTTAGTTCACGATAAACCAATATCACCTAACACGCAAAATCTCGCAAAACGCGCGGAAACCATCACATCCTCTCATCATCCAACGTGTCCACGCCACTGTTCACAGCACGCGCCAACCCAGCGAGCACACGAGCCGCCTCATGACGCGCACGACGCACAGCCGCACGCGCCTCCACGCCATCCCACGAACCACTGGGAACAGGGATACGAGTCGGTTCCACGCGGCGACGCGAACCCGCACGCTCCCACCGAATGTTACGACGCACACGACCAGTCTCACGATCCTGCAACGTCCGCCAATCCAACCCAGACGCGAAATCAGGGTCCAACAACACGTCACGCGCAGCCTTCAACTCATTACCGCGCTCACGCGCCGCCCTCAAAGCCGCACCACCCAGCAGGCGAGCAGCCTCACCCACCGTCAACTCCACATCACCACCGGCAGCACTATCGCCGGATGCGGGACACGCGGCGCACGCGTCAGCGACCGCGCACTCATTCAGCGCACACTCGCCGCCACAAACAGGGTCACCAGAAGAGGAAACACCGAGCGCACACTCACCGCCGACGCACGGCCCGCAAGCAACACCATCCAACGACTCGTTTTCGCTTCCCTCACGGTCGCCAGCAGCGGACACATCCTTCACGCCAACAACCTCAAACACCGGGAGCGAAAATACGCGCTCAAACCCAACAACACTACCGCGAGCACGAGCCAGATTAAACCCAATCATCCCCTCATTCTCACCCTTGGTTGTATCCCACATGTTACCGGAACGGTCCACCCACCGATAACCAACCAGAGTGCGCGGAGACACCAGGCGCACCTCCACGTCAAAACCAGCAGCCTCCAAGCGCGCAACCTCACTGTCACGCTCCACCTCACCAACCGCAGACGTGACCTCACGCACACGACCACCACCAAGCGCAGCCAACACCTCAGCCGCACTCACACGACGACCATACACGCGCGGACGAGGAACAAACTCCCCACTATCACGCATCTTCAACGTCCACTTGCGATCCTTAAAAGTACGAGACACAACAGCCCCCTCAACTTATGCGACACCAAGCCAGCGACCCAAACGCAAACGCGCCCAGACGCCCCACGGTGATGCGAACAACATTCACGCCACCGCAATAGCGGCACACACCTAAAACTTCCAATTGCTTCTAATTTTGATCGAATTTTAAGCAACTAGAAGAAAGAACACAAACAGCAGCAGCTTGGAAGGAAACCGAGGAGAAAAACAAAAAGCGGCGGGCGCACCCAGCCAACAAACAAGCCAAACACGCCCGCCAACACCCCCGATCACACCACGAGGAACACGCGCACGATCACTCCACGCTGAACCCCCACTCGCGGCGACGTTCAAGCTCACGCCGCGCAACAAAAGGCCCCTCTCGCGGGAGCGCGGGAACCATCCCGACACCGCCCACGAGAGGGGGAGAAAAACCGCAAACTATGCGGCTCACAGATCAGGCGACAGAAATCTCCGCGCACTTCGACTCATTATCAGGCATCGTCAGGGCGTATGCCTCGTAACCGGCAACCTCGTTCAGACCATCAACGAACTTGGTCAGCAGGTCACGTAGGCTATCCATCGTGAACGAGTCAGAAAGATCGTAGGCGACATACTGAACACCGTCATTACGACCGCCCGCCGTGCCAAACTCATTCCACACGCGCCTGCGGCTCGTCTTACCACCCTCAACAACAGTCTCCGTGTGGTAGAACTGCGCCTCGCCACCGCCATTGTGACTGTTCTTGAGAACCACATACGCGTCAACGTCCGCCCAGCCCTTCTCGGCGACGCCCTTATCCAGATACGTTTCCTTGTTAAAGTTGGCGGGCGACGCGCAGCACGAGCACGACCCCTTGAACGTCATGGCGAAGATCGGGAGATGGTACTCCTTCTGAAGCTCCTTAGCGATACGCAGTGCGTCCTTCCACGTGGGGAGGTTGTTGTTCTGTTCCATGATCGTTCTCCTTTGGTTTTGGTGTTTTCGTGTTGGCATTTCTTGCTCTCGGGTTTAGCGTATTCGTTCTGTTGGAACCGCGTCATCCGTTCACGTGTATAAGCATGCCACGCGCGGGGCGTGCGGCGCAACCACAACCGGCGAGAACCACACCACACAGCGCCGCGCGCCTGTCAGGACACGAGGCGACGCGCATGATTACACAAATCGAAACGCCGCGATAAGGCGCGCCGAGCGGCATAATCGCCATGAACCGCCAACGCGACCTGCACGCGCTCACTCAACGAGTGACGACGCGCCAACGCAACCTGAGCGCGCCCGTCACCGTGAACAACCAACGCCATTTGAGCGTCCTCGCACAAATCATCGCGCCCCGCCAGCGCCAAGTGGACGCGCTCACCACCGAAAACCGCGAGCGAATTTTGGTCCTTGTAGCTCAACCCAGGGCTGGACGCAAGCTCCACCATCTCATCCTCAGCCATAAACACAATCGGCTTGTTACCGGGCGCTACGTCGCCGCGTGAATCATCCCACCGTCGAGAAGCATCACGGTGGAGGGAACTGTTCGGAAATTCCGAATGGTTCGACCCGAAACGCTCACGAGCGCCGCTCTCCGCACGCTCACGAACAGCATCGAAACGAGCTTGTATGTCACGCTCCACGCGCTCACGAGTGGCGCGCACACGCTCATCAGCGACGCGGGCAGCGCGCTCCACCTTCACCTGATACAGGGCCGCGTCATCCCCGTTATGGTCGCGCACGGCGCGCACATACGCTTGCGACACTTCCGCGCGCTCCGACACGCGCCTGTCCGCGTCCTGCGCCAGCGCAGCCAGCACGTCACCGGGCACGCTCGCGTTATCGGCGAGCGCGCGACGTACACTCCACACCTTATCCCCCGCCAACACCCTGGCAGCGGCCTCCGGCACGTCAGTCCACGACGCGAGCCACGTGCGGGTCTCCTCCCCGCACTCGCGGGCAGCAGCCTCGCACAGAGCGTCCACGCCTTCACCGCCGCGCGTCACGAAATGAGTAAGCTCATACGTGCGCATGTCACTCACCTTGTCCACCATCCACGCTGCGCTCACGCACTCATTCTTCGACAGCAGTTCGCGCGGGCGCGACCCAGGTAGCGACTTGCTCCACAGCTTACGCGCCACCTCACGCGACAGGCCAATACGGGCGGCGACAGCCTCCCGAACCTCCTCATCCTCATCATCCGCCAACGCATCAACAAGACTCTCCGACAGGTCAGGCAGGCTGGCAGCGATAGCGCGCACCGACGGCCACGGGTTACGCGCCAGCCCAGCCGCCACAGCGCTATCCACGGTGCCTCGCCTGGCGACACGGCGCGCACCGTCCGCGTCCACACGCTCACACGCAGCAGCCAACACCTTCGGGGTCAAGTCGGCGCGCGACAACACGGGCGACACGTCATCCAACGCGTTCACCACCGCGAGCAAAGCGCTCTCACTGAGCGGCGCATCCCTGAGCGCAACACTACGAGCAACACTCTGGCTGCGCGATACGAGCAGCGTCAACTCGCTATCCGACACGTCCGCACGCGACGCGAACGCCGCCAACACCTTACCCCGATCATCGTTCATCAGACGGTTACGCACAGACGGGCGCAACCCCACACTGTCACGGGCAATCCTCGTGGCCGCGCTCTCCCACTCGTCTATAGCCGCCAACAGAACGCGGTCAGGCATCGTCTCCTCGCGCGCCACGGCGGCAATGGCCGCATCCTCGCTCACCCTAACGGCAGCCAGCAACGCGCCACTGAGCGCATAGTCGTCAGCATGTTTCACGCACCACATGGCAACTGCGCCGCCGTGGCGCTTCACAAGCTCCTCTAGCGTGCCAGCGGAAGCAGGGTCGCCCGCGTTCAAACGGGCTTGCAGTGCTCGCGCAACCATCTTGTCGCCGCGCTCAAACTCGCGAGCACTTTCACGCTCCCACGGGCGCATCCGCTCATAGTCCTCTGGGCTGCGACGCAGGTCAATACCCATCACACTGATCTGCCAGTCAGTGAGCAGACGGTTCTCTACCAGCACCTTCGTCACACCCAGGCGACGCCAGCGGATAACCTCAGCCAATGCCTCATCTCCCACACGATTAGCATGAACGCGCAACAAGGCGACAACAACACCCTCGTTGTCGTCGCCCGCCAAAACGTCCACAAACACGCCGGGGAGGTTACGCCGCCCGGCGGCGACGCGCCTGAGCGACGGGTCAGAAGCAAACACATAAGAAGCAGTCTCCACGGGAGAGCGATTAAGCTCCGAGCCGGGACGCAGCGCGCGGTCAACAGCGCTCACGTCATCCACGCGCACGCCACCCCACACGCGACGCAACTCATCCACAGTAGTGGCGCTCATACGCTCCCTGCCCTTCCTACGCGCCCACGCGCGATCTTGTTTGCTTTCCGCCCGCACGTTTTACTCACGCACGCTTGGCCTGACACATTCAATAAAGCCTATCATAGCACACAAGTAGGCACAGACGCGCGACAAACACAAACGCCCAGAGCGAGAAGCAAACACCGCCCGCAACCCAAAAATGTAGCGCACGCCACAAAACGCCGTTTCCAGCTTGCACGCTCGCGTCTACACGTGTAGACTACATGTTGTCGGCGGGGCAGAAAACCGCCACAGAAAACTAAACCACCCGCTCGGTGGCGAAAGAAACATCCACCGGGCAACACCACAGAAAGAGAGACCAACCATGTCGAACACCACCATTAAGGGATTCACGAACTTCCCCACCAAGATGGCCGACGGCACCGCCATCGGCAACGAGGACGGCGGCCCCGCGTTCCTCCAGGGAGAGACCATCGCCGAGACCACACCCACCACTGGTGCGCTCGCAGGCGTTAAGGTTATCACCAAGCACACGACGAACGTTCCGACGCGCGACATCGAGGTCGGCGAGGGCGAGCGCCCCCTCATTCCGGCCGTCACCGCGTGGGCGCTCCCCGAGCTGCGCGAGCAGGTTCTCGTTCCCGGACCCATTGACCACCGTGAGGGACCGGCCATCATCTACCGTGGCCTCGCCAAGTTCAAGGGCAGCGAGGACATGGTGTTCGGCGGCGACATCGCAAACATCACACTCAACCCGGAGGATGTGAGCGAAATTGTTAACCTGACCCCGCACGCGGTCACGTTCAAGCGCGAGGGAATGGGCGACCTCACTGTTGAATCGTCCGGTTCCGCACGCGCCGAAGAGGTTTTCTCTGAGGAACCTGTTGAGATCGTTGACGGCATCCCCGTCTACGACCTGTCCTACACTGGCCGAATCGTTGACGACGAGACCGGCGAGGTTATCGACATGCCCGCCGTTCCTAGCCGCGTTTACGTGGTCTCGATGATTACGGCTCAGGCGCTGCTTTCTGCCGGAATCGAACGGGGCGACGTTGTATCCCCCAACTTCGTGAAGGCGCTCGGCGGCGCGCCGTCCATCACCCTCCACGTCTGACAAACCAACTCTCAGCCGCCGATCAACACATCACTGATCGGCGGCTGAGCATTTCACAGAAAGAACACAACAATGCCCAACATCGACAACATGTGCCGCTACATCGCATCGGGCGGAACCGGCGACTATCGCGCATCCGACAGGTGCTACGCATCCTACAACGCCTCCAATGGCAAACATGACGTGTTTGTTGACGGCAGGTATGTCGCTTCCATCGAGGTCGGCGGACCAGGCGACAGGTACGTGTTCGTTACCGTAGCAATGCGAGAGGCTAACGCCCGCACTCGCGAGGTCATTGACATCATCAGCTACTTCGCCAGGGGTGACATCAACGATATTTGGCGCGTCCTGCACATCTGCGAAGGCAGCAACGAGGGCACCCTACAATCAACCTACATCCGCTAAGACGCGCCGCCAAGGAGACCCGTAAATGAACACCAGCCCCACCATCAACGAGAACACGGCGGACGCACTGTACGACGCGGCCACCGCACAGTATGCACTCCACACCCTAGAGAGGCTACGCCGCGAATACGGCCTCGCGGCACCCGGCGAACAAGAGGCCATTGACGACCTCATTGATCGGGGCGCGCAGATCGTGTTCAATAGTGACCTTCCCGAAGCATACGTGACCGTTGACAAGTGGGACCGGATTAGGCCGCACAAGTGGGGCATTGACGACTGGGCTTACGCCATCCGTGAAATCTTCATCGAGGACGATCATGTTTCTGTGGGCGCTTTCGCGGGAGCCTGCCACTTTAACGGCCCCGTCGCCTACGAAACATTCTACCCGCTCAACCCTACGGACGAGCAACTAGCGCAAGCGCGCGACAAGGCAGAGCGGTACACGGCGAAAGCCGCCGCGCTCCTCGCCAACAACTGACAGAATAAGGAAGAAACGGAAATGAACGCGAATCGTCACGCCCTGTTCGGCGACGTGGATAAATCTGCGGCGGCAAACATGCAACAGCTCGCAGCAATCATCGAAGCTGTAATCAAGGGCGTTGACATTGTTACCATTGACATCGAACAAGACCTCAACAATCTACGCGCTACCTACAAGAGCGACGGCACCACGGGCGGCGAGTGACACCATGACAAGAGAGGAACAGGATGCGCTGCAACAGCAGGCACTACAGGTCAGCAACGCCGTCATCGAACACGCGAGCGCGCTACACGACATCCGCTACGGATACGAACTCACCATGCCCGTACCGCGAGACGACTGGGGCGACCCCGTACTCATCCACAGTCCCATCAGCCTTGCCGACCTCCCAGAAGGGACACGTATTTATCTGATAGACGACGAATACCAGGTGTCGCCTGACGGAATGATTTGGCCGCCAAGAGCGGTGGACAACATTACGCCTCCAAGCAGAACGATGACGTTTGACGCGTTTTGGGACGAAATGGTCACGCTTTACGCGAACCACATCGACAACGAGGACATTATGCCGCGCATCACGCACATGCCCGACACGAACATGTGATACAATCGAAAATAGAAAACGAACGAACAAGTACGGAGAACAGGGAGACGACGAAACCATGAACGTGACGAATGAGAACGTTACCGACATCCTGTACCGGGCCGCCGCAGCCCGAAACGCATACGCGCTCCTCGTTGCCCTGCGACGAGCCTACAAGAACGCGCCACAGTCACAGTGGCAACGCGAATACCTCCGACTGCGACACCGCGACGGCGCGTACATCATCTACTACACAGAGAACTACTACAGCGGACAGCCATTCCTCGGCCTTAACGGCGCTCCCGGCAACCCACTTGACGACGAGTGCGTAAGCGAATGGATGAACGCTGTCACCCGCATCCTCCTCGATGAGACAACGGACAACGACGGCGAAACCGTGCGCGCCAACAAGCACGAGATCATGAGCGCTCTCGCGTTCCTCAACTTCAATGAGTCCAACGGAGAGTATCGTATCCCGATCAACCCCAACAACCACATGGTTGGCATATACCGGCGACTAGCCGAGGACTACACGGCGCAGGCCGCGCAGCTCCTCAACAGCGACAACACCCGCTGACAACGGTCTTGCAACCTACATGAACTAAACCGAACGGAAAAGGAACAATACTCATGGACACGAATCAGCGCATCCGCGAACTGGCCGACATGTTCCAGCTCACCCGAACCAAGAGCGGCGCGTGGACGTTCGATCTGCCGCCCATCCGCACAGGCGGTCCACTCCACTACATGCCGTCCGACCAAGGCGTGTACGAGACCGACGCGGAGGGCCGCGTCACCTACCGTGAGACCATTGAGCACTTGACGCTCCCCCAGGACAAGCGCGGCGCTGTTATCGCGCTGTGCGAATGGTACGCCCGCCACGCAATCGACTCTAATTATGAGCTGTATTGCGATGACAACGACATGCGCGCGGGCACCAAAGCAAGCATGGTCGAATGGTTGCACGATATGTGGACTGAGTTCGCGTAGACGTGCGGCAACAGTCGCTACAAACAGGTACGTAAAAGCCCCGGAACCACCCCATCGCAGGGTCAACGGTTCCGGGGCTTCACTGCACCCACATCAGCGCGGCCAACACCGACAGCAAGCACTCTCCTACTGCCAACGTGAGCTATAGGCGTTTACTGGCCGCGCAACCCACCATCTAGCAGCTCGTCCACACGCTGCGGCACCAGGGAGCGCGCGTCAACCTCCACGGACGCGGACGCGTTCACCATCATACCGCCCTCACCGGGAACAAACAGGCTCGTGCGCACACCATCAGCCACATCATCCAAGCCGATACCCTCGGCGGGCGTCCACAGGCGCATGTCGCGCACCATCCCATCCTTAGCAACGAACGACGTGACAGCACTCGGCGCGCTCTCACCCGTCGCGTTCGTAAACCACGACGACCCAGAATCAATGGACGACACGCCCACCACCCACGTCTTATCCCCCACCAGATACATTTCCGGCGTGTGATAATGGCCGTGAACAAAAATGTTAGCAATGTGCGCGTAAGCGATACGACCCGCCTGCATGTTCTTCACATGCTGACGCATTTTCGCCTGGCTCGCGCCGCCACCCACGTGGCCGTGCTCAAAAAACAGGACACTCTTATCGTCAGCGCTTGGCTTGACCGTGCAGGCCGCGTCATAGTCGGACGGGCACACAAACGACATGTTACCGTACACGTCTGGCCGCATCTCAGCCATGCGCCTGATCTGACGCTGCACGTGAATACCGTAATCATCCGACAACACGCTAGACGCCCGGTTCTTGTTACCCACACCCGTGCGCACCTCACCGTGATTGGAGGGGACAGCCACGTAAACGAGATTGTCACACTTGGAATGGAGAACACGCAAACCCTCCCAGATGAGACTAATCGCAGCCTCTAGCTGGTCAGTGAGGTTCAAGTCGTTGGACTGGCGCTGCGACCCGACATTCATGAAATTTTCAATAATGTCACCCAGGTCAGCAGCAATAATCGTCTTGTAGTGGGGCAGTTCGGCTTCCATTTGCGCGTACACGCTACGAACCCTCTTATACAGGTTCACCGTGCCACCGTGAACGTCCGTCTTGCCGGTCTGGAAGTCCGCGAGCGCCACAACCAGCGTCCCATCCGCGTAAGCGCCACCCGCGCCCACTATACCCTCGTGTGTCCGCTTGTAGTTGTCGGCGTACTTGTCCATGTCAGCGCGCAGCGTCTCAAACGCAACACGCTCACCCTGTTCCAGGGCCGCCTGGGACGGGTCAATGTTGATTTTCAGCCACGACCCATCCATCTCAGGGATGCGCAGCGACGCGCGATACGGGGTCACAGCTTCCGGCGACACACCCAACCTGGATGCAGCCAGCTCGGTAGCCGCGTCGTGCGCCTCTTTCAGCGCGCGCCTAGCCCTGTCAGCCAACACCTCATCGCTCGCAGCGGACGAGCCGACAGCGGTGCCCGTGTTTGAGCCGACGCGCCCGTCCGCAAGGTCCACGCCCGCCCCCTCACCGACACCCTCAGCGCGCGTGGCGACCGTGACACCCGGCGGCACCACCCCATCGCCCGCATCGTCCATAAACCAGGACGAACCCGCATCAACACGCGTCTCACCAACCACCCACGCGGCAGAAGCAGCACCAGGAGCCAACAGGGGAGAAGCAACAGCGGCGGAACCGACAGGTGCAGCGGCCGGAACAGCAGACGTAGAAACATGAGCGACAGGCGCGCCATCAACGCCAGCGGTACGCTCCCACGCGTCAGCAACAACATGCCCCGGCACGCGCGCAGCAGCCTCAAAAAACTCCGGGTACCTGCGCGCCACAGCCTTACGACGGTCACGAACCGACCGCTCACTCACACCAAACGCGCGTCCCAACACCGTATTAGCCGCGTGCGCCACACCGCTATCACGAAGCAACGTATCAACAAGAACCGCCGCCTCATAATCGCTACCGCCCGTCACGTCACCAGCGGGAGCAGATACGCGCTCACGCGCAGCCTCCACACCGTCCACAAACTCACCAAGGAACGCCCACACGCGCCCCAACGACCAGGAGCCACCCACGCTATCGCCCACCATCAATACAAGCCCTTCCCGCACCCACACGCACCCCACAAGCAGCCACCAACACGGCGGCAACGTCAAACACAGGGGCGCACACAAACGCATCACAAATTACACTCACCATCAATATAAGCAGCAAGACGTACAAACGTCAAAACCTCACGAACGCGTGGCAAACGAGAGCCGCGAAAGCTATTATTGCTATATGAACAGTATTAGCATCTTCCTTTATGTCATTAGCGTCATCATGTGGTGGGCGGGCTTCAACTACGCCGCAGCCCACGCGAGCACGGCGCGCAGGCGCAAACTCTTTTCCACAGCAGCGGCCCTCGCTCTCGCGTGGCCGTTCGCGTTCATCGCACTAGCAGCCGCGCTCGCAACCAAAGCCGCCGCCAACATCATGATCGCAGTCGGCGACCACATCAACAACACGTGGGACGCAGCCGTCAGCGACGAGGGCGACACTATCATCGTCACCAAGCTCGCCCCAATGGGTACCGCCATGCGCGTGCGCCGCGAGAACACAGAACACAACACCAACGCGGCGAACAACGGATACGAGGACAGCGACATCGAAACAACTACCAGCGAGGAAACACATCCGGCGCTCGCTGACAACATGCCACTCATGCCGCCCCCGCCCCCACCAGCCGACAACGGTGACACGGCCAGCCAGGGTGACGCCGGCAACAACGCGGCGGATACGACAGATAGCGCCGAAAGCGACAACGCAAGCGACGTTGACGATACGGTCACCATCCAAAAAGTGTCGCTCTCCGACATCCTCTAAACAACAGCAGACATTAACAGAAAGAAAGCGAAAACAATGACCGACAACACAAAGAAAAACGCAGCGAACGACACGCAACGCAGCAGGACATCAATCCTATTCACGCCCGACACCATCAACCGCGAACAGTTCCCCCACCACATCGACCTTTTCATGGCCGGTGGAATCTCGGGATGCTGGAACTGGCAGGATGCTCTCTACCAGGCCATCGCCTACCACCTCGACAGGCTCCTCCCCGTCGGTTGGGAGCTGGACAACAAGCCGTTCACCATCGCAAGCCCCAGGCGCGCCCACGGCCTCGAAAAAGATGGCAACGCGGCAGCAGAACAGATCGCATGGGAATATGCGGCAATGAGCCGCACCGCGTTCACCTCATTCTACTTCACGCGCGACACCGTGCAGCCGATCACACTCCTGGAACTCGGAAAGCATCTCTCCCAGCCGTGGGGCAACCACATTACCGCCTGCGAACTCGGATACGAGCGCGCGTTCGACGTGTACACGCAGACCACACTCTCCCTAGAGGATGCGACACTCAACCCAGGTGTGGAATCACGCGCATACGGGTGGCCTCTTACAGAAGCCGCCACCAAGCGAGGAGAGAACGATTACCGCAGGTTCCGTGGAGCATACACTATCTTCCTCGACGAGAACAAGCCGCCCGCAACGATGGACGAACTCTTCGACGCCGCAGCCAAGGTGGGGGCCGACGGACAGGGCGACTACGGCATCTACGGCTCACCCGAGTGGTACATGATCGCTCAGCTGCACGGCATGGGTGTCACCCTCCTCAACGAGGATAAGACCGCCTTCAACTTCGCCGACAACGAGGCTGCGATCAACTACGTCACCAAGCTTTCCGACCTCTACGCTGCCGGTGCCATTCCGAAGGACTCCCTGACCGGTGAACCCGACCCGGGCAAGGCCTACACCGACGGTAACCTCGCCTTCGGTACCCCCAACGCCTCGTTCCTGAAGTCGGTCAAGAGTAACAACGCGACCGTGTACGAGAATACCGGCGTTGGTCCCTTCCCGACCAACCCCGGCATCAAGCCCGTCTTCGAGGGGCAGTACATCGGAGTCTCGGTCACAACCAAGAACGCTCCGCTGGCCATGAAGTTTGCCGAGTGGATCACCAACGCCGAGAACGAGTACGCCTGGACGCACGACGGCGGTGCGATCATCTTCCCCGCGGCCACCGATGCTCTGGACAAGCTCGTCGCCAACCCGCCGGAGATCGCTGACGACCCGGTCTTCAAGGCCGCCTACGAGGAAGCCGCGAAGGCTGCCAAGGACGCCGAGGCCTACACCGACGTCTTCTACGCGACCGGTGCCGTGAAGGATGCCCTCATCGAGAACGTCAACAAGGCTATCCGCGGTGAGGTTGATCCCAAGACCGCTCTCAAGACCGCACAGGATCAGATGAACGAGAAGCTCAAGGCTCTCGAAGACTGATTGAACGCGGGGGGTCGAGGCCAGGCCTCGACCCCCCGACGCACCCCTCACCTCGCGCAACGCCGCAGGCTCACGGTCGCGCGCCCCTCATGAAGGACACTGGTATGCCGATACGTACGAGCGCGAAGTCGCGCTCCCTCAATGGCGCCGCCCGATTCCGCCCCGGCTGGGTTCCCTGGCTGTGGGTTACCCTGCCGGTTCTCGCCATCATCTCGTTCTACATCTATCCCTTTATAACGACCGTCTACGTGTCGTTTACGAAGACAAAACCGATGGGACGAATCGGCCGCTTCGTCGGAATCGACAACTACGCAGCCGTCCTGGGGGACGCAGAGTTCTGGGAAGCCCTGAGGAACTCCCTCATCTACGCGGTGTGCGTCGTGCCGCTCATGGTGCTCCTGCCCCTGCTACTGGCCCTCCTGGTGAAGTCGCATGTCCCAGGCATCGGCTTCTTCCGAGCGCTGTACTACCTGCCCGCGATCTCCTCGCTGGTCGTCATCTCCCTGGCTTGGCGATACCTCCTGGACCAGCGCGGCCCGATCAATAACCTGCTGTCCTCGTGGGGATTCGACACGATCCCGTTCCTGTCGAATCAATGGCTCATCCTGTTTTGTGCCATGATCATCACCCTGTGGCAGGGCTTGCCCTACTACATGATCCTGTATTTGTCGGCCCTGGCGAACGTGGACAAGTCCCTGTATGAGGCCGCCGAAATCGACGGCGCTGGCCCGATCCGCCGTTTTGTGACCGTCACTGTCCCCGGCGTGAGGGTCATGATGTTCCTGGTCGCCACGCTGACGACCATCGGCTGCTTGAAGATCTTCACCGAGGTGTACCTGCTGGGTGGCTCCGCCTCTCCGACAAAGACCCTGACGATGTATATCCGAGACCGCATCGTCGATCCCACCTTCGGATCTCTGGGGCAAGGTGACGCCGCGTCGGTGTGTCTTTTCCTCATCACCTTCGGTTTCATCATCGCCTCTCAGAGCTTGCAGAGGAAGGCTGAAGACTCATGAGCACCGCATCCCGCACCGACACCACCTCCTTCGGCGAGCGCTTGGCCCAGTGGCGCAAGGAGCGTCGCCTTGAACGTCAGGGGCGCACCGTCGCCTCGCGCCAGATGCGCGGCGGCGCCCTGTTTGCGCGGTACGTGCTGCTGATTGTCGTCGCTATCGTTCTTGTTGGACCTCTCATCCTGCCGCTGATGGCGGCATTCAAGGCCCCCGGCGAATCCGTCTTCGGTCAGGGCGCGACGATCCTTCCCCAGCAGTGGTCGCTGGATTCCTTCGAGGTCCTTTTCGAGCGCACCAACATCCTGAGTGCGATTAAGAACTCGGCGATCATCGCGGCACTGACTGTGACCTCGAACATTATCCTGTCGTGTATCGGCGGTTACATGCTGTCGAGGCGTGGGTGGACCGGGCGCACCGTCATGTACTTCGTGGTCCTGTCCGCCATGATCTTCCCCTTCGAGTCCATCATGCTCTCCCTGTTCAAGATGATGGTGCAGCTTGACCTCTACAACACGCTGCCCGGCGTGTGGATGGTCGCGATGATCGGTCCCTTCCAGATCCTCATGATGCGTGCCGCATTCATGGGCATTCCCGACGAAATAGAGGATGCCGCCCTGATTGATGGGGCGGGCGAGCTGCGTCGCTTCTGGTCCATCTTCCTGCCCCAGGTGCGCGGTACGTTGACGGTCGTGGGCCTGACCTCCTTCATCGGGGCATGGTCTGACTTCATCTTCCCGCTGCTCATGCTGCCGAATCCGGAGAAGCAGACGCTGATGCTGACGCTGACGGCGATCCAGAACTCGCCCCAGGGCGTCACTTACCAGTTGGTTCTGGCTGGAGCAGTGGTCGCTATGATCCCCGTGGTCCTAGTCTTCATGTTCAGTCAGAAGTTCTTCTTCCGCGGCATCGAAGACGGAGGTTTGAAGTTCTAATCTCGCCCCTCGCGGGTGCGTGCGCACCCGCGAGGGTATTTTCTACCCAAAAAGGAGGTTCTGTCACAAAAAGCTAACACGTGATAGGTATTGTGGGATCCCTTTCGACAAACGAAGGTTCCCGGCCATTAACCCCATACTGACGAAGGAGTTACACTCATGGGGACTCGACCCATCATCGGTGCGCTCGGAGCGCCGATTCTCGCGGCCACCATGCTCGGCCTCACCCCCGCAGCGACCATCGCAGCCTCCGACACCCCCTACCACCCGACCGTTCTGTGGGCGACCTCCGAAGAGACAGTCGGCGAAGGTGCCCCGAATGGCACCATCGCAGCGCTCGTCGACGACGACACCGCTCGCACCGACGCGACCAAGACCTTCTGGACCACCAAGTGGAAGGGAGGCCTCGACCCCTACCCCCACGCCCTCGCCGTCCAGAACCCCACGCCTGGCACCCAGGTCTGTGGCCTCGGCCTGACCCCGCGCCCCACCTACGATTCGACGCTCGGTAACGACCAATTCCCCGGCGAATACCGGGTGTTCGCCTTCGACGAAGACCCCGGCAACCCTGCATCCGACGCGTCCTTCGACGACTGGAAGACGAAGGTCGCCGCGGGCACGTGGGACGGCGGCACCGAACTCGCCCACGGTTCCGACCTACAGTACGGGAACAAGGAACAGTACGTCACCTTCCCCGCGACGACGAAGCGCGTCATCGCCCTGGCAGGCCTGCGCTCCCTCGCCCCGGGTAAGTCGGACATGGCCCTGTCCGACATCAAGCTCCTGCCCTGCGACGCTGACGGTAACGCAATCACCTCCTACGGCGGCGACGAAGGCGGCGGCAACAACGACGCGGTCCGCCCCGTCGTTCCTCACCCGGAGGCTCCCGAGCAGGGATCGGGCGCGTCCGACCTCGTCGTTGACTTCGTCATCGACCAGCTGCCCTACGGCGAGCCCGGCAAGCCCGTGGACTTCGCCCCCAGCACCCACACCTACACGGCCACCGGCTACTACCACGCCACGACCGTCTCGGTGCGCATCCGCACGGTCGAGGGAGCCACCGTCACCATCAACGGCGCGACGCCTGACGCTGACGGACGCGTGTCCAACCTCGACCTTGCCACCGGCCTGAACGTCATCACCGCGACCGTATCTAAGGACGGCAAGGAAGCCACCTACGTCGTCAACATCACCAAGGTGGAGACCGATTTCCGCGGCAACGTGCTCGTGCCCGCCACGGCCTCGGCGAATGGCGGCACCGAGGCCGACAACGCGGCCCTGACCGACCTCGACCCCGCAACGACGTGGACCTCCGATCCGCTCGTTCGTGCCAGCGACTGGTCGAGCAATGTCACCGGCATCGAGCTGCACCTGGGCGAAGCCCGCTACGTGCACCGAGTCAACGGCTGGGGCACCCCGACCCTGCCCGCCGGTGCGCAAGGATGGCACGGCGGTAACTCCGTGGCCATCGCTGTCCAGGAGGCCGACGGCGGCCCGTGGACGACCATCGTCACCCACGGCTCGCTCACGCGCGACGCGCGCGGCCTGTGGTACTGGGACTTCAACGCCTACCACCTCGCCACAAACATCCGCATCTGGATGAACGACGAGACCGAGCCCCAGACACCGCAGAATATCGCGACCGCCGTGACCTTCAACGACGTTGAGGTGTGGGGTCTGCCTGCGGGCCAGACCCCCGTCGCCCCTGAAGTCGACAACTCCATGTACGAGCGGTACTCCGGCTTCAACCCCGGGGACGGCAGGTGGGGCGTCAACCGCGCCCAGGCCCTCGCACTGCAGTACGGGGTCATGATGCCCGCGTGGGTTCCCTCCGAGGGCTACGGTCGCGGCGGCTTCGACGCCAACGAGCGCGACCTTACGGGCGGCGCGTTCCCCATGTTCTACGACCTGCCCATGTTCAACACCCCCATGATGGAGTCCCTGGGCAAAGGCACGCCGTGGGCCCTCGCCAAGGCCCCCACCGGCAAGAACAGCATGTGCAATGCGGGCGATCCCCACGACTTCATGAACGAATACATGAAGCCCTACGCCTCCACGCTCGTCGATATTCAGTACGGCGATGAGGGCGGATTCAACCGTGGAGAGTCGGAGTGCTTCAAGAACTGGTTCGCCTGGTCGAAGCAGAATATCCCCGGTGCGGTTGTCCACGCCAACTCCTGGGACGATCCCTCCTGGTACCGCGACGCAAACTTGAGCTACTACGTCGAGAACGCCCAGCCCGACCTACTCAGCTGGGACAAGTACTACTGGGGAGCCAACGGCGGCCCAGCTCCGAGCAACGTCGTCATGGACCTGCTGAACACCAACACGTGGAAGAAGCAACGCGAATACGGCCTCAAGGGCCTCACCGGTGACGGCTCCAGCCCAATCCTGTACGGCCAGTACCTGGACTACAACTGGGACGCGAACGTGTCCGCCTCCGAGAAGTCGATCGTCCCGTCCCTGGGCCTGGCCACCGGCCAGAAGTGGTTCGGCCTGTTCCGCATGGAGTACAACGGCTACGACCGCTCCTCGATCATCGACCACG
>ERZ773203.360-NODE-360-length-25146-cov-13.024949_pt1 | contig 25146 bp, 26 predicted proteins | sample MGYA00580529_ERZ773203 | MGnify/ENA primary metagenome ERZ773203 (study PRJEB29015, sample SAMEA2738176) | human oral metagenome | biome: human oral; feature: human-associated habitat; material: saliva | place: China | collected 2177 ... | reverse complement strand
TAACTAGGCCTTTTTTAGTTTAATGACGATACGTTTCCATTTTTTCGTGGAAATACGTTTCCATCATGCCGTAAGCTGTGTAGGTGATGGCGTTGGCATCTGCGTCAATAGTCGCTTCAATAGACGCGTCTGTTTTACCACCAGAGGCTATGATAGGAAAATCTGGGTATTGCTCACGAACCCATTTGACGAGATCTACGGTGTCTTTACCGCCACTGACGTTAAAGATGTTGACACCTGCGTCAATGTAGGGTTGAAGGTCTTGCGTTTTATTGATAACGGTGTAGATGACTGGAATATCGACATGATCGCGTACCATTCTTAAAGGAATAATGGGTGTTTACCTACAAGTTTAAGTAGTTGTTTATAAAAGCGTCTTTGGTCGCTGGTTTTAACGGAGCGAAGGAATTCTCTAGAATTGCCATAAAATTTGTTGTGATACCACATGTTGTTGGATTTGGTATAGGTGATATAATTGTCTTTTGGGAAATGGCTGTTGTCGTCAGTATCGTTTAGTTTGACACAAAAAACATCGGTCGGTGAATCGACAATGGCGTCGCCTGTGATGGTTTCGTTGCCATCAAGACTTGTGGTGACGTGGGCAAAACCAGAAACATGGACATTATTACGAAGCGTTGCGTCACGTGAGATGAGGGCGTGTTCACTAATGCGGACGTGGTCATAAAGATTGGCGTTGTCTTTGATTTGAGCATTACCTGTGACAATGACGTTCCCACGTAAGGTAGCTTTGCCGTAAACAAGGGCGTTATCAGTAACTTGACTAGTACCTGTAATAGCCGTATGTTCATAGATTTGGGCATTTCCTGAAATGCTAGCCTTGTCTTGGATAAGGGCATTGTCATAAACAGATGCATTGTTATAGATTCTTGCATTATCTCGAACAATAGCGTTATCTGAAACGCTAGCATGATTTTGGATAATAGCGTTGTCTGTAACAAAGGCGTCATTTTCAACGAGAGCCTTATCTTTAATAATGGTGTCTCCATGGATTTGTGCGTCATCGGTAACAAGGGCATCACCAAAAACTTTGGCGGTATCGTGAACCCAAGCGGTTCCGCTGTGACTGAGGTTATTGTCACTTTCAATGTAGCCACCAAGGGTGCCTTTTTTAATGGTGCCAAAATCTTTTAAGGCACGGATGCGACGAAGGGTGATGTTATTGAGCGTGATGGTATCGTCAGATAATAGTTCGTATTTAGGATTTTGGTGTTCTTGGGCATTAAATTGACTTTCGGCAAAAGCAACACATTGCTCGTAGATTTGCCCTTTAGCCTGGCTTTCTTCATAGCCTTTTGCGATAAGGTCTTTACTTGTTCGGTTAAAATAATTGACATTCCAGAGTTTGTTAGAGGTGGTATAAGCCATGGTCTCACCATAAATGTTTTTGATGACCATGTAATCATAATCAGAAGCTACGATAGCGTCGCTTGTAATGATTGTAGAGCCGTCAATGGTGACATTTCCTTTAATGGTCGTGTTACCGCCAATAAGGGCGTAACCTTTGATGTTAGCCTTGTCTTGGATAGTGGCACGTCCTTTAAGATTAGCGTGTTCGGTGACGATAGCCTTGTCTTTGATACGAACGGAATCTTCGAGTTTTGCATGTCCTGAAATGGTTGCTTTTCCTTCAATACGTGCCTCATCTGCAACGTGTGCTTGTTCAGTGATGTGTGCATGTCCTTTGACATGAGCATTGCCTGAGCAGATAGCTGCACGGTCAACAAGAGCATTTTCTGAGATAAGGGCCATGACACGAACCGTAGCGCCACCTGTGACAGTGGCATGGTCTTTGACAATGGCTCCATCATAGACGGTAGCTTTTTGGCTGACAATGGCTTCGTTTTTGATTTTAGCATCACCTTTAACGCTAGCTGAACCCATGACTTTAGCATTGTCATAGATCCAGCAATTGCCGTCATGGCTAAGGTTTCTGTAATCTTCGATGAAGCCTCCGAGGTCGCCTGCTTTAACGTCAGCGAAGTCTTTTAAGGCCTTGATGCGATAAAGGGTGCGACTTTGGGTAGGCGTTTCAAAATAGGTGGCTGTGGATGTGTCTAATTCGTATTTCATTTTTTAGAACTTTCTTTTTAAATAGAGTTTCGGGCGAAAATATGCAATTCATCGTCTCCACCAAAGACATAAAGGTTGATTAAGCATCCATCGGTGTTTGTTGGGTCATAGAGACGTAAAGACATATTGTCGGTTTCAAGGGACCTATCATAGACGCCTGTAATGGTTATTTCGAGTAATCGTTCAACGATATCGGTTTCTTTTGTTGATTCGATGTCAAGCATTTCGGCGAGGTCTTCAAGGGCCCAAGGCTCTTGTTTAGCAACAAGTGAAACCAGATGTCTAAAGACATCTTTGTGGTTTAGATGTTTTTCGATAGCTGTAAAGTTATTGTTGGTGTCAATAGCCGCAAGATCGTAATAGGGACGTAAGCCATAGCCTGTATAGAGACATGTGTTAAGCTCATTTGTAAGGCCTTCAGCTCCTGTAGGTGAGCTAAATCGGACGCGGTCTAGTGTCAATTCGTCTGATTGCTCAATGGCGTCAATAAGTTCTTGTTCGATGTTTTTACGTTTAGTTGGGCTGGGGGTGTCTTCAAAGATGTCGTGAAAACAGTCAATAAAACCGTTGTTATAGACTTCTCCAAATTTTTCATTGATGGCTGTTAGGACGTTTTTAGTAGCGTTAAGCGTTTCTTCATTACTAAAATGAACACCATTAATAGAGCCTTTGAAGTCGGGGAGTTTAATTTTGATTTCCATAAAATGTTTCCTTTCTATTTTTCAGAATTTTTGATAATTGTAATGTAATGTTGGTAGATAGTTTTGGTTTTGTGGTTTGTGGCGCTATTTAAAAGGTCTTGGTGATTACCAATGACGCCTGTGTCAGCGACCCAAGTTTGGTTAGATATGGTGTAGGTGAGATAGCGGTTTTGAGAGATATCGTTAAAGCCAAAGACGTCGTTAGAAGAGCTAATAATAGCGTCATTGATAAGATGTAGAGAGCCTTCGAGTTTGGTTTTTCCAAAGACATGAACGCTGTCTGTAATGAGGACGTCGTTGTAGAGTTTAGCCTTACCGTAGATATTGGCAAAGTCTTTGACACGTACACGGTCATTGAGGTAAGCATCGTCATAAACTTTAGCATAGTCTGTGACGGTAACGTTGTCATTAAGCATGGCGTTGCCATAGACTTTAGCGTGACTTGAGAGAGTCACTTTATCGTTGATACGTGCACTTCCAAAAACTTCTGCGTCATTAAAGACACGCGCAGAACCGCTAACTAAGCTGTCACCATAGATTTTAGCTTGGTCAGAAATATGGACCTTGTCGCAGATAAGGGCAGATTCATAGACTTTGGCATGGCCTGAGATACGTGCCTTGTCGTAAAGGGTTGCGTCATCTGAGATGATGGCGTTGTCTGAGACGATACTGTTATTACTGACGGTAGCCTTGCTATTGACTTGAGCGAAATCTTTCACAATGGCGTCATCTGTAACAGTAGCGTCATCAGAGACTCTTGCATCGTCCATGACTTTGGCATCGTTATAAATCCAACAGTTACCCTCTTGACTGATGTTGTCAGTCGATGCGACAAAGCCTCCAAGGTCACCTTTTTTGATATTGGCAAAGTTTTTAGTCGCACGAATACGATAAAGGAGACGGTTTTCAAAGGTAATTGACTGTTCTCTGGCTAATTCGTATTTTTGAAGAGGTTTTTGAAGGGTTTCGACAAATTGGATGTAGTGTTGCATATACTGAAGGGAGGTTGCACTTTTAATGGTTTCTAAAAGATCTTCTGTTGTGCCATAAAAATCTTTGAAACGCCATTTGCGATTGTGAGTCGTGTAAGTAAAATAGTGGTTTTTAGGTAACCAATGGGTTTTAAAGACAAAGATACCCTTAGAATCATAGAAGGTGTAGTCACCTGATAAATGGGCATAACCGTCGATATGGGTACCGTTTGTGATGGTGACCTTGTCTTCAACAATAGCATTATCTGTGACTTGTGCGCAACCGCTAATGAAAGCGTGGTCTTTGATTTGGGCGTTTCTTGAAATGACAGCACTATTTTGGACAACAGTGTCATCGGTCACAAGAGCTTGGTCACGGATAATAGCATCATCAGTGACAAGGGCTCGTTTTGAAACAATGGCGTGGTCACGAATGTCCGCGTAGTCTGAAATGGTGGCCTTATCTTTGATAATAGCACGCCCACTGACGGTACAATTGTTAGCGAGAACAGCCTTGTCTTGAAGGATAGCGTAGTCACTTAGCGTTGCTTCGTCTGCAAGTGTTGCGTCACCAGAAACTTGCGCGTGGTCAAGGCTAGCGGCGCTGTCATAAATCCAACAGTTGCCTTCGTGGCTGAGATTTTCTTCAGACATAACATAGCCTCCAAGGTCGCCTTCTTTGATGTCAGAAAAGTTTCTTAGGGCCTTGATTTGATAAAGTTTTTGGTCTTCGTAAATGATGGGGTTAACGAGTTCATATTTTTTCATATGATATGTTTCCTTTTCTTTTTAGTTGTTTTCTGCGAATGTGGCTATTGATTTCTTAAAGAAGTTCTACGAGTTTATAGTAGAAGACAGCATTGTTCATAGCTTTGGCGAGGTCGTTATCGTTTTGAAGACGTTCTTTTTGTTTGCACCAAAAGTCAGCGAGGCTTTCAAGGTCACTAAAAGCGGTGTCTGCAGGAAGTTTTGTGTCAAGGATAATAACAGTTTTGTTACGGTCGATAGCGCGTTCCATTTTATAACGAAGATCAACAAAATGGCGAAGGACTTGAGTGGCAGGATTGCTTCTGTTTAGTTTTTGGCGCGTGTTAGTGGCGTTCTCGTCGCCCATAAGTTTTTCTCGATAGTAGGTGAGTAGGAGATCCAGGTCAATATCTGTTTTTGACCAACCGATGCGTTCAGCAAGAGCGATAAGTAGAGGTTTCATAAAAATTGTTTCCTTTCGTAATAGAAGATAAAAAAATAACTTTAAGACGGGATGAACGTCTTAAAGCTTAAGAAGGGCTTTGCCTTTTTCAGTCAATTGGCAAACAGGATAGTTGCAAAAACCGCTTGGACGAATACGCCCTGTGTAGGTAAAGATGCCGTCTTTTTCAAGAACAGCAATGAGGTTAGCAGGTGCGTTATTGGTGTCAAGGTAGAACATATCAGGGCTTTCAAGAGCTTCTGCGAAGTTGGTAGTAAGGTCGCAATAGTAACCGTCGTCGTACTCTTCAGGTTCGGTTTCAAAGACCATGATAGCCATGTTGTCGTTAATGTAGCGGTTAGTTTTAAGGTCAGCTGTGACAGGTTGGTTGACAGAATTTTTAAAGGTGAATGACATGAGATTAAGCGTCCTTTCTAGGTTTTTTTCCTTTTTTAAGGTTTTGGATTAGTTGTTTGAACATGGGGCTTTTATTTAAGTCAATATGGTCGGTTTTTAAAAAGTCTTTGAGGGACATGGATGTTTCCTTTCTTAAGATAGTTCGACAATTTGATAGTAGTCAATATTATTTTCAATAGTGGTTCGCAGGTAGGTTTCGTCGTCACCTAGTTGATGTTTTTTAGTTTTCCAATAACGTGCGAGGCTTTCAATATCACGATAGACTTTAGGTATATCATGTCGTGTGTTTACAATGACATAATTTTGGTGACCGATGGTTTTGTATAGTAAATCGGCGAAGTGACGAAGAATAACAGCTTGGTCAGATTGGAGTTCTTTTTTCAAAGACTCACTGGCTTTTTTGTCTTCTGCAATAAGGGCTTTGTAGTAGTCTTCTAGGAATGTTAGTTCGTTGGTTGGCTTGGTTGCGTTACCAAGTGCGTCGTCGATGGTTAGGATTAGTTTGTAGATTTTTCGAAAGCCGAGAATGTTGGCGATATTTTCAATCATAGGTGTTTCCTTTCTAATTGTCCATCAGATTTTTGATTTCTTGGTGGGCTTTTTCTTTTTCAGTTTTTTGAGGATCAGGTTGATAAGATACTGTCACACGTGCGATGTTTTCAGTTCTTGTGACTGAGTAGTTCCAAAGTTTAAAACGATAAGTGCGTTTAGCAAATTCAATGCGTTCAATTTGTTCGTTTCCTGTAGGATCATCTTTTTTAAGAGGGCTATCTTTCGCCACAACGGTTTCTGTTAAGCGTTCACTATGACCTTTGGCACCGTTTTTGGTGAAGATGAAATCTTTAGTAACGGGTGCTTTATGGTCGATGTTTTTGGCTGAAATGGTGACCAATTGGGAAAATCCAGGTAATGTGATGCCATAGTCATCTGCATCTTTGATATCGATGTTGATACTTTGGTTGTTTTTATAAACTGTTTTATAATCACTTGTTTTGACGGTTTCAATTGTGACAAAGTGAGCTTTAGGCGGTTCGGTATAAAGAAGATAGGTTGGGAAGAAAAGGCAGATAAAGCTAAAAAATAGATTGATAGCATATTGACTACCTGCATGACGGTTTTCCTTATTCTTACGTTTTTTTTGATATTGGTAAGTATTTATAAAGAATGAGAGAAGGAAAAGAATGACGATAATGGTGACAATATAGTCTCTATAGTCTAAGGTTGGTAGCATGGGATAGCCTTTCTGATTAAATTAGTGTAAATAGCTTATAGTGATAGCGTGTACTTTCAAAGGCGACGTGAAACGCTGTATCATCGTTGATGCGATTTTTGACGCGATTCCAATAGTTAGCCATGTCTTTAAAGTCTTTGTGAGCGATGTGTTTGTCTGTATTAATAATAATGAAAGGTGTATTTGTATCTAGGAAATGGTCAGCTTGGTGCATTAAATCAACAAAGTAAGACATGATTTCAGATGCGGTTGAATAGTTTCTTAAAAAGAGACGATTGTCGGCGATAGCTTTACTGTCTTCTTTGATGAGGTTTTTGTAGTAGTCAAGCTGTTCGTTAAGTTGGATGTTATCAGCTGACCAGCCAAAAATGTTAGCAATAGTAAGTAGGTCGTTGTTCATGATTAGTTTTCCTTTCTGATATGCGTTTTGTAGATGTTCACAAGCGTTTCTTGTAGGTTATCTATCGTTGTTTGGGTTGAAGAATTATCTAATTTGTTTTGTAAGAAGATAGATTGATTGTTGTCGATAATGATGTTTAGGCCATTTTTATTTAATTTTTTGATAGTTTTTAAAAGAGTGATAAGTGTCTTAAAAGGAATATTTGTTGGGTTTATGATTGTTGTTTTATATTTATTATGGTAAAAATCAAGTTGATTGCCATTGAGTTGTGTGACAAAACTTTCTTGAAGGAGTTGTTGTTTGAGATTGGTCATACAGATAGATTTTCTAATTGTTTGATGACTTGTTCGTTAATAAATGGGAAGAATTGTTCAGGTTTTAATGCCGACGGTAAGTCAAAGTCAAGAGTAATGTGCGCGTTTCTGACGAGTGGGCTGTTCCAAGGGAGTTTTTTGATAACCGTAATATATCCTAAATGGGATGAATTTTTGGCTCTGTGTAGTTCAATGTAATGATCTGGTGCTTTAAAAATAATGCGTTGATGGTACCTGAATTGTTCAGGATCGTAGTGATAGCCGTGTGTTTTAGCAAAGACGTTAATGCTATCAGGGACGTATTTGAGAATGTCAACGTGACTTCCCCAACGTGGTGTGTTATTCATAAGTATTATTTCTTTTTGATGTATTAGCAGATGCGTTCTAAGAGGTTGATGAGTTGTTCATTAACAAAAGGAAAGAATCGTTCAGGCGTCAATGATAGTGGTAGCTCAAGTTTTGTTGTGACGTAGGTGCTAGTAGCAAGTGGATGATTCCAAATAATTTCTTTTGTGATGGTGATACGACCTAGCATGGATTCATCTGTAGCTGTGCGAAGTTCAACAGTCTTTCCTGGAGCTTCAAAGACAAGATGTTCTTTATAAGGATGATGGTTGGTTTCAAAGGTACTACTGTAAGAATAGCCGTGGCCTTTAGCAAAGGTTTCGATGTCTTTGGGAAACCAGTCACGAATGTCGCGAGTGTGTGTCCAGTTCATGTTTGTTATCCTTTCTTAAAAACCTTCGAGAAATGTGTTGTTGTCGATGGCTTTAGACATGTCGATTTTAATAAAATTAACAATATCTTTGATTTCAGAGACGCCAGTAATAGCTTTTTGCGTCTCTTTCCAGACAATAAAGTAGGCGTCACTATTGTCAACATACGATTCGACGACGTTACCGTGAAGGTAGCTGATATCATTAGGGTTCGTCAATTTGTTCAGTTGATCGGCGTCGATGTCGTAGACATATTTGTTGACTTCAGTGGCGATTTCAGTGAGTTGGAAATGTTGATTAAAGATGTCGATTTGTTGGTCTGTTAGCATGGTGTTATCCTTTCGTTAAAGGGATCGTAATAATGTTTTTATTATTATCAAAAATAGTGGCGTCTTGTTGACCGTTCCACATGCTAATTAAATTTAAGCGGAAAAGCGAATAATCTGTTCCGTAATAATGATTATCTGCGTCAAATGTTTGATTAAAAGCGTTGATGATGAGTTGAAGATGTTCGTCATAATCATCTGTTTCGAAGGTTCCATTAATTGTTAAGGTTGCGGTGTTGTGAATAGGAATTTGGTCAGGGCAAAAGGCGTGTGCTTGTTTAGGGTTATCAATGCCTGTTGCTGGGCCGTGTGCGTGGTTTTGGAAAACGTGAATGTCAAGACCTGGGAAGTAGAATGTGTCAAAGGAAATTGGATCAAAAATATCTGGATTTTCTTTAGCTAGTAGCTGTAAGTTGGCTTTGAAGGTTTCTTTAATTTTTTGACAAGCTTTGTTGATTTTGTGATCAGCTTCTTTTTTTGTTTTGGTATTGCGGATGATTTTATCATTGATGTAAATCATGGCAGTGCCATTAATATCAAAATATGTTCCCATAATGTTATCCTTTCTGATTAGTGATTAATGATCTCTTTAATAATAGTAATATCTGGCGCAAAAATACCCATTAGAATTGATAGAATGGTTGTTAAAAGAATCGCTAGAATGAAAGTCCATGCTTCGATTTTGAGAGCGTTGCTGGTTGCTTTGGGGATTGATTTATCTGTTTCGTTTTGGCAACATGCGAGGTAGGCTGTAATAAATAATGCGCAAAGAGCGAAGCAGATTGTAAAAACAGCGACAGTGCGAATGCAATAGAGACTGTAGTAAATGACATATTCTTGGCGTAACTTTGGGTAGTTATTTAGAACAGTTTGCAGGGCATCTGTTGGAATTTTAAGTGTTTGGGCTAATTGTTGTAGAAGTTGATCCATGTTGTGTTATCCTTTCAATAAATGCGTGATTAGTGTAGGGCTGACGTTTTACGCGCAAGCGTAGCGTCTTTCCAAAACACAAACAATGGGTTTCGGGGGCGAACGTGAGTTCGCCAGCCCGCAAAGAATGGTTTTAACGTTAGTTAAAACGAATGAAAAAAACACTATAATAAAGACTTATTGTCTTTATTATAGTGTTGGTGGACTTGTATCTATACGCTAGCGTGCGGCGTATTTCAATCAACGCACTCTTGTGGAGTGCGCTTGGGGACATATTTTATTTCAATCAACGCACTCCTGTGGAGTGTGACCAGGACGAAAGTCCAGGCTTCAATTTTGAGGGTTTTGTTTCAATCAACGCACTTCTGTGGAGTGCGACCTGATCCAAAAAATATTTTATATAACATTTCAATCAACGCACCTTTATGGGGTGCGACGAATAACTTAAAGCTAATTATGCGCAAGCAACCATATTTCAATCAACGCACCCCTGCGGAGTGCGACTTGCTGGGCTGTGTTGGTTTTGAAAAACGTGTTTCAATCAACGCACCTCTGTGGAGTGCGATTTTTAAAGGTTTCTTTAATGATTTGGCAAGTTTTGGCATTTCAATTAACGCATCTTTGTAGAGTACGATTGAGCCAAAATTAAAGAGTTCGGCGGGTATATATTTATTTCAATCAACGTACCCCTGTGGAGTGCGACTTTATTGTGTTTCACCCACGCCCAACGCTTTGTGCATTTCAATCAACGCACCCTTATGGAGTGCGACTAGATAGTAGTCTTAAATGTCTCAAAATTGAAATATTTCAATCAACGCACCTTTGTGGTATGCGACGAGCAATATTAACAGAAGGCGATAATTTATTTAACATTTCAATCAACGTACCCCTGTGGAGTGCGACGCAAATCGGGGATCCAGGTTATTACATAACCTTTAATTTCAATTAACGCACCCCTGCGGAGTGCGACCGAAAGAGATTGCTCCACAAAATAGAAAAGAAGTATTTCAATCAACGCATCCGTGAGGGATGCGACTTCGTTAGCGATTGATAATTTCTTTGATGTTTCAATCAACGCACCCGTGAAGAGTGCGACATCGTCATGTTATTCTTTAAGTCCAAAACAACATATTTCAATCAATGCACCCGTGAAGAGTGCGACAATGCTGGAAGAGTTATTAATCAGAGACGTTCTCTATTTCAATCAACGCACCTGTGAAGAGTGCGACTTTTAGTTACCGCCTTTTCTGCTTTTTTCTCAATATTTCAATCAACGTACCCGTAAAGAGTGCGACACGTACTGGAGGATGGTTTGATTTCAATCAACGCACTCGTGAAGAGTGCGACTTTATCGCTATTAGTGAACAAAGTTATCCCGAAATGTCAATCAACGCACCCGTGAAGAGTGCGACAAAGTTTGGCTCTAAAACTCGTCTCACGAATCGAATTTCAATCAACGCACCCGTGAAGAGTGCGACTTTCTCTTGCTTTATAAGCAATATTTTGTTGCAATTATTTCAATCAACGCACTCGTGAAGAGTGCGACTCTAGGGAGGAAGTTTATCCAGATTATTCAGAGTATATTTCAATCAACGTATCCGTGAAGAGTACGACGTCCACTGCCACAAACCAAGACTTGCCGCGACGTCATTTCAATCAACGCACCCGTGAAGAGTGTGACAATCTGCGATTATATGTTAATATATAGTTGCTTAATTTCAATCAACGCACCCGTGAAGAGTGCGACTGGTTACGTATATCAGTGTTACCTGCGTTACACTTATTTCAATCAACGCACCCGTGAAGAGTGCGACTTGTTGGTCTGGCACAAAAAATGGTGGCATTTCAATCAACGCACCCGTGAAGATTGCGACATCTCTCCGGCTACATTTATCAAACGGAATCAAACATTTCAATCAACGCACCCCTGTGGAGTGCGACAAGCCTATCTGATGAACTTGTTAAGAAGACACGAATTTCAATCAACGCACCCCTGTGGAGTGCGACTCTATCAAGTCTAAAAGCTTGTTGTCAAAATCACTATTTCAATCAACGCACCCCTGTGGAGTGCGACTTTGACGGAAGCTCGGATGACGACATTTACCACTTATTTCAATCAACGCACCCTTGTGGAGTGCGACTTAAAGACAAAGGAGGACTAAAATGAGTTACCAAATTTCAATCAACGCACCCCTGTGGAGTGCGACCGTCAGCCGTTATTAGTTCGCCACAAATAAACGCTATTTCAATCAACGCACCCCTGTGGAGTGCGACTTTTGAGGTAACAACATGATAAACAATTACTATATTTCAATCAACGCACCCCTGTGGAGTGCGACTAACGGATGTGAAGACTGAGCAATTTGCGAAAGCATTTCAATCAACGCACCCCTGTGGAGTGCGACTTTCGACGGTTCGTCGGATGACGACATCTATCACCTATTTCAATCAACGCACCCCTGTGGAGTGCGACTATCGGACAGACTCCGCTAGTCCTAATCTACTCGATTTCAATCAACGCACCCCTGTGGAGTGCGACGGGTTACACTCGTACTGCATAACCTTTAACTTACATTTCAATCAACGCACCCCTGTGGAGTGCGACGCAAACAACAACACCACACCGAGCGTTTTAGTATTTCAATCAACGCACCCCTGTGGAGTGCGACTGACGCACATCTTTATTATCAATCACTTCATCACGATTTCAATCAACGCATCCCTGTGGAGTGCGACTTCAGCAAAGTCGTTCATTGCTTTGTTTGTTTCCAATTTCAATCAACGCACCCCTGTGGAGTGCGACATTCATTAAGCGCAATGATCTCAGCAAAAGGGACCATTTCAATCAACGCACCCCTGTGGAGTGCGACTCGGTCACTGTTCACTATGTTTTCAAAACGCTCTTATTTCAATCAACGCACCCCTGTGGAGTGCGACAGTATTTTTTGTCAGCGTGTCTTTCTCACCGTCAATTTCAATCAACGCACCCCTGTGGAGTGCGACTCAAGTTGACCACTCTTTTTTTGCAAACCGACCCATTTCAATCAACGCACCCCTGTGGAGTGCGACTTTTGTTGGGACATATTCTATTAACGATAGTTCTATTTCAATCAACGCACCCCTGTGGAGTGCGACTTTGGAGCTTGCGAAATACACGGCTAAGTCTTCAATTTCAATCAACGCACCCCTGTGGAGTGCGACGCTCTCATCTTTGACTTCACGCGCGTTGTCTAGCTATTTCAATCAACGCACCCCTGTGGAGTGCGACTGAAATCCAATATAAGAAGGAAAAGCATAACATTATTTCAATCAACGCACCCCTGTGGAGTGCGACATAGAAGAATCAAATGGAGTTACCAGCAATAGAATTTCAATCAACGCACCCCTGTGGAGTGCGACATTTTCGGTAATTGCTTAAACGCACCAACAAATGCTATTTCAATCAACGCACCCCTGTGGAGTGCGACATTGTTTTCAGCGTTATACACTTCCATCAAAGCTTATTTCAATCAACGCACCCCTGTGGAGTGCGACCAGCCTGGTATAATTTCTACTTTAATTATTTTTATATTTCAATCAACGCACCCCTGTGGAGTGCGACTGACGCAGGCGACGGTGCGAAAAAATTCACAAATATTTCAATCAACGCACCCCTGTGGAGTGCGACTGCGTTAGCTTGGATATAGTTTGCGGTAGAGTCATTATTTCAATCAACGCACCCCTGTGGAGTGCGACTGGGTCGGTTTGCAAAAAAAGAAGTGGTCAGAGCTATTTCAATCAACGCACCCCTGTGGAGTGCGACTATTTCAAACACGTATACAATCGTATGCCGTCCTTATTTCAATCAACGCACCCCTGTGGAGTGCGACTAAACCACACGCCCTGTATTTTCATCAATGCGAGCATTTCAATCAACGCACCCCTGTGGAGTGCGACTAACGGAGCGAGCAATATTATCGGATGGCTTGGGATTTCAATCAACGCACCCCTGTGGAGTGCGACGCTGTGAGTACATGGAACAGCCGAAAAATATGCGAATTTCAATCAACGCACCCCTGTGGAGTGCGACTAAGTAAGGCGCAACGAAATCACACGGAGCGTTTTATTTCAATCAACGCACCCCTGTGGAGTGCGACGCTGTGAGTACATGAAACAGCCAAAAAACATGAGGATTTCAATCAACGCACCCCTGTGGAGTGCGACGTGTCCACGTTGTATGAAACGTAAATCATTATCAATTTCAATCAACGCACCCCTGTGGAGTGCGACGGCACGAGCAATTGCAAGGGCTGATAAGTCTGTTATTTCAATCAACGCACCCCTGTGGAGTGCGACAAAGGAACAGCCCCATCACCAACAGTGAAAAACAATTTCAATCAACGCACCCCTGTGGAGTGCGACCGCCAAAAAAACGCTAAAAAAGAGCCCCTTTACTTATTTCAATCAACGCACCCCTGTGGAGTGCGACGTTCATTACCCGTAATATTAGGAATTGTAAGAGTATTTCAATCAACGCACCCCTGTGGAGTGCGACTCCACGTGTAAGTGTGGCTTGCTCTCGTCCACGTGATTTCAATCAACGCACCCCTGTGGAGTGCGACCCTATGACGCTTTCAAATTCGTCTTCCACGTAATTATTTCAATCAACGCACCCCTGTGGAGTGCGACGTCCGTAAAGTGCTGATGCAAGTTTTATCATCAGTATTTCAATCAACGCACCCCTGTGGAGTGCGACGAATGGTTTTAGAAACTGGTAAAGGTCGTTTAGTTATTTCAATCAACGCACCCCTGTGGAGTGCGACCTTGGAAACGCGAAACAAGAATCGTCTATGGACTATACATTTCAATCAACGCACCCCTGTGGAGTGCGACGTTGTGCCTTACTCACCGATTTTGTTTTCGTATAGACATTTCAATCAACGCACCCCTGTGGAGTGCGACCTGTGTTGGACTGCATTGCGTACTTGACGCACGAATTTCAATCAACGCACCCCTGTGGAGTGCGACACGTTATACGTTATTTCAACTTTTACTATCCATGCCTTATTTCAATCAACGCACCCCTGTGGAGTGCGACGGTTTCTCTCAGCGCTAAAAATCGTCACAAATGCATTTCAATCAACGCACCCCTGTGGAGTGCGACCAAATTTAGTTGTAACCTTACCACGAGAATTATTTATTTCAATCAACGCACCCCTGTGGAGTGCGACCAAACGCCCTGATTTAAACTTTGTGCGCAAAAAAATTTCAATCAACGCACCCCTGTGGAGTGCGACGTTTGCAAGGGAACAACACAAGCCTCAACGCCTTTATTTCAATCAACGCACCCCTGTGGAGTGCGACTTTTTCTCGCAGTATCCCCCGACACTACATCTTTATTTCAATCAACGCACCCCTGTGGAGTGCGACGAATATCTGAAGCAATACCTGCAACAGGATCAAGATTTCAATCAACGCACCCCTGTGGAGTGCGACTATACATAATGCTAAATTGAAACTATACTTTACTTATTTCAATCAACGCACCCCTGTGGAGTGCGACCAAGCGTGTTCTTATACTTTTTAGCGTCTTTTTCTATTTCAATCAACGCACCCCTGTGGAGTGCGACCATCCATCGTCGTACCTTTTCCAATCTTCTCAATATTTCAATCAACGCACCCCTGTGGAGTGCGACGGTCACCATCAAGCCGTTTCCAGCGTTTTTTGCTGGTTTTATGTAATTATAGTTACCAAAATATGGGGTTTTGGTTGCTTTTTTGGGTCGAGGGTCTTAGTGTTTTTATGTCTAACTAAGCTTCGACTAAATAAGGAGTGTTCCTTTATCAGGGTCGTAGCTGTCGTTGTGACCAATGGTTTCAACGCGATTTTGCCAATTTTTTCCAAGTCTGTAAAAACGTATGCTATCTAGTTTTGGATCGATGATTTTTGTCAGTTTATCTTTAAGTTCTAGATACATGGCAGGTGTGACAGAACATTCAAAGACAGAGTTCTGGACGCGCTGACCGCAATTGGTACAAATTTTAGCTACTTTTCGAAGACGTCGTTGACCGTCTTTGGTTTCGGTATTGACGTCATAGGTGACAAGCATTAACATAATCAATTGTCCTTATTATAACATAAAAGGTGGGTATTCGTCAAGTTCACCGTAGAGGGTTTTTGCCATGAGTTGTGCTTGGACGTACGGTAAGAGCATTAGAGGAACGTATTCGTTAATGAATGGGTGTTTGATTTCATCGTGTTTACGTTGTTGCCATTTATCTAAAAAGAATGCTCTACCGTCGTCTGTGAGTAAGACACTACCGTTTTCTTGAAGAAAGAAATGTTTCTTTTTAAGTTGACGATTGTTGATGAGGGATATGACAAAACGGTCAACGAGGTAACATCGAAATTCTTCCATGAGGTCTAAGGCGAGACTGGCTCGACCAGATCGGTCGGTATGGAGAAAGCCAACATAACTATCAAGCCCAACACTTTCAAGAGCAGATTGACATTCGTGAGCGAGCATACTGTAGCCAAAGGAAAGAAGGGCATTGATAGGATCTCTAGGTGGTCTACGTGTACGGTTGTCAAAATGAAAGGTTTCTTTATTTGTTAAAATGAATTGGTTAAAAAGTCCAAAATAAAGTGCAGCTGCTTCACCTTCGAAACCACGAAGCGTGTCCTTGTTTGTTACGGTTGACAGTTTTTTTAAAATTTTTTTGAATTCTTTTTTAACCATGTTAAATTGTTCATTATCAGTGGTGTCTTTGTGGTCTTTTTGAAAACGAATGAGATATTTGTATGTATTTGAAACTTTGGCTAGAATGATGTTTTTGGCAAATGCTATTGATTCGTCACTGTCGGCTGTGCGGTAATGTTTTCTACGTAATAACACGTTGCCGTGTGTTTTTCCAATGACACGTCCACAAAATTGGCCTTGTGGGGTATGAAAAGATAAACCAATTTGATTGTCCATGCAGAGTTTCATGACAGCGGGTGACGCTCCTAGATAAGAAAAACAGATGATGTTATCTAGAATGTGATGAGGATAACTTTTGATGATTTTATCATCTTGATGAATAGCGATTTCATCACCTTGTTTGGACAGGTATAGATCAGGCTTGGTGACATAAAGTGTGTTTAATAGTTTTTTCATAACAATGTACTGTTTGTTTCTGTGAGTTGTTTTGAAATATATTGGGGGATATTATGTGGCCATTTGGGATTACAAATGTTGATTAAGGCACATCCTTTACATTTTTTAGAATAATGTGGCATTTCGATTGTACAATTATCATAATAGTCATGCATGGTGTTGCTGAGTTGTTGTACTTGTGTGCGTAAGTCATTGGTGATAGGGATTTTGATTTTTTGGTTAGTTTTTCGATAATAAATATAACAACTATCAATTATGCATTGAAAGGTTTCTTCTAGACAAATGACTTGTGCAATGGTTTGCATGACGTCTTCAATTCCTTGGTCAGTTTTAGATTCCTTATATTCAACAACGTGTGGGATCCATTTTCCTGGATGTTTGGTTAATGCGATACCGTTGTCACTTTTTATAAATTCAACGGTATCTAAAACGCCTTGGAGACCAAGGCGTTTTGATGAGATATGAAGGCTTCTGACAATTAATGTATTTTTACGTTTATCTTCAATAAATGGGTTATCTGTTTTTTGGTGAGCGATATGTCCTTTTGTTGTGTAATAATTGTCCGACCAGTAATTTTCAAGTTGTGTGAGTCCCCATAAATGTTTACAATAACAAAAATGTCGAAGACTTGACAAGGTCAAGAACTCATCTTCAGAATACATGATCAGAATCCTTCAATAATGTCAAGTTTGAGGCCTTTGTTTTCGTAAACTTTGAGTTTGTTTTTGTTAAGTTCGAATTCTTCTGTATTTGAATTGTAAGACAAGAGATGACGAATGCGTGACGTTGAGACGTTTCCGATTTTGTTATTGTGTTCGAACCAGTAAACGTTTCGAACAGTCATTGAACCACTTGGTCGCGCAGCAGATTGGTCGTTTTCAAAGAGTGTGACTAAAGCTTGTTTGATGAGTTCAGCATCGTCTTCTGAGAAACCTGTTTTTTCAGCAATGGTAGGACTAATTGATCCTTGGAACACGTATGTTGCATGTTCGATAAATTGTTTCATACCCATGGTTGATGAATCTTTTTGACCACCTTTTTCTTCACGGTTTGTACTTGTTGTGATTTGCATAGATGTAATTTCAATAGGTTCTGTTGACGTTGCAGGGCTAATAGAAACAGCACCACGAATGCTTTGTGGGAGTGTGTTTTTAGCATCGCTTGTTGTAACTTTATTAGTGAAAACTTGTCCAAAGCTGCGAACATCTAGCCATTGTTGGTTGATTTTTTCATTGAGCTCTGGGAGGGTTAGTGATTTGAGTGTGTTTTTATCAAAGGTTTGGCTAAAACGTGTTTCAAGGGATTGGAAACCGTCGTTGGCACGATCTGTTGATTGGACGAAGATTTGGTAGTTTTCATTGTCGTTATCGTCTGCAAACATGTCTTGAAGGCGATTACGAAGTTTGCGTTTAAGTGCAACGTCGCTGACAAGACCATAACCGTCAAATGTTGTGCGTGGCATGTTGTCAGCAATAGGGTCGCCATTTGGGTTAGCATAGTCGATGTCAAAAGTTACGATGAAGTCAATTTTGTTAGTAAGTGGTGTAGTCATGGATTATTTCTCGCTTTCTGTTTGTTTTGATGAGGTGAAGAGATAGTTTTTTTCGGCCTGATAACCAAAAAGGTAATCAGTCGTTAGTGGTTTATTGAAATCAGGCGATTGACGATGAGCGTCAAGAAGTGTGAGGATTTCGCCTTCTTCTTTATTGAATTTTGTCCACAAACCACGATGTTTACGGTAAAGATAGTCGTTGTATGGTTTTACTTTGTCTTTAAGGTTCTTGAGGATACGTTCGGGACGATTGATACAAGTGGTCCATAAACGTTGAGCGTTGGTTTCTCGTGAGCTGTTATTGTCGTCGAGACTATATTTGGTAGCTTCAATGCGTTCATAAACTGCAAGTAAGCGACCAAAGAGATAGGAACGATTTGTTTCTGAGTTATTTAGCATAGGTTGATAATTCTTTCTATTTAAAAGTGCTAACCCTTGGTTGATAAGGTGCGTCCATTGTTTCGGATAGCGTTTTGGGTATTTGAGGTTTTGTTCAATGCGTTTCAAGATGTGCGTGGGGATGGACTGTCCATTAAGTAGTGCTGATAATAAACTTTCATGAAGTTGTGCACGATAGGTACTCAAACCCTTAGAAAGTTCTAAATAGTCACCACCATGGTCTTGAGCAAAGGCATCATTGATGATATTGAAGAAGGATGGCGTGATGACGATGTCGCCATCTTTTGTTGTGCTTGTCCATTGATATGTTTTGTTCCATTTTTGAAGGTTTTTAAAAAGTTGTGATTTTTTAATGGTTTCGAAATAGTTTAATGATGATCGTCCATCTGATGATTTTCGAATGATAGCAATGTAATAATTGTTATCGGCAAGTTTTTCTTGACCTGTATAGAAACTGTTAAGTACAGCCCGACTTTTTCGATCAGGTGTTATGGTTTCTTCTTTTTTTGTCGGTGTGATACCGAGTGTTGAAAGAAAATTGTTTGTAATCATTGTGTCTTCATTTGTAGGTACGGAAACATCTTTCCAAATGAGAAGATAGGTTGGATTACTTTTACTTTGGTCGATACGATAACAACTGTTTCGGTTATTGCATAAATAATTCAGCATGAGGTGAATTTTTTCACTTGTTTGGTAGCCGATTTTTACAATGTCTGTTGTTTTTGAGTTTGTTCCAAAATAGTTACCTGTGAACATTTCTTTACGGTTGTCGTTAGCGCTAATTGAAATAAGTTTGGCATTTCCGATAGCGCCACGGTGTTTAGAGATGATACGTTCTTCTTTTCCGCTAATGACACATTTTTTGTAGTCATCAGGATAATTTTTTTTGTTATGGTGGTTAATAAAGTTGATGTATGATTGATGTAATTCTTGATAATTGCTTACGGAATAGGTCTTGTAATTTTTAAAATTTGGAATAGCGAATTCGATATACGTATCAATTTTAATAGATTGTTCTGAATCACTGTATAATTTTTGAGAAAGTTGTTTGTCAAAATCAGGTTGACTAAGAAATTTTTGAATAGCTGTGATGAATGTATGAATATCGGCATTTGATTCAGATGCAAGCCATTCATCTATGAGTTTACAGTTTTCTTGATATTTCTTTTTTTTCTTTGTTTTATATGCAGGAAGATAATATTCAAGTTTATCTGTTAAAGGGTGTGGTGTTTTGTCGCCTACACGGCGAACAGATTCTTCGGTAACTGGATAAATAATACGTTGACCTTTTGGCAGTTCATGTGCTGAAACAAGGTCACCTGTTGGTGTTAGTTCAACAACAATGGTATCGGTTCCTGTTGACTTGTGATCAGTATGATAAATTGGTAGAAGAATAGTGTCTTGGCTTTGGTCATCAACAAGACCTTGTTCTTCAGCTTTTTCATAGCTGTTTAGAAGAGTTGTAAAAAAGTCCATAATTATCCTTTCTGAATGTATTCATCGTATTCTTGATCAATGGGTTTGATGGTTTTAGGCGTCGGATAAAAGATATAATCATTAAGTGTATTTACGATATCGCAATCTTTATTTGGTTTAAAACGAATGATACCGTTGACCATTTCGGTAGCTGTATAGTACGCTTTTAATTTATTATTTTTTGATGTCGGATAGTCAAATGATTGGAACATGATGCCGAGTTTAATGGTTTCATCTTTATAATAAGATGGTGTAAGGATATAGCGTCCTTCTGAAATTTTATCAATGGTTGCAAAACATTCTCGTGTTCCTAGAAAGACATCTTTTCGTCCACCGAGTTCTAAAGCACGTTTCATCATTTCTTCGTGCTTTTTAAGGTTTCGATCTTGTTTTAGGTCAGGACGGTTGAGGTTCCATTCAAAATGGAATTTGACAAGGTATTCGACATCTGCAAGATAGGTTGTGAGAGATAAATCAGAACCGTAGTTAAATCCGATAAGGTTACGGGATCCTTGAGATTCGCGTTGAATTTTATTAATGACTTTGACTTCATCGATGATGTTGACAAAGGTTGGTTTTCGGTAAACACTATCGATGATACCTTTTAGAGCTTGTCTAGTAGGGACATCATAACTGTATTTTTCGCCACCTCCCTTGGTTGCAGGGTTTGTGAATAATGCTCTGTCACCTGTGATACGAGCATAAAAATAAGATGATTGTTTCATAATTCTTTTCCTTTCTTATAGTATAAATGTTGATGGCGTTTCAATTAAGCCTTTGTCAGGGGTGTAATAGTCGTCTGATAGGATGTAGATATCGCCATAACGAGTAGCACCATTTTCTTCAGGGTTTCGCATTGTGATAGTATAGCGTTGCAGTCTTTTGACAAGTCCTTTGAGGTATCCAAGTTGACTGGTTGTTAAGTTTTCGAGAGAACAAAGACCTTTTAAAATTTTAAGATTTTTTTCTGTGTCACCATATGGGACGATGACGGTTTGACTTGTGTTATTAATAAGGTCGATGGCTTGTCCGGCTGATTTAAAGTCTTGGTGTAATAGTAGTCCGTCATTAAGTCCAGCATCTGTGTTTAGACTGAGTTTATCTAAGGCTGTATTACTTTTAGGGATTGTATAACTCATATCTTTCTCATTGTCAGCATAATAACGTTTGTAAAAGAAGTCGTTCAATGCTTCTAGATTGAATGGTGATGGTTTTTGGAAAAGAACGTTCACGGTAGTTTGTTTCTTTTGGTTGAGACCTTTTAAAGGATTGGTATTCTCATCTTCGTCTGTCAATCGAACGAGCCACAATTGTCCTTTGGTTGCACGCGCACCTTCACGGTTACAACGGCCATTGGCTTGAACGAGAGAATCGATGCCTGCATAGGAACGAATGACTTTTTCAAAATCAACGTCTACGCCTGCTTCAATTAATTGTGTGCTGACAACAATGATAGGTTCATTGTCAGCAAGGTCTTTTTTAATTTCAGTCAGTTTATCTAAACGGTGTTGAGCACACATGTTTGTTGTAAGGTAATAGCATTTGCGATCTGTTTGTTGGTGTAGCTGTTCATAGACCTTGTCAACGGTTTTTTTGGTATTGAAAATGAGTAGTGTTGATGCATTATCTTTTAGGGTGTGATTAACAATGTCTTCGATAGAGCTATAATCATCACCATTCATTTTTCGAATAATGGTGCGCTCGAACAATTGGCGTTCTTCTGGTGACATGGTGACTAAATCAGCATTTTTAGCATAGCGAATAGGGTGCTTTAAACCATTAAAATCATAAGCAGGCTGTGTAGCGGTACAAAGAACAAGGGTTGTCTGCATGACGCTCGCTATGAAATTTGCCATAAGATTAAAGATGTAAGTAACTTCAACAGGAAGGGATTGGACTTCGTCAAGAATAAGGACGCTGTTAGCTAAATGGGCAAAACGTCGAATATTGTTGGCGCGTGGCTTGAATAGGGTTTGAAAGAGTTGTACGGATGTCGTTAGGATGATTTGATCGTCCCAGGTATCGGTACAATAACGCTGAAAGGTGCTATCATCGTTTTTGGTGTTATTGATGACGTTGGAGTGATGTTCTGTGACACCTTCATTACCCATAACTTTACGGATGGCTTGAGCGTTTTGTTCTAGAATTGATAAAAAGGGTGCGGTATAAATAAAGCGTGATTTATGTTGATGAAGCAGTTGATGGGCGGCATAACGCATGCTAAGGTTTGTTTTTCCTGCACCTGTTGGTAAATCAAGACGATAGATACCTGTATGGTCGTTGTCGCCACGTTTTTTAATGGTTTCGGCTAAGGATGTACGTACCTTATTAATAGGTGTTGTTGGGGATTGGAAACCTTTGTAGAGTTTTTCAATCTTTTTGTAATAATAGCGATTCAAGTCGTCTTTATCAAGTGTAGGACGTTTTCTGATAATGGTATCATAAGCATTGATGGTGTCAAAAATGTCTGCATTTTTAAGGAAGGAAAGATACATACGGACGTAACAACCATCGTAATAAGCATTTTCAACAGGATCATCGGTTTTAAGGTGTTTACGACTGTTTTGGTAGTCGTCATAGGCTTTATTGATGAGATCTTCTAGACTATCATAACCGTGAAAGGATAGTTTTTCTTCAAGGCGTTCTGCATAAGGGATGATGTCATCATCGTAATGTAGATTGTTTCGCTCGTTAAATCGTTTAAGCAAACGATTGTTAGTGGCGTATTCTTTAATATCCATGTAGATATCAAAAAGTCCATGGTGGGCTGCGATGACGTAGGCGATAATTTCAGAAAAAATACTGTGGCCTTTTTGTTGAGAAATTTTTGTGCAAAGATAAAGAGCTCCTGCATAGGAATGGTCTACTTTCATGTCAGGATTGTTAGTCAGTTTTTTTTGAAATTTGCGATCAGCTTTTCCAAGGTCGTGATAAAGTCCAAGAAGGAATAGTACGTGCCCTTGATTAATGCTTGATGCTTCGTCTCGTGCAAGGTTTGCAACGTTGTAAGAGTGTTCGGCTAAGGTTTGGATACGGCTACCGTCTTTATGGGCGAGGATGGTCATTTGTTTGAGTTCCTTTTAAATTTTTTAAGAATTGCTGTGATGAAGTGTTGTTTTGGCGGTTCATTAGAACTGTCATTTTTGGCATAGAAATGTGTTTGTGTTCCGCTTTCGTCTAGTTCCGTGCGTCCAGCATAATGCCAACCCAGGATGTCAAAATGTACGGCATTGATGTTCCCAGGACGTTCGACTAAGATGTTGTCGGGATCGTTACTGTTAACGAATTTGGTTTTTTTAATTTCAATAAAACCACGATTTTTAAAAGCTTGTTTAACTTCTTCGTCAGTGACAATATAATCGGTCTCATCTAGCAAGTCGTCTAATTGTAATTTTTTAATAGTGTCTTTCTGTTCGTTCATGCGTTTACCTTTCTATTTTTTTCTATTATAACACGATGTTCTACTAGCGCTCAATTCACGCGCTAGCGTTTTCCAAAAAACAAACCATGGGTTCCGGGGGCGGACGTTAACGTCCGCCATCCCGCAAAAAATGGTTTTTTAGCGTCAGCTAAAAAACTTATTGACAAATCAGTAGTGATTTGTTAAACTATAAATGAGCCGTGAGATACGGCTTTGTGTTAATTTTCTTATTTCTTTTATTAGTATAATCGTTTTTCGTTCACGATTGTACGCCTTTCAGTTAAAGCGATGTCTGAGATGGGCGTCGTTTTTTTGATAAATTTCTTGACAAGTTGTTATCAATTTGTTAAGATATAAATGAGCCATGAAATATGGCTTAGTTGTGCTAGCTCGTTAGTATATTGTTCATGAATATGTTATGATTGTAATTCTTTCAGGAAAAGTGATGTTCCATATTGGACATCGCTTTTTTGGTAGTTTTTTCACTCCCCTTTTGCTATAATAAAAGAAAATGAATTCGTAAAGGAAACTCATGTTATGAACTACATGCATTTATTGGTCGGTCATCCAACGCAAAACTCTAAGAAATTTGAAGTGTGCTATGTGCTTGGTGACACGGCTTATGTTCGTCCAAAACGATTGAAAGAAGATGCGAAAGTAGCGTTTATTGATTGGCCTGACACGGTTTTAGGACGTTTGCAAGCTGCTTACGACCGTATCCCTTTAAAAGACGATCGTGATAGCGTTTTAGTCGATTATCGAAAATTAGTTGGTTGTTTAAAAGACGCCTTTATTACCTTAACAGACGGGTCTTATGAACCGTCAGAGCTATTTGGTGAAACGTGTCCTGATAGTGATTTACGTCGGGTCTTTTTAGCATCTTTGGAAGTTTTTGGTTTGTTTAATGTATTAAAATTGAAGACAGATGATGTTTGGAATTTATTAGAAGATTTAGATGCATCTGTTCATAAAATTCCTGATAAGGCTGTATTTAATCGATTGCAAGAACGTTATTTGGACAAAGGCTTTTTGGTTTTTGAGTTACCTGAGACGCTTCTTGGGCACGAGTATGGTACAATTCGTGAAGGCTCGGATATCTATAAACAGTTGCTTTTTGATTTGATTCATCCGTTTGACGCTACGTTTTTAGTCAATACAGCTTTAACGACTTTATCTAAAATTGAACATGGTGATTTTAAGTCAGAAATAATTGATGGACAACTCTTGAATGTTATTGGCGATTGGTTGCATTATTTTAAGATTGTTGGGGTATATTCTTCTTCGTTAAATGAAATGTCTAAGGATGACCGTGTGCGTGATTATAAAGCTGCTTTTAAAAAGTTTCTTGCTTTTGGAACGCTTAGTGGCGTATCATTGCATTTGTTTAATGATGTAAAATTGTTGCCAGTTAGTTTAGAGGAACTTAAGAAAGAGTTGTTGAATCCTAAAATGTTAGTGCGTGATGCTGCGATTGTGGATGAAATAGCTGTTACACCTTTTGAGCAAACAACATCTTCATTTGATGAATCGTTGGCGAGCTTAAAAACAGCAACATCTGAATATACAAATGACACTATTGATACCTTGGATTCTATTCATGCAGAAATTGTTGAATTGAGTGAAGTGATTGCTAGTACATCGGAAGAACATCAATCAAACAGTTTGAAGTATTCAGAAGCTTTGTTGTCAGAAATCGCGGTGGATGATGTTGTTAAGCCTGTGACAGATGGTGAGCCTAAGATAACCTATGTAAAACAATCGGTGTCGGATTTTATAGATTCTGAAGCGGTTATTGATGAGATTGGTTCTACATGGTCAGCCGATAATAGGGAGTTTAGAGAAATGCCATCACGTAAACAATTAGAAGAGTATGCTG
>ERZ773203.359-NODE-359-length-25176-cov-4.288961_pt1 | contig 25176 bp, 32 predicted proteins | sample MGYA00580529_ERZ773203 | MGnify/ENA primary metagenome ERZ773203 (study PRJEB29015, sample SAMEA2738176) | human oral metagenome | biome: human oral; feature: human-associated habitat; material: saliva | place: China | collected 2177 ... | reverse complement strand
GCCCCGGTAACGGGGAGGAAGGAGGGGATGATGTCAGGTCAGTATTTCCCTTACGCCTTGGGCTAGAATCGCGCTACAATGGCCGGTACAATGCGAAGCGAAGCAGTGATGTGAAGCAAATCGCACCAAAGCCGGTCCCAGTTCGGATAAAAGGCTGAAACTCGCCTTTTTGAAGTCGGAATCGCTAGTAATCGCAGATCAGCATGTTGCGGTGAATACGTTCCCGGGTCTTGTACACACCGCCCGTCAAACCATGAGAGTCACCAACACCCGAAGTCCGCCTCGGCGGCCTAAGGTGGGGGAGATGATTGGGGTTAAGTCGTAACAAGGCATCGGTACGAGAACGTGTCGATGGATTACCTCCTTTCTAGAGAAGGATTTGATGAGCATTAAACTAAGGTTTAATGTATCTAGGTCGGTCGTAATTGTGTTTATAAGCTTAAGACACAATATAGCTTACGTAAGTAAGATACGATTTGCAGCTTACTAAAACAGACGATGAATTGCACAGCTGAGTTGTTAAGGAAAATCCCCGAAAGGGGATTTTTTGTGGTTGTTTATGTTATACTTCCAGTATGAATAGAGACGCTTTATTAAGACTTGAGAAATTGGTTTTTGAATTTTATTGGAAGAGAAAGACACTTACTACTCCTTTTATGACGGGGGTTATGGGAGTATTGATTGGATTAAAGCCGACCACCTTGCAGGTTAATGATGAGTTTGATGGTAAAAAATTATTGGACAATGAAACAATACCAAAAATTTTGGAAGAACTTGGGCTGGTTTTAACTAAGGAAAGACTAGGAAGGGCTCAGATGGTATATGAGTATTTATATGTGGGAAAAACGAAAGAATTGTGTGAAGAATTGCAGAGATGGTACGAGAAATTTTCAAATAGTATTTCGGATGAGGGTAAAATTTTAGATAGGAAGGTGTGGATTGAGACGAATAATCAAATTGGCGAGCTACTTGGCTATCCTAAAACTGCCATAGCCGAATATATAAGAAGACAGGTTGAGGGGTTAGACATGGACGACAATTATATGATGAGACTTGGGAGGAATAATTATTATATACATAGTGAAAAATTTGAGGAAGAGGAATTTAGGGAATACGATTTGCCGTTGAATCTAGCGATTAAAGAATATTTACCCAAAACAGCAGAAATTATGCAGTCGAATCCTAAAAAAAGATGGCTAGAATAGGCTATTTTCTGGTAAAATATTAAGAGTTTAATGGAGAATAAATAAAAATGGGATTAATTTTTAGTGCATTTTTATTGTTGGTGGGATTTGTTCTACTGATTAAGGGTGCAGATGTGTTCGTCGATGGGTCAAGTGATACGGCGAGAAAATTTAAGGTGCCGAAGATGTTGATTGGGCTGACAATCGTTTCTTTTGGTACAAGTGCGCCAGAACTAGCGGTGAGCATTCAATCGATTTTGGCGGGGAAGGGCGATATTTTGCTCGGTAACGTGATTGGTAGTAATATCCTGAATATTCTACTGATCTTAGGAGTATCGGCAATGGTAGGGGCACTTCATGTGAAGACGGCGACAGTGCGGAAAGAAATTCCAGTTTTAGTTTTGATGACTTTGGGATTTGCGGCGGTCTTGTCGGATAAGTTGTTCGGATTGTCGGAAAATTTGTTCACTAGACAGGACGGAGTGATTTTACTATTGTTCTTCGGAATTTTTATTTATTATCTCTTCGGTATGCTGAACCGCAAGTCGAATAGGATGGAAGAAGAGGATGAAGGTGAGCCAGTGAATCTAGCTAAATCGATCGCGATGATTGTGTTTGGTTTACTCGCAGTGGTACTCGGTAGTGATTTAGTAGTGAGGGGCGCTTCGGATATTGCAGCGAATTTTGGAGTGAGTGAGAGATTAATTTCTTTAACGATTGTGGCGCTCGGTACCTCTCTTCCGGAGCTGGTAACTTCGGTGATTGCGACGAAAAAGGGGGAATATGATATTGCGATTGGTAATATCGTGGGCTCAAATATTTTTAATATCGGAATCGTGGCGGGTTTGCCGGTGGCGATTCTTGGCGGAGTGGCAGGAGGCGCTTTCTCAATCGTCGACGTGGTAGCGCTAGTGATTTCACCGATCGTACTATTTATTTTTGCGAAGAATGATCAGAAAATTAGTTTCAAAGAAGGTTTGGCGTTTTTGGTAATCTTTGTGATGTATTACGGTTACGTAATTGTAAGTAGCTTAACGTAAGCATCTGACAGCGCCGTGAGACTATAAGTAGATTTTAGGTAAAATAAACTACAGGTTTTTGGGGGAGTAAAAGCACCTTGTAACAGAGGTGTTTTTTTTGACAAATTAAGCATTTTGTGGTAAGATGGAGATGTCTTTTTGTGGACTGCGAACAAAGAGAGACTAGGCAACGCAGTGGTTATTTAAAAGGAGGGGTTTTATGTTGATGCCATATGTGAAGTTTGTAGACGAAAGAACTGGGAATGAGTTTATCTTGGGACATGATGGGCGTGGACATCGAGGACGTTGTTTTGAATTTAGAACCGAACGATGCGTGAAAAAAGAAGATTTTTTTACGTCGTTTTACGATGATAAGAAGAAAATTCCAATTCTTTTGCAACTAAGTTCTAAAAAGAGGGATTTTCAAATCATGTTAGAACAAATAGATTCCGTAATTGGAATTAGAGGTTCGATGGATTTGGAACTTTCCGGAAAGGCAAGAGCGGTGAATGGCGATTTCTGCTATTTTAATGCACGTTATGACCATGACATGCACCGAGGTGAAATTAAATTGGTGATGCCATGTGAAATAGTAAAGATGGATTCATCTCATTGTCAGTCGGTGATGCTTCATCAAGATGCGATAAAATTAGCCAAATCCATCCCTGTAGATAAGCTGTTTAACTTCTTTATGAGGGAGAGGACAGGTTTACGAGTAAAAGAGCAAATTTTGTTATATACAGAGGATAATAAGTGTCTGCTTTTAAAAAATGTTTTAATGCTGAGAAAGCTTGAAACTAAGAGCGGGAAGAAAAAGCTTCAAATGGAAGCAGAAGCTCAAATCAATTTCAGAGATAAAGTTTTGAGATTTGTGATTTAATTGGCACTGAGTTTGTAATTCAGATTTTTAATTTAACTTCTAATTTAACTTCTAATTTAATTTCGATTTTTAAGTTACTTGACAGACTTTAAGGTGATTTTTTCTAAGGGATTGAGTGGGGCGTAAAATGATTAACATAAAACAATTCCGGAGGCTGGATGAACCAGCCTTTTTTCTTGGTTTTTATGAAATTGAGACTTAAAAATAGGCTATAATAGAGGTAATGAATATTTTGGAAAGTGAAAATTTGAGTAAAATTTTGAGCAATGAACTTGTAGGCGATGAGATTTTGGACGCGAAGATGGATACCAGGAATTTGGTGGATGAATATAAGGGGCTGCCAAATCAAGAGGTAAAAGACAGGCTGGCGGAAAAACGAAATAGTTTGGAAATTGCGATCGAAAATGTTGATCATGACTTTAATGCGGGAACGATTGTGCGCTCGGCAAATAATTTTAATGTGAGTAAGGTGCATATTGTGGGGCGACGAAAATATAACCGCCGTGGTGCGATGTGTACGGATAAGTATTTGGAAATTGTATATTGGCCATCGATGGAAGAGTTTATGGCGGATCAGAGGGCGCGTAAAAGGGAAGTGGTGGCGATTGAAAACAACGTGGAACGTGCCAAACCTTTGGGTCTGAAACGCTTTGAGAGCCACTCTACGCTGGTTTTTGGTAGTGAGGGTAATGGAATTAGCCTAGAATTGGTAAATGCGGCAGATGACGTGCGCTATATAGAATCTTTTGGCTCGACGCGTTCGGTGAATGTAGGAGTAGCGGCAGGAATTGCGATGTACGAATGGGTGCGTCAAAACATAATAAATGCTTAAAATGAAAACGCCGAGTATGGCGTTTTTCGATTGGGGAAGAAAAAACGCCGTTTTGGTGTTTTTTGATGAAGTAAATGTGATTTTTGCTTTTAGGTGTTTTAGCGCTTAAAAATTGCTTGAACTAAGAGGGTAAGGAGAAAAATGTGGAGATTTGACATCACGATTAGTCCAAGAAGAATGGCAATGAGACCCCAAAACTTGACGCGTTCATAAGAAGAAACGCCACTTAAGAAATTAGTGGAAATTTCTTGGTACTTAGCGACCATAATACCGCCGACAATGACGATAATAAGCCCGATAAAAACCCAAGTAAAACTAAAATTCCAATTCATATACGACATATTATAACAGAATTAACGGGGATTTTTGTTGCATTTTTGAGTTTTATGGGGTAAAATAAGTGATATTGGGGATATAGCTCAGCTGGTTAGAGCGCGTCACTGATAATGACGAGGTCTGTGGTTCAAGTCCACATATCCCCACCAAATTAGAGATGATGAATTCGGCGTAAGGCCGATTTTTTGTGTTTAAGATAGATCGGATATTTAGGGATAAATATGGAAGTTTATATTTATTGAATAGTTTGAACAATTATTTAATTAGAAGAGGGGATTAAGACATAAAAAAAGACCCGCGAGGGTATTTTTGGTGGAGTGTTCAGCGGGGGGACGCTAAACACCCCATGTATGGTGGAGCAACAGGGATTCAAACCCTGGACCTCTGCCTTGCAAAGGCAGCGCTCTAATCAGCTGAGCTATTGCCCCATACGCAAGAATTTTAGCAAAAAGCAGAAAAAATGTCAATAAAATCAGGCAGACTCGAAGAGGTGGGGTGTAGGATAAACTGACATATGAGAAAAGGAGGAGGAAGTGGGCTGTGAGGCATTAGGGAGATTTTATAGAGAGAATATATCATGAGACGGATATCGTGACTCGGAAGTATATCATGGGGTGAATATTGAGTCTAAGGGAAGAATAAATATTATGACATATTTTTTAACTTTAGCGTATTGACAAACTGCTTCTGTTATTATATAATGCTAATTATTAACCTTTGAGCGGGAGGCTTAAGGTAAATAAGAGAATTAAAAAATGGTGGGCAGAAGGATTTTAAATGGCTGGAACTAAAGCTGGTGGTTTGAAAGCTGCTGCAACAAATCGCGCAAAATATGGTAAGGAGTTTTACGCTCGCATTGGTCAAAAAGGTGGACGCTTAGGTCGTACCGGTGGCTTTGCAGCTAACCCTGCTCTTGCGAAAATTGCTGGTGCTAAAGGTGGTCGTTTGTCAAAACGCGGTCCTGCAAAAGCAAAAACTGTAACTGAATAATTTATTTATTCACCTAGAATTAAGAAAAATAAATCTGCTTCGGCGGATTTATTTTTTGTATGGGCATGGTCTAGTGATGGAAAATTGCTTAAAATATGTGATCACAATGTGGGCAATGCCAGCGGCCGTGGTCATCTTGAAAACGAGTGAGAGTACATTTTTTACAGAGAGATTGAGCATGTAGCCAGTCTCGATAAGTATCTAGATGAGCTTCGGCGTATTCGGGGTTATAATTTAGGTATTCAATATTCTTAAAATGCTGATGTTTTTCAATGAGGGCTTTGGCGGTTTGCCAGGCTTCGGATTCGAGTTTGAGGCGATCGACAGAAGTGGCATAATTTTGGTGTTCATTAAGCGCGTGACCGAGTTCATGAAGAGTTTGAAGGGCAAAATCGGAGAAAGGAGTATCGTCAAGGAGGGTGGATTGGTCGAGATTAATCATTTTGGGATAACGAAAAGAGAAGCGTGATTTGAGGTGAAAATGATAATTGGGATACTGGGAGCGCAAAAAATCAAGAAATCGCTCCTTCTTATGCGTAACCTCGCTAGGGAAAGAATTTTTTTGATAGGTTACCTCGCTTTTCATAAGGTTATTGTAGTTTGAGTGAAGAAAAAAAGAAAGCAGAAGCGGAGAAAACTAAAGATATAAAAGATAGAAGGTGGGCGATAGGGGTGGAGAGGAATGAAAGTGGGGTTTGGAAGACTAGAGGTAGAGACTGGTAACACTTTACAAACAGAGGTGATTTTGATATATTAGGGAATAGATTCGGGTTCGTTCAAGTGATTTTTTATGGAAGAAAATCAGCTGAACGGGCCTGAAGGAAGGAAAAATATAAGAATGGCTGATGCCAAAAAAGTAACAATGGATGAATTGCTAGCTAATGCTGGTGACTCTATCAAAAAAGCAGCAACTGGAGACGTGGTCTCAGGTACTGTTTTATCAGTAAAAAAGCACGAAATCTTAATTGATCTCGGTGCACAAGGCGTAGGCTTGGTGCCTCGCCGCGAAGCTTCTTTCGCACGTAACCTCGAAGAAGGTGCAGAAGTTACCGCTTCTGTAATTGATTCTGAGATGGAAGACGGCATGGTGCTTCTTTCACTCCGCAAGGCTGTGAAGGATAAGGGTTGGGATGAAATCCAAGCTAAGCTCGATGCTTCTGAAATCGTGGAAGTTACCCCATTTGATGCAAATCGTGGTGGTCTTCTCGTGGAATACGAAGGAATTCGTGGTTTCTTGCCAGTTTCACAACTTTCTGCTGAGCACTACCCACGTGTAGGTTCTGCTGATAAGGATGAAATCTTGCAACGCCTTAATTCTCTCGTCGGTAAGGGGATCAAGGTTCGCATTCTTGATGCAAGTAAGAAAGACAATAAGCTTATCTTCTCTGAAAAGGAAGCTGTCAAAGACGGTCTCGCTGCTCGTTTTGCTGAACTTCACGTCGGTGATACCGTCGAAGGTGTAGTAACCGGTGTGGTTGACTTCGGTGTATTCGTAAACGTAGAAGGTATTGAAGGTTTGGTGCACATCTCAGAAATCTCTTGGGAGCGTGTAAACAATCCATCTGACTACGTAAAGGTTGGCGACACTATCAAGGCAAAAATTATTGCGATTGATAAGGAACGTCTCAGCCTCTCCATCAAGCAACTCGTGGCTGACCCATGGCTATCAGAGGTAGAAAACTTGAAGAAGGGCTCAAAGGTGGAAGGTACGGTTACTCGTATCACCCCATTTGGTGCTTTCGTTCAGATTTCTCCAGCTGTTGAAGCTTTGGTTCACGTTTCTGAGCTTGGTGAAGGGAACGATGTCGATCCAGAAAAAATCTTTACTTTGAATGAACGCAAGAACTTCAAGGTTCTAGATATCGATCGTGAAGGTCGCAAAATCTCACTCTCTGTTGCAAAATAAGACAGAAAATAAAATAAGCCCCGTGAGGGCTTATTTTTTTGGCTTTGGGGATAATAGTGGCGGAGTGATTGGTGCGAAGAATTAAAATAAGCTCGGGGTTCGAGCTTATTTTTAATTATTGATTTTCGTTTGATTGGAAGTTTTGGTCAAGGACCTGAACTTTGGTGACGCTGCCTTTGAGATTAAATTGAGAATTATCGAGATAAGTGAGATCACCCATGCTAACAGCGGTAGGATTGGCTTCTTTTAGCCGGTCGTAATCGACAAGGAATTCGACAACGCTGTGATCATTTTTATGAACGGTGTGAGTGGTCGGATCGGTGTCATTATTATCTTTTTGGTCACCAATGACACAGCGTAAGGTGTTTGGATGACCTTGGTTATCAAGAGTAACTTCGATGAGTTGGCCGATTTTATCGGAGATGCCGCTACCAACTGCGACGACCGGATAGGTGTTTTCGCCATCTTGGTAGTAGGTGAGTCCGGATTTTCCGACATGAAAATTGGCATTTTCGTGGGTAAAATTGTAATTAGGAGTGGATTTATCGGTGATGGCTTTATAATCCATGAAAGACTTAAATTGACCGATTCCAGCAGAGAAATTAACCGTTTTTAGGACGGTTTTTTCGGCGGTATGAGTAAGTTTTTCGTCTTGCAAGGTGGTAGCGGTGCGGTGTTCAACTGGAGTGGCGTTGGTATTTATGGAAGTGGTATTATCAGCTATTTTTTCTTCAGGAATGGTGAGATTATTATCAGGGGTGAATTTCGGTACATCATTATCTAACTGGATAGAGTATGCGGAGTTTTCGGTGTCATTAGAAATTCGTGGGGTTTCAATCAGTGGATTGAATTGATTTTGGTATTCAATTGGGCCATTTTCGGGAGTGTAATCTGGTTCGAGGCCTTTTTGGGCGCGAAGAGCATTGTGATGGTTCATGTAATCTTCATAACCAGTGAAGGTGCGATCATAATCGTCTTCTTCGTCGTCTTCGAGGGGGACGCCGAGTTCTTCTATGTCTTTTTGGTGCTGCTTGATGGATTGATTAGAGAGGTGGTTGGCTAATACGGAAGCGCCTTCTATGACGAGTCCTGTGCCAATTGCAAGTAGGGCGGCGCGACCAATGGTAGGAGCGGCCATTTTGGCTAGATAAATAAGTCTTTCGCCAATAGTATCGAGAGCAGGCTCATTTTCGTGTTTTTTGGCGAGTTCGGATTGGATACGTTTTTGAAATTGACGTTCCTGATAAGCAGCGGAACGAATGAATTGAGGGATTTCGGGGCCAGAATTGTTCAATTGCGCACGAAATTCGGGAATTTGATGAGACTCAGGATTGAGTTTGTGGTTAGATTGATTAAAATTTCTGCGTGTTTCGTACTCCATAATGCTTATATTATAACGCATAAATAAGCTTAGCGGAATGCGGCAGTGATTTTGCTAAGTCTTCTTGGATTTTTGATGTACAATATAAGCATGAAAATTTTACAATTGAACGTATGGATGGGAAAAGTGGAGGGGGAATTAAAACGCTTTTTAGAAAATAATAAATTTGATGTAATCTGCATGCAGGAGGTGATGAGCTCGGAGAATTGTCAGGTGCACTTAGCAAGGCTTTGTTTTGACGCGGAAGCGATCAAGCAGGCGACAGGGATGCCGTATGTTTATTTTTCGCCAAACTGGAGTAGTGATATAGCGAACGGAAGTTTTGAACTAGGAAATATGATTTTAAGTAGAATTCCGTTTCGCTCGACGATGAACACTTTTGTGAACGGGGAATATGCGGAACATACGATTTTGGAAAAAATGTGTTCAAATAATCTAAATGTACAGGTAGTAGAGTTAGAAAACGGTATGGTGATCGCAAATCATCATGGGTTTTGGCGTTCGCAACCACTCGGAGACGAAGATACAGTAAAGGCATTTAAGCATCTGGCGGAAATTATTCAACCGTATCAAGATAAACCATTTGTGCTTTGTGGTGATTTGAATGTGAGACACGAAGCACCAGCGATGAGAGAATTGGATTTTTTGCGTGATTTGACGTTTGAAAATGGGGTGAAAAATACGCTTTCGGGCTTGAAATTTAATGGCGAGGTGCCATGCGATCATATTATGCCAAACGATAAGTTGGAAGCGAAAAATTTCATGGTACATGAGGGTTATGCTTCGGATCACTTAGGAATTTCGGCTGAGATCGAGATAAAATAATCAGTTAGATTTTTAGAAAAGAGGGAACCCCAATTGTGAGATTGGGGTTTTTGGCGATGTTTGACGCTTTTTTATTAATGAGTAAATTTCCCCTAGTCTTGTGACTAGGGTGCGGGAAATCCCCGAATATAATCTTATTGTATCGGGGAATAATTAAAAATCAAGGTTATTATGGGAAATAATAAAATAACTATTTTATGGTGGTGACTTTTAGTAAGTAGATTGGGGATTTTGTCTTAGGGGGCAGCAGCTTTGCGACATTTGAATAGGAGTTATTCGTTCTCTTCCATTATTGCACTTATTGCCTTTTTTGTTGCAGAAGTCCTGGACCTTAACGGGGGATTTTTGCTGGTTAAAAACGTTGGTTGGATATATATTTGGAATTTATAATTCAGGGTAAGAATTATAATGGAACTTTTCTATGAGATTAATAGTGGCAGGGTCTTTTTCGCCGGCAAAAAACTTATTGAGGGCTTTTTTGAAATAGCGGTTATTCGGATCGATTTCGGAGAAAAGTGTGAGACAGGCGTGAAGTTTTTGAGTATTAATGGTGCCGAGAATATCATGGACATCAAAACCTTTTTTGGCAGCCTTCATGAGAACTTTAAGGGATTCTTCAAGACGTGGTTTAAGAATGGGGTGCTCATAATAGGCGACCGCTTCATGAAAACTACGAAGGCCAATGCGATTATTGAGTTCATCCCAACCGTAACCTTTAAGCTGCGGAAAAATGAAGTTAATCCAATAAATATTAGACATGAATTTACGTTGTTTAATACTGTCTAGGAGCCTCTCGTAGGTGGTGTTTTTGATTTTGCCATTATCGTGATAATAGGCGAAGTTTTGATTTTTAAGAAAACGCTCGAGCTCAATTTCTGGTTCGGGCTTAGGAGCGATTTTAGGGAAAAGACTGAGGAGGGACTTAAAATCTTTGGCAAAATTTTCATTTCTAGCTTCAATCAGGAGTTCATCGGCGTAACGCCAGACATCATCTTTCTCGCGGAAGTGACGAGAGATGATAGTAGTGGTAATTTTTTCAAGATTTTTACGACGAAGACGTTTGGGCACGGCTTTATAACCATCACTAAAATTATAACCACCACGGATTTCACTGGAGATGGTACCAGAAGCGAGATATCTTTTGATAAAACGGTCGAGATAGTTTTCGGGATGAGCGCGAAAATAGGCGACAGCATAGAGATCAGTGAGGCCTTGAGGAAGTTTAAGGATGGCAAAATGATATTCGATGCCAGGCCACTTTTCGTAACGTTCCTTTAGCTGAAGCTCAGGGAAGAAACGATGAATTTTTTCAACGGTTAGCTCGCGATCTTGACACCAGTAAGGACGTCGCCAACCACTGAAACGGGAGTAGCTGATATCTAGGTCGAGCGGGTAGAAGCCGGTAAGCATTTCGAGGCGGTCGATAAATTCGGTTTGATTAATTTGAAAATTAATGGTGTTTGGAGTAAGTTCTTCGATTTCGAGTTGGTAGTAAACTTCGTTATCGTCCGGGAGATGGACAAAACGATTGCCGGGTCCGTGAGCGGCCTTAAAAAGTTCTTTGGCATTAAGCGCGCGTGGATTTTTGTCGGGTGTAATACTGACATAGAGGATCAATTCATTATCGATGAGATAAATTTTTTCGAGGCCGTATTCGTCAAAGCTAAATTTTGAAACATTGTATTCACGAAGATAAAGCACCTCAAAGAGGTCAAGGAAGAGTTTGACGGTATCTAGAGGTAAGTAGGACATTAAGGTTATTGTAACATAGGAAATGTGTGAAGTATGTTTGGATATTTGTGTATTTTGAAGAGGGATTATCAGATAGTGTATAATCAAGTTAGATTAAGGTATGTAAGTAGATAAGATTTTATTGAGCAAATAAAAGATAAAGGTATTTGTGGTGTATGTCAGCTATAAATGAATTTAATAAATTTGAGCACGAGATTATTGAGGTTTGTTCTAGGCAAAGAGTCGATTATGATAGAATAGATTTTTTGTTAAAAAATGGGGCTTCTGCTAATGCTTGCATAGTAACAAAATATAGTAGCGATGATATTGAGGAAGACCTATTATTGGTTGAGTGTTGGAGGAGTGCTAATTATTTATCAGACGACAATGAAAGAAAAATTGATGATGATTTTTATCTAAGATTATTAAAAATATTTATTGATAATGGATTAGATGTTGATAAGTATGCAAATGTTTTATTGAGCAATATTCAATATACCTATAATAATAAATATTATATTGAACTTGTAAAAGTTATTTTGAATAACTTAAGAGGTGGAAGAAAATTAAATTTTGATGAATCTTTAGATGCAATTGGCTCAGAAGAGAGTTATCAAAATTGCTGTATACAGGATCATGAATATGCTAATGCTCTATCGACTATCTATGAGATGATAGAAAAATTTTCGGAGAAAGGCTTGGATCCTAATAAATATTACGGACATAATAGAATAATTGATCAAAAAATTAAGAATACTAAGATTTTTTGTAAAGACGCAAAAATTGATCAGCCTAGAAAGTTTATTTGTGATGAGATAGAGATTTTCATTGAGTGTGAATTTGATACATTATGTATTATAAATAAATTTATTTTCGTAAATAATAATAAGATCGAATCCGATTATGAACCGCTAGCAGCAACTAATCGTATTAATAGTGAAAATGCTTTTGGTAATTCATTGAAAGAATATATCCGAAACGAAAAAATTATAAAAATAGAATTCAATGATTTGCCAATAAATTCTGCGCCAAAAACTACGATACATTGCACAGTGATTACCGTAAAACTTACGAATAATAAAATAATAAAAATTGGCACAGATGAAACTGCGAGTTTTATGAAAATAACGCTAAAATAAATACTAGGGGGTATAAAAAACAGGCCTTTAGGGCCTGATTTTTCATATGGCTCCCCCGGTCAGGCTCGAACTGACAACCTCGAAGTTAACAGCTTCTTGCTCCACCATTGAGCTACAGGGGATTGTTATTTAATTATAACGCAGATAATTCATTCTATCAAGAGACAATGTTATAATTTAATAAAGAAGTAGTAGAGGTGAAATGTTCAGAGTTTCGGATTTGACGGTGGCGATTAAGAAAAATCAGCAAGTGGTGCTTCGGGGGGTGAATTTTGAGATTTTGCCGGGGGAAACTTTGGTGCTAAAAGGAAAAAATGGCTCTGGAAAATCGACACTGTTGGGAGCGATTATGGGGGATCCGAGATACGAAATTTTGGGGGGAGAAATTGAATTTTTGGGAGAAAAAATTCAGAATTTAAGTACAGAAAAACGAAGTCTTCTCGGGATGTTTTTGAGTTTTCAAACACCGCCGGAAGTAAATGGGGTTTCTACGACAGAAATTGTTCGAACTGGATTAATGGAACGTGGTGAAAAAGTGCGTCTCGATGAGGTGCGTAATGGCTTGATGATAAACCAGAAATTGTTGGGGCTTCCGATGTTTTTTATGGAGCGCGAATGTGGGGTGGGGATGTCGGGAGGAGAAAAGAAAAAGAATGAGATTTTACAAATGTTGGCTTTGAAGCCGAAATTTTGTATGTTGGATGAATTGGATTCGGGATTAGATATGGAGTCGGCGGGGAAAATTTCACAAATTTTGGCGGATTATCAGCGAGAAACAAACGCGAGTTTTTTGATTATTTCGCATAATTTGAGGATTTTGGAAAAATTGAAAGTGGATAAGGTGGTTGAGTTGGTGGGCGGGAAACTGATAGTAGTAGAAAATGAGTATGGCGATGAGAGGTCGGCGAGAGTACTGGATGAGGGGGGTGCGAAGTGAAAAAAGAGGTAGTGCGTCGGGCGGCGGAGGCGATTCATCGACAAAAAAGAGAGCCGGAATGGGTACTTCGATGTAGGCTTCGGGGGGTGCGAGCTTGGCAAAAACAGAATCTTGGGAAGATGTTGCCAGGGGTAGAGGAACTAATTTTGCAGATTAACGCAGGTGGGATTCAATTTTATAAAGAGGCCGGTGATCGTGAGGTGAAAACTTCTTGGGATGAGATACCGAAGGAGATTCGAGAGACTTTTGAGGCTCTGGGAATTCCAGAGGCGGAAAAAGAGGGATTGGCTGGCGTAGGTGCGCAGTTTGATTCGGAGGTGGTTTATCACCGAATGCGTGAAAAATTAGCGCAATCTGGGGTGGTGTTTTTACCGCTAGAAGAAGCAATTCTGGCAACTGAAAAGAGTTCAGAGGAAAATTTGGCGAAATATGGGGCGCCAGTGGGTGAGATTTTCTTGGCGCATTTTATGAAATTGGTACCAGAAGATGATCATAAATTTGCAGGGCTACATGCGGCAATGTTTAGTGGTGGATCGTTTATTTATGTACCTAAGGGAGTGGCGGCGGAGCTACCAATTCAGAGTTATTATCGAATGAATGAGCCAGGAATTGGGCAGTTTGAACATACCTTAATTGTAGTGGATGAGGGGAGTGAGCTACATTTTATCGAGGGATGTTCGGCACCAAAATATGAGAAAAATAATTTACATGTGGGTTCGGTAGAGATTTTTGTGAAAAAGGGGGCAAAAATGCGATTTTCGACGGTAGAGAGCTGGTCAAAAAATGTGTTCAACCTAAATACTAAGCGAGCGCTCGTAGAAGCGGGTGGTGAAATGGAGTGGGTTTCAGGTACTTTTGGCTCTAAAGTGACAATGCTTTATCCGACGACGATTCTAAAGGGAGAGGGGGCAAAAATGGAATATTTGGGGATGAGTCTGGCTTCGGGTGAGCAGATTTTGGATTCTGGGGCGAAGGCGATTTGTCTAGCAAATAATACCTCGGCGATGATTCGTAGTAAGTCGGTGGCGAAGAATGGTGGTGTAAGCATGACAAAAACTCTGGCGAAAGTAGGGAAGGGAGTTAAGGGAGTAAAGGCTTATATTGATTGTAAATCGTTAATTTTAGATAATGAATCACGGTCCTACGCGGAACCAATGGTGGACGTAAATTCGGGGGAAGCAGAAGTGACGCATGAGGCTTCGGTGGGGAAATTATCGGAAGAGATTTTATATTATCTAGCGACAAGAGGAATTTCCGAAGAGAAGGCAAAAGAGATATTGATTCGAGGTTTTTCGGAAGAAATTACGAAAGCTTTGCCACTGGAATACGCGATGGAAATGAATAACTTAATTAAGCTAGAAATGCAGAATGTGTAGTATGAGTACAAGATTTAAGCATGAGCGAATTGGGGCGTGAGTGCGAGCTAAATTGAATAGAAAATAAGCTAAAAAATGAATAAAAAAGTTAAGGATAAGCGAAATGTATAGAGAAGAGTTTGAGATATTTGAGAAAAATGAGCTAGATGAGACCTTGCCTTTCGTGTATCTAGATAATGCCGCGACGATGCAAAGGATGACGGCTGGACTTTTGGCTGAACAAGATTTTTATACAAAGAAAAATGCGAATCCTTTGCGCGGGGTCTATGAATTGTCGGAACTTGCGACGGCGGAACTTTGGCAGGCACGTGAGATGACTGCCAAGTTTTTAGGTTGTGAGCCACTAGAAGTGATTTTTGTCAAAAATGCTACCGAGGGACTAAATTTGCTAGCTAATGGAATAGAGGAGTGGCTAGATGAGGACGGGGGCCATGAGGGGGGAATTTTGGTAGATTTGGAGTCTCACCATAGCAACTTACTAGCTTTTTCTGAGCGTTACGGGGAAAAAGTGCGAATTGTGGAAGATTTAGTGGCTGAAATGAAGTTGGATCTAGAGCGTGCGAAAACTGAGGGGGTAGAGTCAAAAATTAAGATTGTGGCGATGACGGGAATGAGCAATGTAACCGGGGAGGATCGGAGTGACATCGCGAAAGAATTGAGGAGCTTAGGTTTTCAGGGGTTAATCTTGATGGATGCGGCACAATTAGTGGCACATAAGAAGATTGATGTGAAGGAGTTAGGGGTGGACGGATTGGTATTCTCTGGGCATAAGATTGGGTCGCCAATGGGGGTAGGAGTAGTGTATCTGAGATATGATTTGATGAAGAAACTGAAGCCGCTAAATTATGGGGGTGAAATGGTGGAATCCGTGAAGCTTGTGGATGGAAAAGTGAAGATGAGTTTTGCGCCGGGGCCAAGTAAGTTTGAAGGTGGGACGCTAAATATGGGGGCGATTGCTGGGCTTTCTGCGACAGAAGAATTTTGGCTGGAACATTCAGAAATTTATGGTGTAGAAAGGGGGCTAATTGAGAAAATTCGTGAAGAGCTGGATGGAGAAGAAAATATTGAACTATATTTTGCAGAAAATGGAATTATTAGTTTTAATGTAAAGGGAGTACATGCACATGATACGGCACAGGTTTTGGCGGATTTCGGTGTGATGGTGAGAGCGGGAATGATGTGTGCGGAACCGTTTTTAACAGAGAAGAAAATTGGAGCGGTGGTGCGAGTAAGTTTGGCTTTTTATAATACAAATATAGATGTTAAATACTTCTTAGCTTGCCTTAGGAGAGTTCGCGGAGTGATGGGGCTGGAATAATGGTCGACAAGGGAAGAATGTTGGCGGAAATGAATGAGATTTGATGAAACTGGAGAGGAAATTGATACGATGAGTGAGATTTGGTGAAATTGGAGAAGAAAACAATGCGAGAAATTCAGAGTAAATATAGGGAAGAATTATTGGAGCGGAATTTAAATCCGTTGAATTTTGAGCGAAAAATTGAGGCGAATTTGGTCAAAACTTTGGTGAATTACAGTTGTGGTGATGAACTTGTGGTGAGTTTGGAGATTAAGGATGGAAAAATTTTGAAAGGTAGTTTTTCTGGGGTAGGCTGTGCGATTTCTAAAGTTTCGGCTGATATGATGATTGATGCGATTCGAGGAAAAACTTTGGAAGAAGCGCGAGAACTGATGCAGGGGTTCTTTGATTTAATAATGGGGGTTTCGAGTGAAAAAGCGCAGAAAATTAGGGGTGAGTTAGAAGTTTTTTCGATGATTCAAAATATGCCAGCGAGAGTGAAATGCGCAAAATTGGCTTGGCGGATTTTAGAAGAGGGGGAAGAATGATGATTTTTGATTAAAAAGTGTTGCGACTGGAATAACGCTTGTGGTTGATAGGAAAAAGCGTTATAATGGGATAAATTAGGAGATAATATGATTCGGGTGGATGAAAATTTTTTGAGAGAAACGGGACTAGGCGATCTTGACGAGATGCAAAAAGCCGCTTTCATCGAAGAAGCACAGAGACTGTTAGAAAACCGTATCGGCGAAAAATTAAGCGAAGGCTTGAGTTTAGAGCAGCTTGAAGAATTCGACGGTATCATGAAAAAAGACAAAAATGTGATGATTAAAGCCTTGGCAAAATTAGGTGATTATCGCATTGATGAAGTTTACCAGAATCTCTTAAAGCGTTACGGCGTAACAGAGGGGACCGTGGATATTTTAAGTGAATACTTAAGCGTAAAATGGATTCAAGCCAATCGTCCAAATTACGCAGAGGGTTCTCGTCAAGTATTTGAGGAATTGAAACAGGAAGTACGCGCTTCAAGTGAAGAAATCCGTAAATCGATGACTTTATAGATTAAAAATACTTTGAACACAAAATTTAAATCCCTCGAAAGAGGGATTTTTGGTGGTAAAGTAGAATTTTAATTCCTCGAAAGAGGAATTTTTTGATGACAAAATGGGGTAGAGTGGAGGATTATTAGTTTTTTGAGTTCTGGATTTTGGAAGCTTGGGGAGGTAACGGACTATTTTAGATAACCATTGATGAAGGATTTGGCGTCCATCGGTTTTTTGCTGGCGGGCTGAAGTTGATCGATAACGAGGAAATTGCCGTCCTGACAAGGGAAAGAAAGGGGGTTATTAGATTTTTCGGTTTCGACGTGGGCTTTTAGAATAATACATTCGAAACCTTGAATTTGAAGCTTGCTTTTAGGAAAGCCTTGGAAGGCACGAATGCGATTGAGAGCCTCTGTGGCGCTAAGTTCGGATAAGGATAGGTTCGAGTCTGTTTTATCGAACTTAGTGGTGAAGGTGGCCTTCTCATCGTCTTGCAGGGTAGGTTTTGGTAGGGAGTCTAGGTGTTCGATGAGCCAATTAGCACCAGTGGTGGCAAGTTTTTGGTAGATTTCAAATTTTTCGGGTAGGTTGGATGAGAACTCAGAGGCTTTGATGGTAGTTTGATAGTAAATTGGTCCGGCATCCATGGCTTTAACCAGCTTCATAATAGAGACAGAAAAATCTTGATCGCCGTTTAAAATCGCAGATTCAATTGGTGAGGCACCACGGTAAAGAGGAAGGAGAGAGGGGTGGAGATTTAGAATGCCTTCGGGTTCAAATAGTTCGAGTAGATCGGACTTGATTAGGATACCGAAACTAGCGAGGATGCCTTTAATTTCGGGATTTTCTTGTTTTAAGCGGGCAACTTCTACTAAATCTTCCTTAGTTTTAGCATGGAAAACTAATTCCAGATTTTTAGCGGTAAGAAGTTGACTTAATGTGGCTTCTGCCAGAGGTCCGTTACCAAAAAAGATAAATTTTGTACTCATTTTTTGCCTCGAATAAATTATGTGTTCAATAGAAAAAGACTAGTCTTCGTCAGGGAAAAGTTGTTTGTTATTTTTAATACGAGTTTCGTAATCGACTGGCTGTAGGTCGCCATTTTTATCGAGTTCGAAGAAGGCGTCAGTCTTATCTTTAATACGATCAATAAAGAGGATACCGTCGAGATGATCAATTTCGTGAGCGAGGGTGCGGGCGAGTTCATCGGTAGCTTTAATGCGTACTTCGGTACCATCTTCGAGTTTAGCTTTGACGCGAATTTTCGAATAGCGTGGGACCTTACCGTAAATAAATGGGACAGAGAGACAGCCTTCAAAATCTTCGACAATTTTACCTTCTTGCTTGATAATTTCTGGGTCTACAAGGGTCGTGAAGGAAGTATTTGCTTTGTCATCCATACTGTCGCGGATAATAATGAGACGTTTATTAATACCGAGCTGGGGGGCAGCCATGGCGGCAGAGAGCTCGTGAGGGTGAGATTTTTCCCATTGGAGGCTGGCATCGACCATTGCCTGGATCATATCTTTAATTTCATCAGTAACATAGTTGACCTTCTGAGACTTTTGACGAAGTCTTGGGTCAGGAGATTCAATAATTTTCATATCTTAATATTATAACCGATTTTGGGTTTTTATAAAGCTTAAGCGGAATATAGTGAGGGGGTCGAGGTATTTTTTGAAGTTGTTGGAATAATTTTGAAGTTAATTTGTCGGGATTTTGGGTTGTTTCAAGGGTGATTTATGGAGATATCAGAGTTAACTTTTAACCTGGTGCGGTAGAGATAGACTAGGGGTTTGCTAGGGAGAGAGGTTTTCTAAAAATTGGAAGTCTTATAATGAAGCTAAATAATCACAATTAATTAAAAGAAAGGACAAAAAAGAAAAAACGAAATAGACGCCAAAAGGCAAGGCTTGGATGGAGGAAGAAAGAATTATATTAAACTCCCATACTATAATTAGAACTATCTCTCAACACATATGACCAAAAAAGTATCCTAGATTTTTATAATCATAATTTCGAATATACTATTCTTCCTCCATTTAAGTTTTGATAAGGGCGCCGTGGTGGGCGCAGAAAATATCACCTAGAAATTAAAGGAATTAAATTTAGCTTGAAATATTGAATCAGACTTGATGGGTCGAATTAGGCCTAAGTGAAGTAGGTTAGACTTAGTGAATTAGATCAGGCTTGGCGGGTCGATAGCGAAGCGAATTTCGGGATATTGGTTAAGTGACTCGATGAGGTGAGTGAGTGAGTCGCGTTTTTTGGCTTTGACGATGATTTGCCAAGAATAGCCACTGGGGGTGTATTCATGAAAGGAGGGCGTAGGAGCGGAAAGATAAACGTCGGGGAATTTTTTGAGCGCACGATGGAGCTCCATAATCTTTTTAATGGTGAGGTCTTCGGTCTTTTTGACGATAGAGATACGTAATAAATAGAAAAATGGTGGTAAGTGAGAAAGTTGACGCTTCTTAATGAGATATTTGGCAAACTTGGCGTAATCAAGAGATTTAGCGGCGAGGATGACGGGGTGTTCGGGTTGGAAGGTTTGCAAGAAAACGTGATTAATATCGGTGTGACCGCGTCCGACGCGACCGATGACCTGAGTTATGAGCTGGAAGGTGCGTTCCTCGGCGGCGTAGTCAGGTAGGTTGAGGTTGGCATCAGCTTGGACGATTCCGACGGTATTTAATAAGGGTAAATCGAGGCCCTTGGCGATGGTTTGGGTGCCAATGATAATATCAATATCACCGTTTTTGACGGCTTCAAAATTTTGGGTGAGGGAATCGGCGGTAGTATTATCTGCGTCAAAGCGAGCGATGCGAGCAGACTTAAAGAGTTTTTTGAGTTCTGATTCGAGAAGTTTAGTGCCAAAGCCTTTATGAATAAGGGAACCGTGATGGCAAACCGGACAGGTGGAAGGGACCGGTTCATGATGGCCACAAGTGTGGCAAATCAGCTGATAGGAGTCACTATGAAGAGTGAGCGGAAGAAGACAGTTGGGACAGAGGATTTGGTAACCACAGTGTTCGCAGAGCGTGAGCGGGGCAGAGCCGCGGCGATTATGAAAAAGCAGGGTTTGCTTGTGTTGTTTGAGATTATTTTCGATGTCTTGGAGTAGGGTATCGGAAAAATAGCGATTTTTGGTAAAGAGAGCACGATCTTTGAGGTCGATGAGACTAATTTTGGTTTGGCTGGTGATGGATTTAGCCTTTTCAGAGAGGGCAACGTAGGCGTGATTCTTTTGCGCTAGGAAATAATCCTCAACGCGTGGAGTAGCGGTACCGAGGAGACAATCGATTTTTAAGGTTTGGGCCATGAAGCTGGCAAGACGAAGTGCATGGTAGCGTGGTGAAGTATCTTGATAGAAGCTAGGCTCATGGGCTTCATCGATAATAAGAAGTCCAAGGTTCTTTAGGGGTGAAAAAAGAGCGGAGCGTGGGCCAATTATGACAAAAGGCGTGGACCGATCGGCTTCGTGGATGCGTTGCCAGATAAGGTGACGTTCGGCTTCGGTGAGTTTGGAATGTAAAGAGATGACCTGGTCGCCAAAATGCTCCTGAAAACGACTGACTAGTTGTGGAGTGAGGGAAATTTCGGGGACAAGCAGAATGATGGATTGATTGGAATCGAAAATTTGCTGGGCGAGCTTGAGATAGATATTGGTTTTACCGGAACCTGTAATGCCGTGAAGTAATTTGGTGTGAGTTTTGATTTTATGTAGTTCGGCGAGGGCTTGTTTTTGAGCGGAATTAAGGGGGATTTGTTTGCTAGCGGTGGCAGGAGTCGTGGTCTTTGTAGTGGTGGAGGTGATGGTGGTTGGGATTGCGGTCTTAATAGGTGTAGTGTTAACAGTGTTGGTGGTAGAGGTAGTGGTAGAGGTAGGGGTAGTGGAAGATTTTTTGCGACGATTTTTCTCAATGCCGAGAGGAAGAAAAAGATTGGCGGTTTTGGCAACCGGATTTAGATAGTAAGAGGAGAGCCAGGTGAGGCTTTTTAAGAGATGGTTAGGTAGGGGAATTGGGTGAACAATTTTATTAATCGATTTAATAATGAAATTTTGATCAGTGGGAGCGGTGGTTTTTCGATAAATAATGCCAAGAGCGGTTTTCTTGCCGAGAGGAATAGAAACAATAGTACCTGGGGCAAGATTTTGGTCAAAAGAATAGGTGAGGAGGCCATCAGAAAAGAGGGGAGACTTTTTGAAAGTGGTGGTGGGAATTACCTCATAGTACATCAAGTATATTTTAGCATTTATGATATACTTTAAGAAAGGAAAGAGGTAAATGTTAGATGTTTTTATCACATCTCGGGTTCGCCGGAAGATTTTGGTAGTTTTTGCTAAATATCCGGACTTCAAAGTTCACGTAAGGGGACTGGCGAAGTTGATTCACGAGGATGCGGGTAATATTCAAAGGGAACTGAAAAGGCTAGAAAAAGCGAATTTTTTGGTGACTTCGAAAAAAGGTAACACGACCATTTATCAAACAAATAAACAGTATCCAATCTTGAAGGAATTGCAGACGATTGTGATTAAAAGTCAGCAAATGTCACCAAATCAGAAGGTGACGAAGACCATTCAATAAATCCGGGTTATGTCGAAGATTTTTGAGGAAATTTTGGCTAAAAGGGGCGTGACGAAAGAATTTTTGCGGCCAAAATATAGCTTGGAGCACGCAAAGAAGTTGCCAGATATTGAGGTGGCGGTGGCGCGAATTAAGGCGGCGGTGAACCGGGGTGAGACGGTGTTGGTTTATGGCGACTATGATGTGGATGGGGTGACGGCGAGCACGATTATGTGTGAGGCGTTGAAGCTTGCGGGGGTGAAGCGGGTGGAGGTGATGTTGCCCGACCGGTTTATTGATGGTTACGGGATGAGTGAAAGATGCTTAGAAAAAGCTGTTGAGTTGGGGGTGGGTTTGGTAGTAACGGTAGACTGTGGTAGTAATAACGCGGAAGTCATTCAGAAATTAGCTGAACACAAAATTGATACAGTTGTGACTGACCATCACGAGCTAATGAATGGGGTGCCGGAGCGGGCACTCGCGGTGGTGAATCCAAAACGATATGACGAAAATGAAGCTGATTTAGAGAAGAGAGAGCTCCGAGAAATTTGTGGGGCGGGGGTAGCTTTTATGGCGATGCAGGCGCTAGTGCTCGAGGGTCTAATTCCACAGAATCAAGAGAAATGGTTTCTCGATCTAGTTTTGATTGGGACGATTTGTGATTCGATGGTGATGAATCAGATTAATCGGGAACTGGCATATTTTGGTTTAATTATTTTGCAGAAAACGAAGCGTGTGGGACTTTTGGAATTGATGCGCGTGGCGGGTGTACAAAAAATTGACTCAGAGGCTATTGGTTTTCAAATTGGACCACGATTAAATGCCGGTGGACGTATGGAGTCGGCGGAAATTTCATTGAAGCTATTGATGTCGAAGGAGCGAGCGGAGGCGGCAATGTTGGCGGAGGAGCTTAATCGACTAAATGGCGAGAGGCGAACCGCGCAGCGAGCGGCACTGGAGGAGATTTTGGTCGATGAGAAGCCGGTAATCGTGGCGGCTGGCAATTGGCATGAAGGAGTACTAGGAATTATTGCAGGGAGGTTAGTAGAAAAATACCGTAGACCGGCCTTTGTTTTAGGAGAAACAGAAGGGATTTATAAGGGTTCGGGACGATCGTTTGGGGACTTTAATTTAGCAGAAGCAATTAAGGCGATGAATGAGACATTAATTGGCGGGGGTGGTCACGCGGCGGCTTGTGGAGTGAAATTAAAGAAAGAAGATTTGGGGCGCTTTACAGAGGCAGTAAACCAATATTATCAGAGCCTAAATTTGACTGAACAAGAAAAATATCTGGAGGTTGCGGAAGATATTGAAGTGGATGATTTGGCAGAATTAGACGTGGCTTTATATGAAGAAATGTCGACACTTCAGCCATTCGGGCAAGGGAATACGGAGCCAATTTTTGAGCTTTTGAATACAAAAATTAAGTTTGTAGAAACACTGGGTGCGGAGAAAAAACATCTGAAGTTTACTCTGGAAAAAGACGGAAATTTGTTCAAGGCTTTGGTTTTTAATGCGCGGGAAGAATGGTTTAATTTGGACAAGAATACCACCTATAATGTGCATATAAATTTAGTACTCAATGAGTGGCGCGGACGAAAAACCGTGGAAAGTCGGTTACTGCAAATTAAAAAGAGCGATCCCAGTGATTAGATATTGAAAAATCTGCGGCTCTCTGGTATAATCCTGCTATATGTCAATAAAAGTAACTAGAAAAGACCAGGGTGAGGCTAACGAGAATATTATTCGTCGTTTCAATCGTAAGGTTTTACAGAGTGGAATTATGCCACTAGCAAAATCACAATTACGTTTCTCTAAGCCTATTTCCAAGAGAGAGCGTCGTCGTAAGGCAATTTTGCGTGAAATTCGCAAAGCAGAAAAAACCGAACGAATTAAACTTGGCTTAAAATAACTAAAAACCCTCGTAGATGAGGGTTTTTTGATGCTGGTTGGTGTATACTTAAAATGATGAATGTAATATTTTTAGGCGGTCCGGGAAGCGGCAAAAGTACTTTAGGTAAAAGATTAGCGGAAGAGCTAGGCTGGGAATGGATTTCCGGCGGAGCAATTCTGAGAGAAAGTAAAGAGCCGTGGGTACAAGAAAAATTGGCAACGGCACAGTTATTTGATGACCATATGGTGTCAAATTTGATTTTTTCAAGATTGGAAACTGCGGAAAATGCAATTATTGATGGTTATCCGAGGACGGCGAGTCAAGTGGATATTTTGTTGTCTCAGGGGATAAAAATCGACTATATAATAGAGGTGGATGTACCGAAATCTGAAGTGAAAAAACGTATCGCTTTGAGGGGACGAGAACAGGATTCGCCGGAAATTTTTGAGGAACGCTGGAAGATTTACCAAGATAACAGAGATAAGATTATTGCTCCGCTACTTGGCAGTGGAGTAGGATTTTTGGTGCTTGATGGCGTAGGGACACCGGAAGAGGTTTATGCGAGAGCGCTTTTGATGATGAAAAACGAAGTTATAAGGTTGGAATCGTAATTTTAATATTGAAAAGTAAAATAATAGAGACGGTTCTGTAATTTTTGCAAAAAAGAAGTAACAAAGAAAGACGCATAGAAGATGATTATGGTTTACGGCCCGGCAGGGGCGGGGAAATCGACGCAGGGAAAAATGTTGGCGGCGGAACTGGGGCGAACCTGGCTTTCGGCGGGACAATTGATTCGTGATTCAAAGCGGTTTGAGGAATATACGCAGACGGGGGCGATGATTCCAGAGGAACTTTTGGTGGCGCTTTTGACGGAGAATATGTACCGGGAAATAAAATCGGGTAAGGATGTAGTATTCGACGGTCAGCCAGGAAGTGTCGAACAGGTAGAAATGTTGGAAAAAACTGGAATTTTTCGAGAGGTAGAATTCGTAGTAGATATTCGGGTAGATGAAGATGAGCTTTACCGTAGATTAAGCTTGAGGGGTCGGGAAGATGATAATATGGCGGTTTGGCAGCGTAAGATTAATTATTACCGAGAAAAAAGCGTGCCGTTCTTGGCAAAAATGAAAGAGAAAGGCCTGAAAGTTTACGTAGTGAACGGAAATGGTGACGAGGAAACAGTAAATCAGAGAATTTTGGCGCTAGTTGAGACGGAAAAATGTCAGAACTATTGGTGTAGGTTAAAAGTAAATTAGAAGTTTGGCGTTAGTTGACAGAAATATTAACAGGGGTATAAAAGAGTAGTATAATATCAATTATGGATAAAGCAAAAATTGAAGCAATGCGTGAGGGTGGCAAGATTTTGGGGGAAATTTTGCGAGATTTGCGCGAGTATGTCGCAGTGGGAATGACCAAACGCGAACTGGATGCCTGGGTAAGGAGGCAGATTGTGTCACGAGGGGCGACGGTTTCTTATGATGAATTAGAAGAGAAATTTCCGGGATCGATTTGCATTTCGGTGAATGACGAATTGGTGCATGGTGCGCCGAATACTGATTATGCGCTGGAAGATGGTGATAAGGCCTCTTTTGATTTAGTGATTGGCTATAAGGGCTACCATACGGATGCAGCATTTACTACTGTGGTCGGTAAGGCAAATCCAGCCGTGAAGCAGATGATTAAAACTACGGAAAAGGCGCTTTGGGCGGGAATTGAGACGGTGGCGCCGGGGGTGCATCTAGGCGATATTGGCTATGCGGTAGAAAAAGTATTGCGCGCAGGGCATCTTGGGGTGATTGAAAATTATGTCGGTCACTTTATCGGTAAATCGATGCATA
>ERZ773203.358-NODE-358-length-25197-cov-4.179421_pt1 | contig 25197 bp, 33 predicted proteins | sample MGYA00580529_ERZ773203 | MGnify/ENA primary metagenome ERZ773203 (study PRJEB29015, sample SAMEA2738176) | human oral metagenome | biome: human oral; feature: human-associated habitat; material: saliva | place: China | collected 2177 ... | reverse complement strand
GATATTTCTATAATACAATAAGGTTAAAGATAAGAACTCAGAGCTATTCTGAGTTTTTATTTTGAAAATGTGATAGAATATAATTAATAAATAATATTTGTTCTACCTAAATACTGGCGAACTTAAAGCAAGAAAAAGCTGTAAGTCGTCAGTATTTTTCTTAGAAAGGTAGAGATGCAAATAGATAAAATTATCCAGAAGGCCTACAAGATGGCGACTGGTGACGATGAAAGTATATCGCGATCTGAGCCATCATATAGTAAATATGTCAGCATCCTTAATGATTTGCAAAGGGACTGGTATGAAGAATCATTGGTACTTCCTAATGAACGCTGGGCTAGCCTTGAGCGGGAAGAAACTATCATTATTTCATCGGATACTCAATATGATCTAGACGGTGAATTAGTGCTACACCCCCTAAGTTATTCCCCACTCTCGATTACTCTCCCTAGTGGCAATATGGCCATGCCTAAACTCGTTTCAACGGCTGAATTTATTAGAAGCAATGATAGAAACATCTTCACAGCTTCATCGGATGGTAAAATCATTAACTTTAAGAAAGATTTCGTAAACTCTGCTATTGGCGGAAGAATCACCTACCCATATTACGTGAATCTCGAAGAGATTTCGAATAATGACGACAATATTATTGTAGATAGCCCAAACTGGCTAGTTTATATGTTAGCTGCTGAAATTGCTAGGTCAGATATCGTGCAAGCTGGTCAATACGGTAACCTCATCGCACTTGCGCAAAATTCCATGACAAGCATGAAAAACCGCCAGAGAGGGCTTAGGATTGCGAATATGGATCCATGGAGGAATAAGAGATGATTACCCCGCCTAAGTCAACAAAATCCCCATCAGTATCTACTCTAGTACTTGATAACTGGAATCGTGGACGTGTCAGTGTTTTTGATGAAAACCGCGGACTGATTAATGGTTTAGATGAAAGCCTTAATGTTTGGCTCACCCAAGATGGCGTAGCAGAACCTCGTCCTGGACTCAAGCTATATGGCGTACAACCAGAAAATGAAATTATTGGAATTACAGAAGTAGTCTCTGTGGAAAACGGTTGGCCGGTGAACTATTTATTGTCTGTTCAGCGTGACCCAAAAGCTCAAAAAGCATACGTCTATTACGCTAAAGACGGAGATAAGTGGAAGAAGGCGGAAGGTATTGAATATACAGGTGATGCAATAGATGCTGAATATAATTTTTGCCAAACCGACCAGAAATGTCTTATCTTTAATGGTATTAATAAAACCCATTTCTTTGATTTCTCGACTAAAACAGTAAAGAAATTTGAGAAATTAACACAACCAACAGATCTAAAAATTACTAAAACTGGCTTATCTGAAGGTGGAGTAGCCTTAAGATATGGCATCACAGCTCAATCTTATGGCGAAACTATGCCGGTGTATTTCACGGCTCAGAAGGTAGATCGTGAGAGAAACAACTGGGAAGCCGGAAAGCAAACCATTACACTAGAATGGAAATGCAATGACCCGAATGTGCAGAGATTTATTATTTATGTAGGAAATGAGGTCGGAAAAGAGCAATATCTCGCAGATGTCGCAAATGACGGCAGTGGTAGCTTTAAGTTTACCGATACAGGCGTGCTTTTTGCACAACCTGGTACGACTGCGCCCGAAGCTGATACTTCTGAGGGTATTGTGGGAAGACGCGGTACCAATATCAACGGTACGGTGTACGTACTGGGTGATGTTAAAAACCCATGGCGAATTTATTACGATGGAGGTACCCCTAAAACTGCCTTAAATTTCTCATACTCTGGTGGCGGATGGATTGATGTGGCGCCTGGTGGTAAAGACCTTCCTAATGCCGTAGTAGATTTCCGCACTGGTAAAGGCGACCCAGTCCCTACAATTTTCCTGCAAGGAACCAATGGTTTTGGCTCTATGAAACACTTATTATCAGACACTATTGAGATTGGCGGAGTACCAATTCCAAGCATTAAGGTGCAAGATGCAAACGGTCGTGAAGGCACCGATGCCCCTAATGCTATTCTTAAATACCAAGAAAGCTTGCACTATCTGTCTAAGAACGGCGTATTTACGACCGGCACACAGCCTAATATTCAGAGCATTCTCTCAACTACAAAGTCCTCTGCAACCATCTCAAGAGATTTTGAGAAATTAAATACGCGAAATTTATCAAAGGCCTCTGGCATTGTTCATGATGGCAAATTAATCTGGGCATTACCAGTTGGAACCAAAGAAAATAACCAGATTTGGCTTCAAGATTTAGATCGTGGTGGTGCATGGATGTTGCCATGGATGATACCGGCTAAATTCTTACTGCATTACGGATCTAATGATGGTAAAACTCATCAACTTGCCATTGTAAATAATAAAGTTTGCGAATTTGACTATGATGCAATGGCAATCGACGTCAATAAAACTTTTGAAACCAAGGTAAAGACCTCTAAAGTATATTTCTCAAAGCAGAATGATTATTCGAGGGTCCTCACGGTTTCAGTAGATCTAATTAATCCAATTGGAGATATCACAGTGGCCGTTCGTGGTTTTACCCGAAGACGAGAAATCCAAAAGGTGGTTAGAAAGAAATTTAGAGACCAAACAAAGATTTTGGGGTGGGGTGATAAATTTAGCTTTTCATCACTAAAAGATTTAGGTTGGGGGAGAACTAGGCCTTTTAACCAAGAAAGAACTACAGAAACGAAGAATATAGTACTAAAAATTAACAAAGATTTGAAATGGGTCAGCGTGGAGATCTCTTCTCAGGGAGCTATCCGTTATGGCGTCCATAAGATTAGAGTTAGACACGTACCAATTGGCTATCTACCAGAGAAAGGAGTGGGTGATGAATAACGATTCAGCATTATATCAAAAATTAGGCAAAATGGAGGCCGATATTAAGAATGTTGGCGACCTCGTTAATGAAGTAAATCGTAAAGTCGATACTTACAATGTGATCTCTCAGCGTGTTACGGTGCTGGAAGAGCGGGCAGCAGATAGAAGCAACCGACTTCATAAACTCGAAGAAAATCAAGCTAAAATCGTTTGGGCTATCGTCACAGCGGTTCTTGGTGCGGTATTAAAGTTCGTTTTAATTGACAGGATACCAAAATGAATAGAGTAAATTGGTTTAACGCTTTTATATGGATACTGTTAATTCTAATTAGCATATCATTCTGGACATTAATAGTGGTACATAGACTCACATTTATAGCATTAGCAATAGTAGTGACCGGAATCGCATTCATTTTAATAAAAGTAAAGGAGAAGTGATGGAAATAAAACGAGGTGATACGCAAGTGTTTTATGTAACAGTCCCGAAGTCTATTGCCACGGATGGAACGGTGATGTATTTTATGGCAAAAATTAAGCCGGACGATGACAAAAACGATTCAACGGCGCTTATTAGTAAAAGTTCGAGCGATAAAAGCAATATTGACGATAATGTCAGATTTAGATTTGAACTAAACCCAAGTGATACAAATAAGATTGAATTTGCTAATAAGAGTGTTTTGGAGCTTGCTGGTGAATTTGAGATTAGAACCCCAGAAGGCAAAGTTTATTCAGTGCCTGGAAAAAATAAATATATCAAAGTCAAAGTATACGCAGACATCCGTAGAGGAGGAACATTATGAGCGATTCGATTGAATTCAATATATCTCTTAATGAGCCTGTCAATTTTAATTTAGAGGTTGGTAATCAAGGCCCAAAGGGAGATAAGGGTGATACTGGTAGCAAGGGTGACACTGGCGATCGAGGCGAAAAAGGCGATCCGGGCACGACTGATTATAATCAATTGCAAAATAAGCCACAGCTAGACCTATATCTTAAAAAATCTGAAGCAAATACTACAACGGCAGACCTACTCAACAAAATCAACCAGAACACCGACGGTATCAATGACACGAAGAACGGTTTAAGGAACTATGCTCTTGTTTCCGATGTCAATAACCGCGTATCTGAGGCAAAATCTGAACTGAATGACAATATCAACCAATCTGAAACTAGAGTAAACAACACTATCGGGCAAGCTAAGACTGAGCTAAATGGTAAAATTACCGAAGCAAACAATAAAACCTCTGCACTGGATACTAAATTCACCAAGATAACCAGTGATAATAAAGCCGAAGTTACTCAGATTAAGGCTAATCTTGCTACGACCGATTCAGTACTGTCCACGCATAAAGAGTTAGTAGATAAGAGATTTACGGATGTAAATACAGAGCAAATTTCTCAAAATTCACTCATCTCCGACATCCTAAACGCATTCTCAAAAGAATCCGAAAAAGGTACGAGTCTCAAGCTCAACTCTTCAGCTACTAAGGTACTGGGAATGAGTATTTATGGGAATACTGAGCAAATTAATACTAGTGGCAAGAATCTACTAAAAATTACCGCGAGAACGGCCTCTAGACAGGGTGTCTCTTCTACAGTATCAGATGACGGCACTGTCACATATTCTGGAAGAATGACAGGCTCATGGGCTAATATTACAGATTATACTGTTTTTTCAACCCCACTACCTGCTGGTAAATACACTTTCTCCATTGACCACCCACGTACACACAAGATTATACTAAAATACAAATTAGCAAATAATACTTTTTCTGAAGTTATTGCTAATCTGACAGCAACTTCTACCTCTAACACATTTACCGTCACGCAACCGATTATTGCTGGATATTTGTTCATCTCAGCAGCCAACGGTTCTAACTTGAACGATACGGTTAAAACACAACTTGAGATTGGCGATACGGCCACAGATTATGAGCTATACACCGATGGTTTACCAACACCTCGCACTGATTTTACTCAGGTTATTAAAAATATTAAGAGTGGCAACTTATCAGTATATAGTCGTAATCTATTTAATACTATTTTTGGCAATCGCGTATTTAATAATGTCGAGGTTAAAACTTATGAAGATGGTTCATTTTCACTAAACGGCACCGTTAGCATCGGGTCGTCTTTAATTACGCCAACTTATGTTAAGAGCTTCATCCCTGCTGGTAAATACAAGCTTGTAGTTGAGCATCTCGGCGGCACGGTTGAAAAGAACTTCGCTGGTGCTAATTTTGTTGTTTCGATTCCAATCCAAAAAGGCAGTATGGTTTTTTCTTCTTATTTAAGTCCAGAAGATCTAAATGGTGGTACCAAGATATTCGATGTTAGTATCACCGATGTTTTAGACGAAAAATACACGCCATTTGTCTGGATCCCGCATAATGAGGCGACAAAACAGGGTTTTTGGAATTATAAAAACCTGCGCTTAAGGATTACATTAGTGAAAGATGGTGAAGACACTGAATTTACACCATTCGATATCAATACCACTTCTATCACACTACCAGGGCTTAACAAAATTAGAACTTATCAAGATTGCGTGTATTTTAAGGACGGCAAATGGTATTTAGAGAAAAATACAGGCACAAAAACCTTCGACGGCTCAGAGCCCTGGGCGAAAACTAGCGAAGATAATGTAAATATCTATTATCTCGTGAATAGCATTAACCCAGTCTCTGATTACTCCGATGGATTTAGTACCCATTTCAAAAATGCTAAGGCATACCCAAATAAAACTGGTACCTTCGCAATCCGTGGAGGTGGTCAATCGGTTTTCTTTAATCATGGGACAATTTCAACCATTAATGAATGGAAAACATGGTTGAACTCAAATAATGTTACCGTGGTGTTCCCTACCCTACCAGTTACTACAGAAATTACAGACCCAGCTACGCTTACACAGCTTAATAAGCTAATGGAAACGAGAACGTATGACGGAATGACCAATATCTCTGTAACAGGAACGGATTTAATACCTGAGATTAAGGTTAAGTATATGAGGAAGATTAATTAAAAAGGAGGCAAAAAATGAGTAATTCAAATCTAGTAACAAGGTGGTGGCCAGCCAACCAAACTAACTACACCAAAGGCCGTGAGGGTAATAAAATCCAAGGAATCGTAGTACATCATGCCGCCTCAACTTCACTCGATTCCATCGGTGCGGCATTTGCTCGCACTGGACGTAATGGTTCGGCTCATTATGGCGTGGGCGGTAATCAAATTCATCAGTACGTAGATGAAGCTAACACAACCTGGCATTGTTCTAACTGGTGGGGCAATGTTAGGACGATCGGTATTGAAACGACAAACTCTACTGGTGCACCAAACTGGGAAATAGCACCAGACACCTTCGAGACACTCGTGAAACTGGTGGCAGATATTGCCAAGCGTAATAATCTTGGCAAACTCTGGATTAACCCTAAGGCAGATATGCCGGTTTTGTCCGGTCATAAAGACTGGTATGGAGCTTCTACGGTTTGCCCAGGGCCAAGTCTTTACCCAAGACTTCAAGAAATCGCAGATCGTGCTAATGCAATCAATTTTCCACCTGTCGTCGAAGTTAAACCAGTGATTGCCTGGGTTAATATCGAACCGCTATCACTTAAGGCCAAAGAAAAAATTGATATTCTCGATCTCGATACTGGAGCAGATAAGGGCGATATTCAAGCTGGAATGGTTATTAGTAACCTCGTTCAAGAGACGACCGTGAATGGTAAAAAGTATTACCGCACACTGTATTCGAAGACCAAAGGCTTTAATAACGGTATTTTAGCTGAGGTATTAGAGTTGATAGTTGCACCAGTACCACTAGACTCAACCATTAATGGCGAAACTAGAGAAACAGATGTAGAAATCAAAGTTCCGACCATAGAAGAAAGTCGACCTATCACTGAAAATGAAGTTAAAGAAGAAGCGAAAAAAGACGATGGATTCGATGACGACTTAGCACCAGTGCCAGGAGTAAAACCTGGTATGAGCCCAGAGCAAGTTCAAAAATTAATTGAGGAGCACAAGAAGAATATGGAAAAAGCAGAACAAATTATCGGAGAAGTGAATAAAGATATGGAATTTTCACCAAAAACTAAAATGATTGTGTACTTATTGGGTGACCTACTGGTTATTGCAGGAACTCAGGCACCACTTGTGGTTGCACTCGTTAATACTACTGATGCCGTGACTTTTGGCCAACTCTTAGGTCAATTATTACTGTCTACTGGCACAATGTTGCTATTTACTTTTAAGTTATTGAAAAAGAAAGGTGAAAAGAATGTCTAATTTATTATTCGCATCTGAGCTTGGAAAAAGACCACAGGTAGCTAGGCTAACCGAGCCACATACTGCCGGTTCTGGAATTTTTACGTGCGAAGCTCTCTCTGGGTGGGCTGGAGAATGCTCATTTGTGGTGTATGAAGTTGACTCGTCTGGAAACCCTATTAGTGGATCTGAAACGGACTGGATTGGCACTAAAAATAATCGTAACCTTGAAAATCTCGAGCTTACCGCCGGGGTGGATAGAGATTATCCAGTAGATAGAACTTATTTGATTGCCACCGAGACCGCAGGCGGACGAAATAAACTAATCCAAGGGCTAAAAAATACATTAAATGATGACGGCACGCTCAAAGCTGGTGTTGTAGATTTTTCTAAAATTCCTAATGGAAGTGTTACGACACTTAAAATAGCCAGTAATGCCATAAACAACGACAAGATCGCCGATAATTCGCTTGATGGTAAAAAGATTCTCGATAATTCTATACAACTATCGAAATTAAGTGGTGTTTATTCTAGCACCAAAGCCGTTGAGATTGGGACTTGGATTGACGGTCGAAAAATTTATCGCAAAGTTTATTCTGGTAAAGGAGATGTTCCAAGAGAACTCTCAGTAGATAGATGTGCGACTGTTATCGATATGCGAATGGTTGTTAAAAACAAAGCAAATAATGGGTCATGGAGAACAGTGCCTTGGCTATATGATACGGCTGACAATAGCTGGGTTGCGGGGTTCTATCTAGATTCCTTACGTAGCGTCGTGGTAATGCAGCTAAAGAATAATATGTCTAGTGCTTACTGGTGGCATTTTGTCATTGACTATTGTATTGAGGCGGAAAGAGGGTAATATCTAATGAAAATTAATTGGCTAAACTTATTGAGATATTAATTCAGGAAATGCATAATATTCATTTAGAATATGGTATAATGAATTTGAAGTAAGACACCCAAATACCGGCTCTTACATATTTATCAATATGTGAAAGGAAAAACGGGTGTCTTTTTCTTATATAGAACCAGAGAACTTAAAACAGGAATATGAACAAGCCAAAAATAAAATGGCTGGATTTTTCAAGGATTTCTCTGAGTTTGAACGTATTGCCAATGCTGAACCTAAAAATATTAAAGAAGGCAATCCAGATGTAACCGATGCAACCACGGCTTCATTTATTGAGACGAGGCCAAAAGCGATCGTCCAGAAGAACCCTACTGGTAAAGTTGTCTTAGACGACAAAGGCTCTGAATTATCTGAGCTTCTTAATGAAGTAGTGGATAATGTTATTTTACCAAACGCTACAACTGGTGGCGCGATTAAAGCCAAATGTTTATCAGTGGTACGTAATATGCTTATTTATGGCTCTCAGCCTGCTCTCGTATTTATTCGCAATGAAGATAATTATTTTGGTGCGGATTTTACGATCGTAGACATTCAGGATGTTTATTTAGAACCAGGCAAAACCAACGCTAAAGACTGTAACTATATCTTTTTAAATGCTTGGTATACAAAAAGTGATATCAAGAACATTATTTATAACGAAAAAGAACTCGCAAAAGATAAAGATTACAAGACCACTTGGAACCTTAAGAAACTTGAAGAACTGCAAGAAAAAACCACCGCTAAAGACACTGATATTTCTATCGCGGAAACTGAACAAGCTGAATTTATTAAGCTTGTCTGTGTATTCCAGAGAGGCGTGGACAATATTTTCTATGCTTTTGATCCAGATACTGGGGAAATTGTACGTGAATGGAAAAATATTGACCCTAGTGGCAAAATCCCAATTATTTATGCTTACTATGACCCAGATGGTAAAAATCCACTAGGATTATCTGCTATTCGTCTTACTCGTAGACTACAAGACATGCTGGATATTCATCACCAGAACTATCAGTTCCAGGTAGGGCTTAAATCTGCCCCACCAACTAAAATTCGTGGCAATGTAAATACAGAGAGTATCGTGTACGAACCATACGCAGTATGGGATTTAGGAAGTGATCCTAACGCCGATGCTGCCGTCGTACAGACTGACAGTACTCTTATAAATACCTTCCCTACTGTACAGGGTATTCTGAAGAGCAATATTCTAAATATTACAAATAATGGCGATACCTCAATTTCAGCTGAAGTTGGTAACCCTGGTTTTTCTAAAACACCTGCTGGTGTTACTGCGCAGCAGGATCGTATTAACATTGCTGATAATTACCTTCGTGGCCAATTTGAAGAGTGGTTTGGGGAGATTCTCGAAACTATGCTTAATCTTCACATTGCTGCCCATTATCAAGCCGAAATTGACCAAGTAGTGCCACTCTCGCAGCGATTTATTGAAACCAAACGAAAAATTGACCCAGAATTTAGACTTACTAAAGAAACTATTAAATATTCAGACTTAAAAGACCTTCTGGTTAAATTTAAGGTGGATGCCTCAAGTTCTAAGTTAGATAACGACCATGAACAGCTTGAAACACTTAAAGACCTTCTTCAAATTCGCTTAGAATCTGGCGATCAAATGGAAAAATACCTCAAAATAGCTCCTCTTGTCTATCAGATTGTAAAGCGCTCTGGCGTTCCTGATGCAGAAGAGATCGCGCCAAAGGTATCCGAGGAAGATGAAACTAGCCCGGAGACTATTGACGGCTCAAATCCAATGATTGACTCCCTACAGCCACAGGAGCAAGCCTCAGCCATAGAGAATATAGTTCAGCCAGAGACTCAATCTAAAGCAGAGACCGAACAAGAGCTAGACCCCAACCAGTCTCAGATAAATCCTGAGCTAGTGGCAGAGCTAGTGCAAAATGGCTTATCGGAAGAACAAGCTCAAGGCGTTGCAGCTTACTTGGCACAAGGCGGCTCGCCAGAGGAAGTCGATGAATTTTTAAGGAGCAATAAATGAACCCATACCCAAACAATCCAAGACGAAGCCCAATCCAAAAATCTAAGGAGCAAGAAACTAAAGAAAAAGAATTAAAAACGCGTCTTAGTTTAGAGAAACCAATTCTAGAGTGGACTCAAGCCTATGTGGACGAAGAAATTAAAAAATGTGATTCCATAGATAGATTACAGTTAGATCTAAGAGACCCAGAAGCCGTTATTCGACAAATTGCTGCACTCAAGATAGTTAAAAATCATTTATTGCGAATCAAAGGGGAGGTGGAAAAGCGCATGAATATGGTGGAATAGGCCCCTAATTAGCGTATCAATAATATCTTTGATTTAGCCATCTTTATGCCACCGTTGATACGCTTATTAGGGTCTTAATCCAGAGACCTGCGTCTCGCTACGTACAGCGTAAAAGTAACCCGAAAGGATTGTATGGATAATACAGATGTAAATTTATCAGCACCTAGTGTAGATGCTGGAGTAGAATCATCGACTACTCAAAATAATGACACTGTCGCCAATAGTTCAGAAGGCGATGAATTAGAGAAAGCTCTAAGCGAAGTTTTTTCTGAATCAGCAGAAGAATCAGAAAACACTAAAGAAGAACAAGGGCAAGAGAAAGAAGACGATGCTGACCAATCTAAATCTCGAGGCGAGGAGCGTAAAGAGCGCTTAAACCAAGAAATTCGAGATAGCGTCGCAGAGCTTAATCGCTTAAAGTCTGAAATCTCACAGTATCAAGAACTGCAGTTGCCTACTGTGGAAGAGTTAACAAATTCCATTATGTCACTAGATGAGAATATCAGCGAAGCTGACGCTGCTATTGAGGCTCGCATGCGACTAATAGAAGCTCAAAATGCACGAAAAGCTGAAATCGAGACGATTGCTGAGACTCGCTACGAGCAGATTTTAGCAACGGAGAACGCAAAACTAGCTTACCCAGAGCTCTTTGATAATTCCAATCCGGACTTCAATCCAGACCTCGCAAATGGCATCTTAGCGATGTATGAAGAGGTTGCTCATGTGAAACGCGGGAGTGACGGAGAGGTTATCAGCGCAACGACTAGACTACAACCATTCCTAGAAAGTATTGGTCAAATCTATCGTTTAGGAGTTATGCAAGGTGAAAAAGCTAGCAATGCTCGTAAAGCTAATACCAAAAGTAAACAAACTAACGTATCTTACAATCCATACCCTAGAAGTAATTCAACCATCAAAGGCGAACAAACTGAGGAAGATTTTGTAAGAAGCGTACTTAATATCTAAAGGAGAATATAACTATGGCAATTAATTTACCAAGTGCTTATTCCAAAGTTCTTGATGCCTCTTATAAACTAGGGAGCTTAACCGCTCCAGCATTTAAGGGCAAATATCAAGTAATTGGTGGCACAACCAAATCATTCCAAATCTTTTCAACCAAAACTCAAGCTTTGCGTGATTACTCAACTCGCAAATCCGCTAACGGTGGTAGCTTTGGTTATGAATACAAAGATGCAGAAAACGAAGTCCAAACCGTAACAGCAAGCAAGGATATGTACTTTGCTATGAGCATCGATAAGGCCGACGCTCACTTTGCAGCTGATGGTTCCCTTGATGCTCGCGAAGTCATGAAAGAAGAAATCTCACAAGAGATCGTCCCAGCTATCGACAAGCACAACCTCAGCGTTCTTGCTAATGCCGCTACTGCAATTGTTAAGGCTACTACTAGCGCAGACGCATATGAGACATTTAGCTCTCTTATGACTAAGCAAACTAACGCTAAGGTCCCTCGTGTTGGCCGCGTGGCGTTCTTTGGCGCTACTGAATTTGCTAAGATCAAGCTTGATCCAAAATTCACCATCCCATCTGAACTTAACGCACATTCTCGTCGCACTGGTAATTACGGTATGATTGACGGTTGTCTAATCATTGAAGTTCCAGACGACTATCTCCCAACCAAAGTTACCTGTGTTTTGACCCACGAATCAGCCGCAGCTGCTCCAAAGCACCTTGCAGATTACAACCAAGGTCCATTCAAAGAAACCGCATCTGGCTTCTATGTTAACGGCCGTGTCGTATTCGATGCATTTGTGTTTAACCAGCGCAAATCTGGTATCTTCGCATTGAAGAGCGCAGCCTAGAATAAGGGGGAGGAATCCCCCTTATATAGTCGAACCGATTTCACAGACTATAAATGGTGAAATAGTAAAAATAAAACTGAGTGATATAAATAGCGTGTTATAATCAAACTATGGTTAGTTTTCTTTTGATTCTGTTTGGAATGATTCCATATGCATATATGGAACAAAGACATCATGGAAGAAGAGGGGCACTTGTCGACCTAAGAATAGTAGGAATAATTATCGTGATTACTGGTTGGGTCGTCACATTCTTTGAATATAATATCTATGAGGCCATTGGCTATATAGTAATCAGGACATTAGTGATTGGTTTTATCCTTGGTATGATAATACCGCCAAAAAAATAGACCGTCACTCAGAATATTATTAACAATTTATGGACGATGATATTGCAATAATCAATATGTCATCCTAAGGACTGAACGCGTAATATACTTGTTGCATTGAGAAACTATATAAGGTGTTAAATAACGGTCGGACCACTCGGTACAGCCATAGCTAAAGAACTCCGTAGGTTCTTTCTCTTGGTAGTTAGACATTCGATCTTGTAGGTCTCTTGACTCGTAATAGAACCCTGTAAGCTCATTAACTAGTCGCTTATCCGATTCTAAATTATCTCGGTACCATACATAGTGGAGATATTCATGAGAAATTGTCGTAAATTGATCTACCGAGTTTTTTAGAATTGTGATTGCCTTTTTATAGTTAATATACCTACCTTGAGTCCAAATAGAATCGTCGTAGGAATCAACGTAGTACATACTCACTGGTTCATAAGTTAAGTCCTGCTTGATACCAGCCTGTTTGGCAAGTTTAATTAATTCAGGGTCTTTATGTCTATTAGTGCCAACAATTAACTTCGAAGCCACTGGTTCTTTAAGGGTTTCCAGATTATTTTTCTCTTCCCGATAAGACCAACAATAGCGCCTAAACCCAGTTTCTGGGTTATTTAATAGCTTAAAATACCCCTCAAATTGGGTATTATCATAGGTTATCTCCTGGTCGTAGTAAAAATCTTCAGCTGGTTGGCATACTCTATAATCTATTAATTTATAATACCCCCAGAGAATATTCCGGAAATTGACAGCAGCGAGAATGACCACTAAAGCTGTGAAGATTAAGAAGCGTTTATTTTTAGCTAGTTTAAGTATTTTACGCATAAAGGTGTATCTAAAATTAACTTTATTCTAATATCATCGTCCATAAATGTCAAAGATAAGGAAAAGATAATGAATAATAACATGTCATATCGTCAATATCTACAATATCACGCCAATAATCATCCATCGGACATTAAACGAAGTGAGGCTCAAGCTTTGCTGAATGTTGTTGGTGATGATATGAATATTGACGGTAATTTCTTGACTGGTGAAAAAAGAGACAGGGGATGGTTCCGTGCACCAGACATTAAAGAGAAAGAATCCAATGGGTATAACGCATCTACAGTCAACCGCACCTTAAATCCATGGTGGATTGACTCATATAAAAAATATTTGGATGCCAATTCCTCAAAAGGCAATGATAGACAACCATCTCCCATCCCTATTACTGGTGGCTCTGGCGCAAACACCGCTCGTAACCTTGCCTTAGCAAACGAAAGCCTCAGCTTAATGCCAAACGAATTGAAGCGTATTGACGAAGCAGAACGCAATAAATATGCAAATATCGACAATGACTACAATCGTTCAAGCAATAATCTTGAGAACAACTGGAAACAGGTTCAAGAGGATTACGAGACTGCTCGTAGCCAACGCTTAGGCAACCGTCGTAGGCAGATTGATGTAGCTAATGATGACTTTAAGACTCAACGTGATGCTTACGCGCGCTATTTTGCACGTAGTGGCGCAGGTAGTTCATCTATGGCGCAACATACAGTCCCAACTATGCTAGCTCGTGCAGCCGAAAAAGTACGGTCTACTATTGAAGACAATAATGCCGAGAACGCAAGAGAGCAAGAAACTAACTTTAGTCGCCAGAATTTAGATTATCGCAATAAGAAGAATGATATTCTAACAGAGCGCGAACGCCAGAAGCAATCTGCGAAGGAATACTTTGCCAGCAAACGCTCTGGTTACTGGGATAAAGTTGCGGAACTCGAACGAAAGAAAGCTGATGCACAGAACCTTAGCACTGACGCGATTATCTCTGCAGGTAAAGACGCTGTCAGACACGCTCAGGAGCAAGCAGACGAGGCCGTACGTGCCGGTGCGGTAACTGAAGGTATCAAGTTCAAACCAATCGAATATGAAGCTGCTAAGCAAAAGGATTGGACGTATGATCCTACTAAAACAAAAATCGAAAACCCTGAAGATGAAGGTAAAGACGATAATTCTATTTACAATAAGTACTTCAGAGATAAAGAAGAAGAAAAGAAAAAGAAGGGCTGGATTTCTGCGACTGCAGCTTAGCCTGTAAAGAAAATAGACCGACTTTCCGGTCTATTTTTGTTCATCAAGTTTTCTAACGAAGTTTTTGCGAACTAATTTGATTTTATGATCACCACTAAATTCAATCTCAACCCCTACGCTTTTATATCCACCACCGATACCCTCATAAATCATATCTTTAAGCGTTTCAACTGGTAAATCAATATTCGTTGGGTTGGTAGGCATAATCGATTCAGTTTTATATTCTACAACTTGAGACACTTGGCCATTACGATAGTCTACCTGCTTGTTATATCTACCAAAAATAAGTTCATCATCACACATGTTATTATTCTTCCCACTTACCATACCGACCTCGAATTTTTGCTCTTATAACTCTTTTTAGCCTCTCTCTGGGGCTTCATACTTGATAATCTATATCTAACTGCATCAAGGGCGTGGTCCAACCCCCCTTCTGGCTCATTGATGATTTGACCATTTTTATCAGTCTTCCACAGGTAATTGCGATATTCCTTAATTAAATTTACACTTCGTTCGGTAACTGAGATTTTTTGGTCTTGTACATACTGAATACCCTGCTTGATACTATCTTTACCCTTAACTACTGGGACTAAATTTACACCATAGCTTTTTATTTCGTCATTACTCTTAGGTTCAGCCGAATCGGCGACAACTAATCCATATGGTAGACTATTCAAAACATCTGCAATTTGCTTATTAGACATACCTTTTCGATAGAGAACTTCATCGAGAATATAGCCACCGTTATAGTAATAAACTGCGACAATAGCAGTAGGATCGATAGAATACCCATAATCAAGCCCATAGCCTTCAAGACGCGCTTCAAAAGGTACATCCTTAATAATTTGCCAGCCCGTATAAATACGGCCCTCAACTTCACCAATTTTTCCCTCGCCATACACTCGCCACCAGTTTTTATTATCTTTATGACTTTCAATTTCTTGTATTGTATTCTGATCCAACGCCTCATTATCTTTATAGGTGAGAGTAATAAAATCAATGTCATCTCGCTTTCCGAGCATTTTCTCGTAGAACCAAAATTCTGAGGTAGGGTTCCAGTCAATCCAAACCACTTCACGGGTACGCGTAATAAGCTGGTCGACAATGTTGTACGCTAAGTTATTACATTCATTAAGAAACAGTACATCACGTCTCGGACCATGTGCTTTACCATAGGTGTCGACGGAGGTGAATTTAATCGTTGAGCCGGTCTCAAATGTATAAACGTAGTCCGTACCATGCCACCTAGATTCAGTCCAATATCCTTGACCTTGCATGATATTCTTAAAGTCCTCAATGGCTCCACCTTTAAGATGTGGCATACTTTCCGATACCACCCAGATATTCTTACTTTTATGGCTTTGAGCATAATCTATGAGCCAAATTAGAATAGAAATGGTCTTACTTGCAGAGGTCCCACCACAAACAGCTCTAATGCGCTTTTTGAGAGAGAATACTTTCTTTGTAGCAGTAGTATTCTTAAACTTCATTTACTATTCATCCTCTTTTTTAATATCTGATTCTCTAGATTTACCACCGTAAATTGGGTTTGGTAATTGGATGTTTACTTCTTGCTTCTGAATAAAATCTGGGTCAATATGGGAAGAGACAAATTTAGCGGTGTCTTGTGCGATTTTAGGATCATCGGAATCAAGAGATTTTGATAGAACTTTACGAGATTTTTCTGCTAGGATGTGCGTATCAATCGAATTACCGCGAATCATCTTGATGCCGTCAGTAACCCACTTATACTTACTCATAATGGCGATAGCAGTGGCCTCAGTAAAGCCAGCCTTGATAGCAGACTGGTAACCATTATTAAAATATTTAGTGCCAGGCGTTAAGTATAATTCGAGAAATTTAAGCCTGCGCGAATCAGTGATTTTTCCCGATAGCTTGGTTTTAATTTTTGCTTCTGATGTTTTCTTCATAAATTTTCTCAAATAAAAAACACGGTTTCCCGTGTTTTGCAACTATATTATAGCAAATATAAGCATAAATTTTAAGCCATAAAAAATAGCCCCCTCTCAACATGGGGCTATTTCGGGTTTGAAGGGTTAATCTGTCAGTACCATGCTGGTTCTGAATTCTTGGTATTCATTTTCCGAATGTGTGCCATCGTAGTACTTCATTGCTTCATCGATCCCGCTATACTCGCATATCATGGCTGTTTTGAGGATGATTGTAGCTTCGTTGGCTCTACGTTCCAGTTTTGATTTATCGCCGTCCTGAGCAAGGATGGATTCGACTATTTGATTGACTGTGACTAAACTTAATGTGCTTCTTTTATTTTCCAAATTAACGTTTTTTAATATCTTTTCCGTCTCTTTAGATCTTTTTGTTACGACAACCCCATAATGGCTACGATAGTTTTCGAGTTCAATAGACATTTCTTTAAGATATCCGTTAAGCTTCCAATATTCATAATTCATCCAAGCCATAGCTATGGCGGTTACAGTTAAAGCTATATACATGATTGTTTCCATCATTAACTCCTTAAATATCCATCAATTATCTTATTTTTGAAATCGTTTCATTATTAAAAATCCCCATCTTGGACTTGTAAGCACTTCAGTCCGAGACTTCGCCACATATCGACAACCTGATTGCGGTCGTCTAAGACAAACTCAATATCGTAAAGATCTCTAATACATCTCTCAAATATTTCTCGTTTCACTACCGAGTCTTGTCTGCTATCGTTTTCTCTTCGCATAAACAGCGGTGCGTGAGGGATACCATTTTCTCTCAACCACTCATTCGTTTCTTTCCGACACACCTCATTACGCCCAGAGACAAAGAGAATCTTAATATGTTTCTCTTTTAATGTATTAAGTAGGTTCTTAATAATCGGGTCAATCTTATCCTCGCCAACCCTACTCCAGTCGTAAGGACTTCTATCCTTCATATGGGCTAATGTACCATCAATATCACAAATGACTGCCTTTGGAAGGCTCTTATTATGCTCATAGATAGCTGGTTTAGGTTTTAAGTATTGATTATACATTCTACGAATTACAGTCTCACCTACCCCATTGGGGCGTTCATTATCACGAATCATACAAATCTCTAGTGGAGTATTAAAAAACTTGACATCGAACTCTGCTTTATAAGACTTGGCCAACTGCCTGAAAAACTCTTCGTGAGTTGGGTTAAAATTTGTATCATCGACTATAACGCTTTTACCAATTTTGAGCGCATTCTCTGCGATTTCTCGTTCAGTTTTAACAACTTGCTTCTCTAACTTTCCGGAAAACTCTCCGTTATTCATCATAGCTCTTAGGTCATCTTTATTCACTCTGACCCAGTTATGGTTTTTTGAGACTAACCCCTTGGCGTAGGTTGATTTTCCTGATGCGGGTAGCCCACGCAATAATAATACCTTCATTATTTCTCCTTTTCGTATGCTCTGACTATAAATTTTTCAATCCAATCTAAGTCTGGCTTCATGTTTATGAACTCACTTTTTGATTCAGCCATGCTTATTCTCATATTCATATCGGACATAGCTGCTATTACTTCTGGAACTAGCCCCTGAATCTCATCAATATTCATAGGCTTAATCCTACGCATTAAATCGTAATAATCACAATCTTTAACACTACACTTAAATTCTCCAGTAAGTAAGAATTGCTCACATTGCCACATAACCCTTAGGAAAGCTATGGCAAACTTCGCTGTTCTCTTTTGCCCAAGTAAACCAGTATCCTCAAAGTTATAAAACTTATTCCATTGGTTATGGGCATAGCCTCTACTAGATGCTATGAATCTATGGGTGTCAATAAACTTCTTCCAGTTTTCTTTCATCTCTTGATGTGCTGGACTGGTTTCATATACTTTGTCACTAAAAAATACTTCTAGAATGGTGGCATTGCCTTGGACTGCTTGTTTACAGAAATCAGCTAACTCATAACTAGTGTTATCCTCATTTCCCTCGATCCAAACAGTATTCTTATCTTTCTTGAAAGGGCTTAGCTTATCTTGAAGTGAGGAAATATGTATGCCACGGTAATCGTAATCTGATTCGGGAGTATCCAAACCATGCAACCTACTTCCAACTAATACTTTTGCTAAAATTTTCATTTGTCTCCTTTTGGCTTAATTGCTTTCCAAACTTTTGCTTTTACATCTTTTCCAGACCTGACAGCAAAAATGTACTCTCGCACCTCTTTAATCTCTTCATCATCAGACAGGGCGATTTCTTTATTGGTCATACTGGCAGTATCTGCAAGGGTTTGGTTGATTTTATTAAGCAGTTCATCGTGTTTTTGGAGTAATTCTTTTTCCGTGTCGTCTAACCATTTAATAAATTCCTCTGGGATATTCATTCTATCGATTCTTTGCCCTGATGATAGTGCTTCCCAAACTCTCTTAGGGGTGAATTCAGTAACGATACGATGAAGCCTAATATACTCATCGGTCTTGTACTTTAGACGATAGCTTCCATAGTTCACCACTACACCCTCGTGGAGTCCGTCTTTGTTGATAGCATTAATATCTAACAAAGTTTTGTAGTCATATAACTTCGGCTTCTCAAACTTAAACTCGTCAGAATATATGTTAATGTCTTTTCCTGTCTTATTGTCAATAATGGCAAGAAGCACAAGCTTTCTCTCATCGCCGTAATTCAAGACAATTTGATTATCAGGGTGGATTAACTCAAAGTGATAAGTCCAACCCTCTTTGAAGTCATAGTTATTTTCATCTACGATTTCTTTTGCCATTTTAGCTTGGTCTGACTCGAAACTTGCCTTGGAGGTAATCACTAGACCATGCTTCTGGTCTTTTGTGATTTTAATCAGAGAGCCGTCTAGCTTCTCTTGGACTATGCCAATCTGTTCTTTGCGCATTAACTTCTCAACTTTAATGCCATCAGGTTCATCATGATTAAAGAATTTCGGGATACATCGCTGAACTAGAACTCCATCATCATCAAACACAATTCCACGGGCGTTTAAGGTGCAGTTGCTCCACAGGCTCTCGAATTGAGTAAACTCGGTGTACTGGTAAATGGTCATGTCCTTGTAGGTTTGGCTTCTTATCAGACCTTTTTTAACATATTCATCAAATGTCGATTTTGTTGGTAACATCATTTCTCCTCTTCGCCTGATTTAATTAAATGGTTGATCTTAAATAAAGCCTCTTGAGTCTGTTGGCTATGTATTTGTAGTGCAGCTCTAATAACGAGTAGGTCTTCATGACTTAAATCAGCTTCATTTGGTAGTAAAATGTCCACTATTTTTCTTCAAACTCCTCAATTTCCATTTTGCTACCATCGTGGTGAAGCTCATAGTGGTCATATGGATATATACTGCCTACGATATCAGAGCATTCTGCAAAAAGCTTCTCGCGTTCGTATTCTTTCAGGCTTTCCCAATATTCTTTATCAACCTCTAGTTCTTGATATCCACCGTTAATAGTCCCCTCAAAGTAGTTAAAATCTCGTGTTATTCTTAACATTTTAGTCATTTTAATTTTCCTATCTTTTTCCACATTTACCACACTTGCCGTCTATTGTATGAGTCATACACCAGCAATTTTTACAGAGGCTAATACTCTTGGAACTTACTACCCCTGACTCTGAACTCTTTATACCCATCATCTCATCCAGTAATCATCTTAGCTATCCATATCACCAACGCTATTGGCAATATAATCCCAGCTAGTGCTGATATTAAGACAATGATTATAAATACACTTTCAATTAAATTTTCGATAAAATCTCTCATATTAGTTATCCCGATGTTCTATTTCATATTTTTCTAGTACTTCTAACGGAGCGTCTCTGAAGAACCTACCAATGCTTGATATGGTTGGCCAAAACCTCGTAATCTCATCGGTTTTGAGTAAATCCGAGGCGTCATATTCGGACGCGTATTCCAAGATATGAATCATTCTTAAAGCTCTAATTACTAGGGCTGTTTGCTCTCTGGTTGGTAACGGAATATTTCCAAAGATTTTGCGATCTTGCTCCATATCAAACCTGATAAAATCGACGATGTTCTGACCGTTAAGCATATGCTTATTTTTATGACCTGTGTATAACATTATTTTTCCTTTCTCGTAATATCTTTATCAAGGTTAAATTTTCTCTTTTTACTAGCCATGCGAATTTTTGCCCAGTAGATTTGCTTGTCGCTCTTAGAATGCTTAGCAGGTTTATGAGAACTGAGTTTTCCCCAATCTACTGGCACATCAAATTCATTCTTCTTCATTAGCCTTGGTTTCCGATCCAATGTCTATGTACTCTGGTTCACGAGACTCAAAAAGTGCTATAATCAGCGCCATCCCATTGTAGAATCCACACGTATATTCATTTGTAACATTTTGTCTTTGTAACCCAAGTATGTATTTTGCTGTTTTTAATTTTTCAGCGAATTGCTTATTTTTCATTCTATCTTCTAATCTTTCTCAATATATTCAAGTAGGTCTTTATTCTCGTAAATATTACCTTCAACTTCATAATCTACCTCCCAGCTCCTATCGAGAGGCATCTCATCTAAATAATCTTCTAACGGAAGTAAGTAAAACTTACAGTTATCTCTATCCCACGTTACTCTAAAATAGCCCTGGCCAATAATGAGTAAGATATCATCTTCATAGATTTCTTTACCCTCTTTGTCGGTACGACCTGTGAATTGGTTGACAATAAAATTATCATTTTTTAAATAATCAGAAAAACAATCCATGCCAAGTTCAATTCTTTCTTCGAACTCATTTTGGATGTTATAAATCATTTTCTTTTCTGATTTATACCAAGCTCTAAACTTTAATTCACGCATCATATTTTATTTTTCCTTACTTTATATTTGATAGATAATCCATAGTTACCTCTAAAGCTTTCGTTGCCTCTTCTTCACTTCTCATCTCGCCCCAGTGGAATACTTTCTTGAATTGCTTATTCATATAAGAATAATATTTTTTCTTCAACTTCTTACTATACCAGATTTTATCTAAGGCTCTATGGGCGGTGTACCTACAATTTCTAATATATTTAGTAGGAATAACTGGTTTTTCTTCTTGATAAACCCCTGCATAATTATGGCAATGAGGACATAAGTAAAACTTCTTAGAATAGAGATCTTTACGGTGTGGGTAGACTATATCTCCACCCACAATATCCGCTTCAATCTGTTTACCACATTCACAGCAGTATGCTTTAACTTTTTTAGTACTCATTATTTTTTCTTTCATTCTCTTTCTTTTTTTCCACCCTACCTAATAGCCGACTCGATATCACGTTTCATGTTTGGCTGAAGATAAGCTTGATCGCGAACTTATCTATAAGATAATCGACATGCACCATCTTATCTTCTATCGTACGCTTTTTGACCAAACACATATCGAATCGACTGGTAGATATGGTAGATTTTATTAAAGTGCTTTATTTTTCTCCCATCTCATACTTACGAACTGTCTCCCATTGATCTCTGTGTTCTTTAAGGGACTCCCCGAGCGCTTCTCTTGTTTTAAAATAAATTGTTCCTGGATAGTATGCACTCCCACCAACGCTTACCCACTTGTGAAAAGTTTTACTGTAACAAGGACACCAATTCTCTTCACCATAAGAGAACTCCCCGCCCTTGGCGTCATCTAACAGCACTTGACGAGCAATATCGTATTCACGTTTAGCTTCAAGTTCTTCTACCGTATGACCGTAGTTGCCCGTCTTGTAGCGATAGTCGTCTTCTGGTTGTCTAGTATCCCTAAAACAGTGAACAGAACCAGACCAATTTATAGCATGATATTCATCGCCTTCTTCTGCTCTCCATCTCTTAGGTTCAGTGATCTCCTCAAACCACTCATCAAAGTTAATGATGTCTCTAACTACAACCCATGGGCTAAACAGGCATCCATCTTTGGTAACTTAAACCAATCTTTTCTCATCGTGAAAGGTCCCCTCCTCTTCAAAGATGGCTCCAGCCTTGACGGTTAGGGTATCTTTTAATAATTTATAATATTTCATTTTCAATTCTCCTTTTATGGCTGGGGTGGCTCGGCGTCCACCCCGTCAAGCATATCGGGCTGCGTTTATGACATTTAACCTTGATACGGCGAGAGAAATTATTATAGACCGCTCAAAGCACCACGTTATTATTTTTCTAAGCTGAAGTATTGCTCGAATAATTCGTTGGATTTTCTCTCTAATTTTGCGATTTTAATAATGCGCTTGAAATCTTTTTTATTAAGCTCGCACAAGCACATAATTAAATCGTGATAACTTACTTGTGGCGATGGATTATCAATAAAAGTTTCGATCGCTTCATCTACCTTTTCTTTTACCATTTCTCTCTTTCTCCTTTCTCCTCGTTAGCTCTTTTTGGCATTACCACCGTGAGTACCGCCGAGTAGTTCTTATGTTGTTTTAGATATCGTTCCAACTTGTAAGCCTCTTTAATCGTCTTGTATTCGCGGTACTGAGGTTCTCCAGTACTATCGATATAATCGACGAGGACTTTATCAGGCTGGATTAAATTTGCTCTATTATTCATTTTTTCTTAAGTATCAAAATCTAGGTCAGAGCGAAATAATAGTTATCATAAGCATTATGGAAAGATACTTCGCTCTGATATTTGTTTGGTTAGGGTAATCAAGATTAGTTAAAGTTATTACTGAAGGTAAAAACTAAAAACACAAAACACACATTAAAAATACGTTTGATTACCCTGGTTTCGTTTCTAAAGTGCTATGGCTGAGTTTATGTTGACATTTAACTGGTTCCTATCGACCAGCACCATCTGGTTATTTTTTAATTTTATTTTTCTGCTTAATTCTGATTGCTATGGTTTTAGTTGCTTCGATTCTATTCATACCCATCTCCCTAAAACGTTAGTTCGAGGATTTTACTAGTATCGTCATCAATTCTACGCATAATGTAATCCTCAAATGCTCTCGCCTCTTCAATCTGTTGCATGACATCTTCACGTCTGATTTCGAAGATCTGAAGTTCTAGTCCTGGGATTACATCTGTATAAAGTACGAAGTAAAGCTTCTTTAGTTTCTCGTTTACGACAAAATACTTTACGATCTGCATTCTGTATTCTTGAGGATACTTCTTGGTTAGGAATGCTTCGATAATCTTTTTAGACTCTAGACATTTGACCTCGACCGCTTCCTCTTCCGAAATCACTGCGTCTGGCGATATATAGATATTTTCATTGTCGTCTCGCACCCAAACTACACATTCCGGATTAGCATTTTTACCAGTTTTTTCGTTAAATACTTCAATTGCCTCAGGTTCAAGAACATGTCCACGATTTGCCATTGAGAACGGCATTCCGTTTAGCCTGTCCATATAATCATTTGGAGTAATCGGACGGGCGACACGCTCAGCGATAATCTCATAATAGCGATCCTTCGGCTCAGCGTTTAATTTTAGCGCTACAATATTTTCTACTCCGAGCAGAGCCGCTAATTCATCGGCCTTAGCTGTTTTCGGGTATTCAATTTGTAGCTCATCAAGCTTAGCTTTCATTTCTCCAATAAGCGGTAGCTTCGATATGTAGAGATCTTTGAAGGAAGAGCCCCCTGATTTTCCTTTACGAAATTCCAACCATTCTTCAGAATTCTTTTCAAACTTAATTGTTTTCATTCTTTTCTCCCTGATTACCTGCTTTAATAGTCTTTTTAATTGGCAATTTTTCAGTCAATTTCTTCTTCAATTTATCTTTGACATTAAGAATCTCTTGATTAGTACGAAGTTCTGCGCTGAGAGAGACATACAACTTACGAAGCTCATCGATAGTTTTAGCTTTTTTCATTTCTTCGATGGTCTTATTGATTTCATCTTTGAAGAGATCGGCTTTATAGGCTTCAAATTGCTCCATTTCTTCACGACTTGCCACTTCCCCGGAAGCGAGATATCCTAGCATCGCTAATGCACGCCCTACGGCTACAGTCTCAAGCTTTTCATTCTCTTTATCGCCTTTCTTAGCGGCGTCTGCAGAAGCCGTAGCGTTGGCTGTGAGCTTGACAATATTAATGTCCGTTCCGACAGTAGCTAAATCCAAGATAACTTTAGAATCTCGCCAGATACGTGCTATAAAACGGACTTTATTTTCTGAGATATCTTCACGTTCGGTGTCGATTTTGCCATTTGGATTTTCTTCCCAAAAAATTTTGATACGATCTGCAACCTTTGCGTAGTCTATACCACCCCCAATTTTTACTGTTTTAATTCTCCCTGCCATTATTTAGTCCTCAAAATATTTACGCGAACGAATTTCGCGATGCCTAATTGTTTTACTTCGATTTTCATATTTTCTCTCTTTCTAATTAATCTATTAATGCCGCGCCGATCATGATGAATCCGAGGACGCTCATGACTGGCAATGTTGCAGCTCCAACCCAGATTAGAAAAAGTCCAGACCCTGCTAATAAAATCGTTTCTGCGAGGGGGCTTTCTTCTGAGTTTTGCTGATTGTTGAATCTGTTGTAATTATTCATTTTTTGTTTTCCTTATTTTTTGTTTTATTTTTTTTGCCGAATTTTTAAGTTGCTAAAACTTGATAGGGTTCATAGCCGTTTTTTCTGTCTATGGAAAACAAATTTCAAAAACAATACATTTGTTCCCCAAGGGAAAGAAAAAATGGGACCGAAAATATCCCATTTTTTTAATCTGTACATATTAAAATATCTGTAATTTTTTAATGCATATACAAATTAAAACTTTATGTGTTTTT
>ERZ773203.357-NODE-357-length-25205-cov-9.508827_pt1 | contig 25205 bp, 20 predicted proteins | sample MGYA00580529_ERZ773203 | MGnify/ENA primary metagenome ERZ773203 (study PRJEB29015, sample SAMEA2738176) | human oral metagenome | biome: human oral; feature: human-associated habitat; material: saliva | place: China | collected 2177 ... | reverse complement strand
TTATGCTAAGTCGCTCACGCACCAATGTGATTTACAATTTAATGGGCGTGCTAAACTGGGCCTTATTCAAGAATTGGTGGCGTTAGGTCAGTATGATGTGGCGAGTGCTGAAATCCAAGCGTTGCATGCATATCGCACGAAGGAAGGCCATAAAATAGGCGAAGCCCTCAATCAATATATGCATGCTAGCTGGTATGTGCCGGATAGCACGGCTGTTGATGCAGGATTTTATAAGGATCATAGCTTGGCCGCAGCGAAGTTGCTTAATACATTCTTACCAACTGCCATTGGTGTAGTTAATTACATTTCTGAAAAAGCACACAAGGCATTTATCGTAGCTGAAGGAGATAAATTGCTTACCTATCATTATGATGATGGGGCATCCATTCATGAAATGGACGTAGTGTCTGTTATCTATACCACCTATGAACGCCCTGATGGGACTACGGGATTCCAAGCCGTATCCTGTGAAATTACCGATCAAGAGGCACCAACTACCCTTATCAAACAATTTGGCGAAAAAATTAAGGTTATCGGATCAGGTATGGCTTTCACAGTGAAACATAATGTATTTATTGATAAACAATTAGTAGAACAAAACCATTTAATGAATGGTGACGTCGTTTCGTTGACCGCTATTCGATCCTTCAATAAGAAAAAGAATAGTTGGGGCTGGCAAGCCGTGGATATTGATTCCATTCATCGTGCTGATGATACTAGCGAGGCCGTTTCTGTCATCTAACTGTGGCTGATTATATTGAACTATAGTGAACATAACATAGACCTATCCATGTATTATTGTGGATAGGTCATTTTTATGGAGAAAATCATTTTCTAGGCCTGTGAAAGTCATAAAAATCGGCATAATCTCAGCTATTGTCTGCTTATGACATGCTTTAACGTGAAAAGAAAATGAAATAACATATTGACGTTAAATCTAGAAACCCTTATAATGACTGTATCTTAAGAAAAATCATTTTCTTCCAGTATTTACCTATATCCATAGGCCTTGTGGATCAAATGGGAGTGCGTTTTGACCGTTTACGGTGTGAGGTTTTCCAAAACCTATTTTTAATCCCCATGAATACTGGCTTTGTAAGGTCTGCTATTGCAATAGTACTTACCGCTTGCGGTATTGAAACTTGCAATTTGTTGCAATGACATTACTGAATCCAATGCTGTTATATTGCAATAGTACTTACCGCTTGCGGTATTGAAACCATGATAAAGGAGGCTACACTTGCTACAAGTGTAGCAAATTGCAATAGTACTTACCGCTTGCGGTATTGAAACTGGCGCAAACACACTATTATCAGTAAAGAAGTTACTGAAGCATTGCAATAGTACTTACCGCTTGCGGTATTGAAACGAATAAATACTCGTCTGCACTTAAGCCTTTGTTGAAGAAGAATTGCAATAGTACTTACCGCTTGCGGTATTGAAACGAGCTGTTCTAACGCAGCTTCAGCTACTTCGTTCTGGAATTGCAATAGTACTTACCGCTTGCGGTATTGAAACCCTCCTTCTTATTACTAGGTATAACTATACGCCACACGAAGATTGCAATAGTACTTACCGCTTGCGGTATTGAAACTTAAATTATACAAGAACTTCAATCGTTAATTTTATTGTCGATGTATTGCAATAGTACTTACCGCTTGCGGTATTGAAACGAAGCAAAACTCGCTACAAGTGTAGCAGCCGATGCCGTGAAATTGCAATAGTACTTACCGCTTGCGGTATTGAAACAAGTCCAATTGGGCTTCTATGCCACATGCTGACGTTTATTGCAATAGTACTTACCGCTTGCGGTATTGAAACGTAGATGCGCAACTATTGTATACGCAGAATACGCATTGCAATAGTACTTACCGCTTGCGGTATTGAAACATTACTAATAATTTGGCTTTAGCATCATCCAAAAATTCTGCAATTGCAATAGTACTTACCGCTTGCGGTATTGAAACAGAAAACAATTCGTAGCAATGGCAACAGTAGTAGTATTGTTATTGCAATAGTACTTACCGCTTGCGGTATTGAAACTTTGATAACTTTTCCGTATTTCTTAATAGAAATTACATCTATTGCAATAGTACTTACCGCTTGCGGTATTGAAACAGCAGTATTACCTGTTGCAAGCGATGCCAAGTATACACATTGCAATAGTACTTACCGCTTGCGGTATTGAAACAGCCGGGCAGTCGCGGTATTAGAGGAAAAATCGTCTTGGATTGCAATAGTACTTACCGCTTGCGGTATTGAAACATTTATATAGCTCTTATATAAAGAATGAGTTAGTATTATTGCAATAGTACTTACCGCTTGCGGTATTGAAACACTAAAATAAATATTTCACCTATATAATACAAGGCTTCCGTATCTATTATTGCAATAGTACTTACCGCTTGCGGTATTGAAACATCTAATATATCATCTTCAGCAATAGTGACGATTTCAAAAATTGCAATAGTACTTACCGCTTGCGGTATTGAAACCCACGGAGTGGCCTGCTTCCATAAAGGTATAAAAATTGCAATAGTACTTACCGCTTGCGGTATTGAAACTTACATTGTATATAATAGATATGATGTAGAAGACTATTAAATTGCAATAGTACTTACCGCTTGCGGTATTGAAACGATTTCGGGACGGAGTCCCAATACTAATAAAATAACAAATTGCAATAGTACTTACCGCTTGCGGTATTGAAACCCTTCAAGAATACGGTCGATATCAATAATTTTAGACGGTTTTATTGCAATAGTACCTACCGCTTGCGGTATTGAAACTCTTTTAGCGATATATTCTAAACCGCTTTGTGTTGAGCATTGCAATAGTACCTACCGCTTGCGGTATTGAAACTATAATGTTAGAACTATTAAAGATATTGCCCATGCTACATTACAGTAGTACCTACCACTTGTGGTATTGAAACATTTCGACTGTAGCATTTGGCCATACATTAAAGCGTATTGCAATAGTACTTACCGCTCGCGGTATTGAAACGGTGTACGCATTTGGGACAAACGTGTAGACGCTTGAGCAAATTGCAATAGTACCTACTGCTTGCAGTATTGAAACTGTTGATCCATAAATTCTGCTGTTTTACCGAATGCTTTGAATTATAATAGTACTTACTGCCTGCGGTATTGAAACTGTTCAGTACGAACAGATGCTTCCATATAGAAACCTTCTTTAATTGCAATAGTACTTACTGCTTGCGGTATTGAAACGCTGTTATTATTGGTAATCACTTTTTTATTATCTTCATTAGTTACAACATATCTATTGCTTTTGTTGATTTTTGCATGAGGAAATTCTAATAATGGCTATAATAGAGATCAAAAATTCTGATCAAGAGATTATTGATTGCTTAAAGCAAAAAATACAATCTGAATTTGGTGATACTGTGACACCTATTCAAAACGGAATTCGTGTTGATTGTTTGGATGAACATCTTTCAGATATTAATGCTTACTACAAACGCATATGCAGGCATAAGCGTTTCTATAGTTGGTTAGGATTGACAATAAAGCGTTTAAATAGTTGATATGTATAGAAAATGTAAAGTGTAAAAGACTGTCTATACCATAAGTTTGGGTATTGACCATTTTGTTAGTTTGTTAGTTATACTATCATTGCGCCGAAAGGCGCTTTTTTAATTCCTAGTTTTTTTGAATCGTTATATCTCCTTATATCCGCTATACTGACAGTAACAAAAGAGATAACAGAGTTGCAGATGTTAGGAGTTGATTCCAATGGGCTCAGATGCCTTTCACAGTTTCGTAGATGATGACGGAGGATAATATAATGGACTGGCTAATCGCATTGCTAATCAAAATATTATGTTTAGATGGATTTGATGATTTATTATAACGATGAAATCGAACATAGATGAGCCCCATATAGATGCTACAGTATGTATCTATATGGGGCTCATGTTGTTAAAAGGACTAATACAGAGATCGATAACTCCTAGTTTTTCTGATTATCAAGCTTTCACAAAGATTCGTATAATGAGTTCAACACAAGAGATTGATGTGACGGGAGGTGTTAGTCTTGATGAGTATTGAAATGTTGATTTGTTGGGCTGTTTTAATCGTAATCGCTAAATCATTGAGCGGGAAAAAGTGAGGTACAGTATGTCTAATGTAACGCAAGAATTGAAGGAAATGATGTATTTATCAGGGCGTATGAATCGGAGATCCTATGTCATGAATTTGCTTACTCTATATGGTCTAGGCTATATAGGCGCTGTTCTAATGAGCTTTGACTATATAACAAAAGCACTATGGGTTCTCGGTTGGGCCATTATCATCTTTGCCATCGGTCGTGAGCTAGCCTTGGCTTCGCGTCGTATTCATGATCTAAATGGACCTACCTTTTTGGCCTTTATATATGTTATAGCTGCCTTCGTAGCCATATTTACACCGACACTGGCCAAGATTATGATACTTGTGAAAATAGGCTTATCGCTCATGCCTGGTGACCGCGATGCAAATGTATATGGTGATCCACCAGAATCAAAAATGATTGTGTAAATAGGAGGCGAGTATTATGACTGGACTATTGGCTATTATTGGTTGGATATGGATACTATACATAATTGTGAAGATGCTGCAAGACGATAAGTAGTGTGTTAGCACTACAACGGGGAGGTTTGTATGCAATATTTAATTTCCTATGACCTTTCGAATACAAAAATCCGGAATAAGGTGGTTAAGTATTTAGAATTATTTTGTTACCGTGTGCAGTATAGTGTGTTCCTCTGTGTTCATGCGCATGTGCGGGTGGAGACGATTATCAAGAACTTAGAGATTCTTACCAGAAATGATGAGACTAAGCGATTGCTCATCGTTTGCATATCGGATACAGCAAAGACACCCATATGGTGCAATGATGAGAATCTCCCTGTGCGCGAGGAACAGGTTATTATGATTTAACAGTGATTATGTATAGGAGGTGTGGATATGATTGAGACCGTATATGTCATGACGCCAGGCATATCGATTAAACAAGATGGCGGATTATTAGTACTAGAACAAAATCATGAGGTCCTGCGACAGCTGCCCATGGCGAACGTAAATAATCTCGTAGTGGGGCGAACGGTACAAATTTCAACGCAGGTTATGTTCTCCTTAGTTGAGCAAGGGTCACTTATACAATTTGTGGATCACAAGTATGAGCTCATGGGCATCCTCGGTGATGAGCATACGTCGCTTCGGAAATTATTGTGGCAAGTGAATCATTTTACGAACCCTGATTTCGCCATCATGGCATCGCGGTATATCGTGTTTCGCAAGGTGAAAGCCCAATTAGCCATTCTTGATCAGTACAATAAAACGCGACACATACCAAACTATGAATCGATACGTCATACCATGCAGGCCTTGGTGAAACGTGTGGATAGAACTAAGACAGTCGATGCGCTGCGCGGTATAGAAGGGCTAGCATCACGGACCTATTTTTCCGTATGGCATGTTATTTTGTCTGAACCATGGACCTTTTCCGGCCGTAAACGCCATCCTAGCACGGATCCTGTAAATGCTTTACTCAGCTATGGCTATTCATTTTTAGAACGGGAGGTGCGCGCCTACCTAGTATCTACAGGTCTTGATGTACGCATCGGTGTGTTGCATAGTACAAACGACAGAAAGGATAGCCTTGTATACGATGTGATGGATTTATTGCGACAAGAGATTATCGATAGATTCATCTTGAAGGTATTCAACCGGCACATGATGAATCTCGATGATTTTGATATATCTGAACGAGGTTGTTTTTTAGCCCGCGATTCCAATAAAGGGTGGGTCAAGACGTATGAACACTACATGACACATACCGCAACGCGGTTGGCCGGCGTTACGCCACGTCAATGGATTCAACAAGAAATACAATATTTTATATCCTTTTTAAAGGATATCGGCCATGATCCGGTTGAAGAACCAGAAGTGAAAGAGTTTTTATAACCACTTTAAGTATGTAGAAATAGGTAGTATATGTTGCATAATCATAAAACTTTCATAAAGTGTATGATTATAAGTGATTTTTTTCTCAGTATTTGCTATTATTTAAGATGAAGTATAAATGAAGTTTAGCGTATCGCATTTCATGAAAGAGGAGGTTCCATGTTTATCAACCATACGAATCATCCGTCCCAGTATTGGTCGGATGCGCAGCTCGATGCAGGGCATCAATATGGGGTTATTATGGACATGCCATTCCCTCAGATTGATCCGATGGCATCTTCGGCGGAGATTAGTCAGTTGGCGCAAGAATATGCAGCGCGTATCATCGCCTTGCATCCAACGGCGGTGCTTTGCCAAGGGGAATTCATTTATTGTCACGCTTTAGTAGAACGATTGCTTGCTGTTGGGATTACCGTTGTGGCCGCCACCAGTGAACGGGTGGTCGAGGAATCCTATGTGGATGGGGTGAACGAGAAAATTGTGAACTTTCAGTTCGTCCAATTCCGCGAGTATTGCCGCTAATCCGTGTTGTGTTTTATAGGTAAGGAGTGAGCCTATGCAAGTAAATGCGATTTTGTTTGATGTGCAGTCCATTCAAAAGTACATCTTCGCGAACAATAAACTGAAGGCCAATGTTGGGGCTTCCTATATTGTGGACCGATTATTTGAGAATGTGTTGTGCGATGATGTCATTAAGAATCTCGGGGTGGCGGCGGATACGACGTCTTGGCTAGGCCGTAGTGAAAGCCTTACGGCACTACCAACGCCTGTGTATGTGGCGTACATCGGCGGCGGTAACGCATTGGTGTTGATTGACGAAGCTCATGAAGCACTCGTTGCGGATATGATTAAGCAGTTTACCACTCGCGTGTTGACAAAATATCCATCCCTCAAGGTGGGTGCTACATCGGGAACCATCACCCTTGATAAGGACAAGTTCTCCAGTGATTTAGGCGTATTGTATTCTCAATTAAAGACCAATCAATATACCCTACATCCGATTGTGACGCCAGCTAATACGGGCTTGACGACAATTTGCGATTTCAGCGGTGATGTGGCAGATACAATGGAACAAGTAGGCGAAAAACGTCTTGTGGCTACGTCCTTTTCTGCTAAATTCAACGCTTTTGAGGCAGCGAATAAACGATTGAGCCTCGACCTATTTGGCACAGAAGATACAGAGTGGGTATTCCCATCTGAACTTGAAGACTTGGGACAAAATCAATCGACAGACAATAGTAAAACGGGTATCAACGACATTGCTATCGTTCATATTGACGGTAATAATATGGGTGCTCATTTCAGAGCCTGCAAAACATTGGAAGAACGTAGCGCTTTGTCCAAACGTGTCCATGAAAAAACATTGGCTAGCTTTAAGTCCACAGTCGAATGGATTATTGATCACTATGATGTGCTAGATGCAGAGTTAGAATTAAAACCAAACATGATGCCAATTCGCCCTATCATCGTAGGTGGCGACGATATTACATTCATCTGTAATGCTCGTATTGCGGTGCAAACGTCACAATTCTTGATGCAACAATTATTGAGCGATGACGATGGTATGTCTATTGCGTCCTGTGCAGGGATTGCAGTCATTCCTACATCATACCCATTCTTTAGGGGCTATGAAATGGCAGAACAGCTCTGCGATAGTGCAAAATCCAAGATGCGTGCATACAATGAATCCCATACAATTTCAGAATCCTGCTGGATGGACTTTGCCTTCCTACACGGAGAAACAGCGCCAACATTGGAACAATTCTTTGCCAATGAATATAGCAGCCTAACAGGCAATATGCACTTTGGTCCATACCGTGTATACGGACGTACAGAATCCGTAGCTTCTGGCGATAGAGAAGGCTTGCCTCAAGTATTGGATTGCACAGCTCAATTCAACGCTGGTAAGGTGATGGCTCATAACAAGGTGAAGGAATTACGTTCCGTCCTTCAAGATAATGAACATATGTGGACCGTATTCCTTGAACAATTGCGCAATACAGGGGCATCATTGCCGAATGTAGTCGGTTGGGAAGCTTTCACAGACAAGCTATGGGCCAAGATTGACGGCCATATGCGCACACCGTATACGGATGCCATTGAATTGATGGATTATGTATTGCCTGGATTGGAGTAAGTATATGTACACATTAACCATACAATTATTGTCGCCAACCATGCTGATGTCCGGCCAAGGCGACGTAAATACGGACAGCACCATTGTTCATGACCGTTACGGAATTCCTTTCATTCCGGCGAAACGGGTGCGCGGTGTGTTATATGAAAGCGCTATCGAGGTAGCGGAAATGATGGAAACAGCTAAGATGACGGCGTTCACGACGGATGATGTGAAAGTCCTATTCAATCGTCTAGAAGGTGTAACGGATGAACCTAGATTGTCCATCTCAAATTTGACTATTTCAGATTATGACGTGGTATCTCGTGAATTGGCGCAACTAGAGGAACAATATCCAACGGTATTTACCAAGGACCGCGTTCTCGAAGAATACACATCTATGCGGTATTACACATCTATCGACCAAAGGACAGGAACCGCTATGGAAGGAACCTTGCACAACTCTCGCGTGCTTAACAAAGGACTTACCTTCAAAGGCCACATCGATATAGAGGATATGACAGATACGGACCGCTATATTTTGAGATGTGCCGTTCGCAATATGACGGGCATCGGCGGTAAGCGAAAACGTGGATTCGGTCAAGTGGTATGCAAAATCGATGACAAAGCATTTGATGTAGATACAATAGGGGGTAAACTATGGAACAAGTAAATATTACGGTCACTATACAATCCCCAACGCTCATTGCGAATTCTTCTACGGCAGGCGTGTTGACCGCTACGCGCGGATCCATTGATGGACGTATTTTACGCGGCCTATTTGCCACTCAGTTTATTACATCTCATAACCTTGGCAAAACAGCGCATACGAACAAGGATTTTATGGACTTGTTCTATGGCGATTTACGTTTCGTGTCCGCCTACAAAGATACGGTGAAGGGCACATCCTTCCCGGCGCCATTGAGCTTGCAAAAAAATAAGAATGCCGTTAAAGAAACTAAGTTTGCATCTAATACGGTAGTCGATTCGTTTTATGCAAAACGAGAATATGATGTACCAGAAAAACAAAATCTTCTTGGCTTTAAAGGCATAAAGGGATTTATCGTATTGGACGGTAAAGAATGTAGCCCCGTTTCTGTGGAAACAGCCATCAAATTGCACATGTCTCGCTCATCTGAACAAGAACGTGTACAAGGCCGTAGCAGTGATGGCACGATTTTCAACTATGAATATTTGGAACCAAATCAAGTGTTTGTCGGTTCCGTGGTAGGTCCTAAAGAGGCCTTGGAATCCTTCGTTCGCGAATTCCCTAAGAATTTAGAGTGCCATATCGGCCGTTCTCGCCGTACGGAATACGGTCATTGTACCGTGACGATTGGCGATATTACGCCTGTGCCAACGGCAACGAGTGAAGGCAATTCCGTATATGTACGTTTGCATACGCCATTGTTACTCGGCACGGCATCCATTCATGATGTAGTGGGTTGTGCGGTGGCATCTATTGGTTCCGACATTACTATCGGTGGTGTGTTTGCATCGTACCAAGAGGAACAAAACTTCAATAGCATTTGGGGCGTTCGTAGCAGTGCTGAATCTGCTGCATCTGCAGGCAGTGTAGTGGAATTGGTGAAAGCCTCTGGCTGGTCTATTGATGATATAGCCGCATTGCAACATATCTTATACAACGGTATGGGTGCTCGCGTACAAGAAGGGTATGGTCAAGGTCGTATTTGGATACCATTGGAAGGTACGATGGTGCCATTAGATAAGGCAAAAGCAGAAACACTTACATCCTTACATAAACCAACACGTCGCATTGCGAAGAAGGTATTGGAAAAACAAATCATTTTGAATGCACGGTTACATGCGGCTCACGATGTGGATACCTATATTAAACGTACCATGGATGCTCGTGGCATCTCCAAGCATTTCGCGTCTGTGTTGTTGGCTGAACTCGGTACAGATCATGCCACAGGCCATCGTCAATTGCAAGACTTTGTAACCCAAACGAAGGCTGATAAGAAGGTATTGGAAAAGAATTTGCGTGAATTCCAATTGGAACATGCGTACACACGCAGTGAAACGAAACGTGTTAACTTGATGGATTATATTATCGATTTTGATGCGAATCTATTAGTGAATGCGTGCTTAGCTAAATCCGGTACGAGCGGTTCCTATTACGAGATTCCAACAGAATTAATCGATATGGTAGGCCTTGATGCAGGGAAATTAGCAGATACTGTGGCTTACGAATATTGGTTGTATTTCTTTAGACATATTAGAAAAGTTAAGTAAGGAGGACCGTCGTATGTTAAACTCTGCAAGTATTATAGGGCGGTACACTCTGATTGGTACTGTCAAACTCACGAGCCCGCTTATTATTCGCGCTGGCGTGAGCAATGATATATTAAACGATACGGTTGATGATATCGTGGTGACCTACCATGATGGGCAACCATTCATTCCTGGCACATCCTTGGCCGGCGTATTGCGTCAAGCCTTGCAAGGTCTTGTACCTGATGCGGAATTGGTGCTATTTGGATCCATCGATGATAAGGGAACTCAAAGTGCACTACAAATCAACGACATTCCTTTAGAGAATACGAATATCGTCGTACGCGATGGCATTCGCATCGATGATGTGCGTGGCGTTACCGTAGATGGCGCTAAATATGATTTTGAGGTTATCGAATCCGGTGCTACCGGCCAATTGCATATCGATTGTGTCATCCGTCGTTGCCATGAACAGCAAGGTGAGAAGATGGAAAAGGCCCTTGCTGCCTTGGCTAATGCCTTGCAACATGGTATCGCTATCGGCGCTCGTACGGTGAACGGTTTCGGACGTGTTGCTTGTAAGGATATTGCCTTAGAACACTATGACTTTACAAAACCAGACCATGTAAAAGCGTGGTTAACTGGCAAATCTGGCGCTGCTGTAGCCATTCCTAAACAAGCCCTCGTAGCTGACCGCGATTTAGTCATCAATATGGATGCCTATTTAGAAGATACGGTGCTTATCAAATCCATCTTTGAAGAAGCGTGGGAAGACAAATCGGTTGCACTTTTTGTTCCGGGTACATCCGTTAAAGGTGTATTGCGTCACCAATGTAGTCGTATTCTCCAAGCTATCGGATCGAATGATGAACTCGTTAATATGCTCTTTGGCTATAGTAATGATGACGATAAGGACAGCCGTAAGGGCCGTGTCATGGTAGATGAAATCTATTTTGATAAACAGTTCAATCAAGAGGAACAACCTCGTATCCGTGTGGATCGTTTCACTGGCGGTGCCATGAATGGCGCCTTGTTCCAAGACCATCCGGTGCGCAATACTAAAGGCGATGCCGTGACATTCCCATTGCGCATGACCGTTAAGAACTGCAATGATGCGGAGGCTGGTCTTGTCATGCTTCTCGTAAAGGACCTCATGACGGGTCAAGTTACATTGGGCGCAAATCGTACGATCGGTTATGGCCGTGTGCAAGGCAAATCTGTTGCCGTTCAGTATCATGGTGAAAGCTACACCATCGACGGCAACGGCAAGGTAACATCTGGTGAGGCTGCTCATCTTGAAAACCTAGTGATTGCGTTGCAACAACGTATTAAAGAAACTGTAAACGGCTAAGGAGGTTGCCATGAGTAAAGAATTACAACGCCAAGAAGGCGTATATACAAAAACTAGCGGCACCTGTGGCGCCCTAGCAGATGTGAACATCGCTGCTGTTGCGAAGGAACATATGCAGCACGATGGCCTCGTCGTTATCTGGTCTGTGCACGAAGTAAAATGGGGCCATTACAAGAATGGTGCATTCCAATTCTCCGATGGTTCCACTGCCGTTGAAAATGCCTATTTGCAAGAAATACGCATCTTTAACGATATAGAAGAATTGCGTATCACCGTTCAAAATGGATCCGTAGCATATCGCTACATTTCCGATGCCTCTGGTGAAAGCGTATCCTATGTGGATTCCACCTCTCGTATGATCGGTGAAAATGATGCGGGCTATGCCCAATTACACAACATTGAAGGATTTACCCATTTAGTTGACACCGGGCGTAAGCTTTCACAAATCATCCCTGTCACAGCAACGAAACAATATTGCTATTTAATAACGCGCAATTACATTGGATATTTAGATAACCATCAAGCGAGCTATACCGATTACCGGTATGTGAGCATCGTAGACAAGGAGGCGTAGTATGGCAAAGAAAGCAAAGAATAAACATGCGGCTAGTGCCGCCTTCTTTCAACGTGTAAATGGTCCCGATTTTGATATCAAAAAGGCGACGGAACCACGCGGTGGTGGCCGTGGTGGTCAAGGTCGTTCTAGCGGTTACAATAATTCCTATGGTAATAGCGGGGCTAGAAGTAATGGCAATAGTAAATACCCATCTACACCGGCTAGTGCATCGTACAATTTCGTGCGCTTGCCAAGCCATGTGATACCGGCTGAATTCTATGATGGGAATTTTGAAGGCGTTACAAAGGATGTTATGGATGCATACCGCGACCATGTTACGCAAACGGGTACACATACGGGATATATTGACCTCACTATTACGACGGAAACACCATTATTCATTGGTGGTCCATCGAAGCAAGAGAACACAACGCCTCTCGAATTCTACGGTGGTCAAAACAATCCAACCATTCCAGGATCTAGCCTCAAAGGCATGGTAAAAGAAATCTTTAAAATCGTAACGGCTAGTAGCTTTAGACCGTACCAACGCGGTACAGGATTAGGCGATTTTGAAGATAGATATCTTTATTTCCGTGACTTTGCGAGTGCTATTAAATCTCTTAAAGAATATTATGCAGAACGCATGGTAGGTATGGAGAAAAATGGTAAGGGTGAATACAAGGCTGCTACAAAGGCGACACCTGGTTTCATCATTCAAACGGTGAATAATGATTATTTCGCCGTTCCTAGCGAGTCTAAAAAATGCTCTTATATGGATAATGATGGCATGGAACTTAAGAAGGATAAGGCGTCCATCGATTGGATGAATACGTATGTAAACATTCATACCGGTCCTATGCGCTCTAAAAAATCCTACATGCGTATTACTAAACCAGGTAATTTTGATAAACGCATTCCAATTCCTCAATCTTGTATTGACAGCTATGCAGATGACAAAAACCGTGGCACATTAGATTTACTAGATAAGAAAACAGGTAAATCTGGCGAAGCAGCTAAAGAGTACACCCATTCTGCAGATGTAAAATTCGTTGTACCTTGTTTCTTTATTGAAAAAGATGGCCTCGTTGAACATTTTGGTCATGGTCGTTTCTATCGTATTGCTTACGATTTGAAAATTAGTGATCACTTGGCAAATTCCTTGGAACAACATAATAATGGTGTGGATTTATGTGATAGTGTTTTTGGTTATGGTGATAATTGGGCTGGTCGTGTATCCTTCTCCGATGCACACGTACAGGGAACGCTTAAGATGTGCCCATCCGATTATCCACATCCATTGATGGGACCAAATCCAACATCATTCCAACTTTATTTGGAACAAAACGTGGATGACCATAATACGTATAATCATTGGGGTCATGAACATGCATCCTTGCGTGGTTATAAAATGTATTGGCATCAACCTCTTGCAAAAGCGAAGGATTGGACGCGTACCGCCGAAGAAAAAGAAATCAAAGGCACACGCAAAATCCGTCCTGTGGATAGAGGTGTTACTTTCACCAGTCGCATCCATTTTGAACGTCTTAGCGATGTAGAACTCGGTGCATTACTCATGTCTCTTACTTTAGATCAATATTCCGGTGGTCAACGTCGTACGTACTATAAGCTTGGTATGGGTAAATCCATCGGTTTTGGTAGCGTTAAACTCGACACAGATGTAACGATTTTTGATAATACTAGCCGTTATTCTGTCTTGTTTGAAAACGATACATGGAATACTGGCAAAAGTACAATGGATAGTAAAGACTATGTAGAAGCGTTTACAACTTATTGCGATGATGTGTTAGGTGCTGATAAACCAGCATATAATGCGATGCTTGATGATTTGTATATGATGATGGATTGGAATATTGCCAATGGTCCGAATGCGGCTAAGAACTGGACCGAAGGTATATCCATGATGACTATTAAGAATAATAAGATGGATGAACGCATTAAATATCGCAGTAAACTGGATATGCCGAAATCCTTCATCGAAAAGTGGTCTAAATAATGCTAGGTACTGTAACATTAGCCCTTAAGGCGAAGAACTCATGTAAATTGCCTGAATTTCCAGGTCGATTCCTCCATGCGGCCGTATTTTCTCTCATCGGTTCTATCGATGAAGCGGCAGGTACGTATTGGCATGATGTATCGGGCATCAAACCATTTACCGTATCATTGCAATATGGCAGAAAACGCCGTGATGCTACAATCCAAAAAGGGGATATGGTTTACTTACGAATCCGTGTGTGGCATCGTGAGTTGTGGTATATTCTCGAAGAGATACCACAACCACTATCCTTACAAATTGGACCACTTGAGGCAATGGCTGTAGATGTGCAATATGAGGCACCCTTTGATCTTCCGTTATCGGGAGAGAATACTTTAACATTGGTAGAACGATGCCTTGCGGCTAAGCCTACGAAACGGGTGGAAATCGATTTTGTTACACCTACATCGTTTAATGGCACTTACGGAGACATTACATTCCCTACGGCGGAGCTTATCTTTGCATCCATAGTGGATAAGTGGAATGCTGGTGATGAGGACCAAACCTTGGATAAAGCACGTATCAAAGAACTGTGTGAACGCTTCGTTTTAACCGATTGGAAAGGGCATACTAAACGAGTGTATTTTGGTCGTGATCGAGGCATTACCGGATTTGTGGGTGGCTTTACATTCAATTTGTCCAAACTAAATGACGAAGAGCGTCAACTCATCACTATTCTGTCAACCTTTGGTCAACACTGTGGTGTAGGTCGATTGTCTAGTCAAGGTTTGGGGCAAGTGAGGGTCACATTGCATACGAAATAACGGCTTATTAGTCTAGAGATTATGGATAAGCCTATTTGGGTTTTCCATAGGTCTAGATATATAGTATCTTCCAATTAAAGCAACCTGCTGGTTATCGATTTTGATATGCAGCTGGTTGCTTTTTAGTTCCTAGTTTTTTTGACTATCCCCTTAGGTGAAAGCTACGTATAATGAAATCACAAGTTAAGCCTACGAGTTAGAGCATCATGTAGCATGGTCGTTACCTCCGCGACCCATATCGTTACAGCATAACGGTATACAATACACAGACCCTTTGATCGGAACCGCCTTTGTGGCGGATGCCATGATGCTTTAGCTGGTGGGCTTAATCTATTTTTATTTTGCTATATTAGTTATGAAGTTTGCATAGTAAAGAAGTCTGTTTATTACTGTAATAGAATCTCTTAAAATAAATGAAAGGAAAATGAATTAAATTATTGACGTAAAATCCATAAACCCTTATAATAACTGTATCTTAAGAAAAATCATTTTCTTCCAGTATTTACCTATATCCATAGGCCTTGTGGATCAAATGGGAGTGCGTTTTGACCGTTTACGGTGTGAGGTTTTCCAAAACCTATTTTTAAGCTCCATGAATACTGGTTTTATAAGGCCTGCTGTTGCAACAGTACTTACCGTTTACGGTATTGAAACAATTCAAATGTAAAACTGGATACATTGGCAGTTTCAAACTGGTTGCAACAGTACTTACCGTTTACGGTATTGAAACAAAGAAAGATATTTTAGTTTTAGTTTTAAAAGATATTAACGGTGTTGCAACAGTACTTACCGTTTACGGTATTGAAACACAGCGTTTTTGCGCTTTTGAAGCACGCTTCTTTTGGTTTGTTGCAACAGTACTTACCGTTTACGGTATTGAAACTTGCTGAAAATGGCAAAGAATTAACAGAGGAGCAAATTGCGTTGCAACAGTACTTACCGTTTACGGTATTGAAACAACCACCAGATAAACAAACCTACAAACATTGCTACTGCCGTTGCAACAGTACTTACCGTTTACGGTATTGAAACCTACTTCGTTCTGGATTTCATATAATCCAGACTTAATACGTTGCAACAGTACTTACCGTTTACGGTATTGAAACTGGCTCAACCACATAGTTGGCCAGTATAAGGCATGGATTGCCTGTTGCAACAGTACTTACCGTTTACGGTATTGAAACGATTAGTATTAGTGCCTTTTCGATATAGATGTCCTTCACATCGTTGCAACAGTACTTACCGTTTACGGTATTGAAACTTGGACGATCGCTCCGGATGCTGTTGGCGTATCACGGGTTGCAACAGTACTTACCGTTTACGGTATTGAAACAAGAAGCTTGGAAAGAAGCTTCTGTGAGTGACGAGCTCAGAAAGTTGCAACAGTACTTACCGTTTACGGTATTGAAACTGACTTAGCGAATTGTGTCGATAGTGTTTCGTTATAGGATGTTGCAACAGTACTTACCGTTTACGGTATTGAAACACCTTTATAAAATTCTCCACATGTCGGAGATCTCAAAGTTGCAACAGTACTTACCGTTTACGGTATTGAAACTTACTTCTGATGCAGTAGCTATCCGTTGCTATAGCATCATGAAGTTGCAACAGTACTTACCGTTTACGGTATTGAAACTAAGGATATTGCCCATGCTATAAAGAGCACAAATATTAACAGTTGCAACAGTACTTACCGTTTACGGTATTGAAACAGGACCTCATTTAATTTGGGGGCATTTTGCCCCCTTTATGTTGCAACAGTACTTACCGTTTACGGTATTGAAACTTGTAAAGAGCTCACTGATGGCAAATCTTCAAAATTCAGTTGCAACAGTACTTACCGTTTACGGTATTGAAACGGTCTTGACCTAGTTGAGCAACTACCATTAAAGTATCGTTGCAACAGTACTTACCGTTTACGGTATTGAAACCTCTTGACGAGCCACTTCGGACATGTAAAGACTTGTAATTGTTGCAACAGTACTTACCGTTTACGGTATTGAAACGTCTTGCACAATTGAGAACTCATTTTAATGTCATCATGAGTTGCAACAGTACTTACCGTTTACGGTATTGAAACTCTAGTTCCATGCCGTCCAATGGAGTCACTATGATATATAGTTGCAATAGTACTTACCTCTTGCGGTATTGAAACTTGTATGGAGCTTTAAAGGCGTTCATATCCGCTAAAAGTTGCAACAGTACTTACCGCTTGTGGTATTGAAACTATTGTGGCTCTGGGCAGCCATATTGGTCTAATTTAACAAGTTGCAACAGTACTTACCGTTTAGTGTATATAACAAAAGAACTACATATTTCATTAGGAGTATGCTGTAATAGTCATCCACCTACAACCACAAAAAAAACTCTACCCTAGATCTTCTAAGGTAGAGTTTTCATCTATAAATCTCTATAACACGATGCTTATTGTATCGTATGTTTGTTTGATATATAATTAACATAAGATAGTTAGGCGAGGTTGGGCCTCTCTTCGTTATTGAAGGGAGGGGTAAGCCTATGAGTGATTATGAAATCATTATGCTCCTATTACAGGTGATGACCGTAGTTATCGCCTTTGGGGCGTTAATAGCGCTTATTTGTCTAGGAAAAGACAAATAGCCCTTCATTTCCACTAACCCGGAGATTAGTAAAAACGAAAAGGCCATTTCTCAAAATTTAATGTTTTCCGAGATGAGCCTGACGTCACTACTCGTCTGACTATCTTCTTATATTATATCGATGGTTGCGTTCATCGTCAAATATAGATGATCACAGTTGTTGCTGTTGGAATATTAATAGAGTTTTTTGTCTAGAAAAGATAAATACCCTTTCGTTATCCTTGATAATGAAATAAACCCCAAAAATTTAGTGCAATTTTTGGGGCTTATTTGATAATTCGATAACTGAAAGGCCATTTCTACATGTATATGTAATTTAGAGATGAGCCTGACGTATCCACTCGTCTGACTATCTTCTTATATTATAATGATGGTTACGTTCATCGTCAAACACAGATGAATAAGCACGTTTTCGTCTAATGAGTATGTTCCGCCATTAAGTATGTAGGATATGAATTCTGAGCTGTTTTAAACGGCTCTTTTTTTGTTCCTAGTTTTTTTGATTATCTCCCCATAGAGAATCTCCGTATAATGAACTCACAAGTTAAGTCCATTGGTTGTAAATCAGTAGCATGATATACCTCCTTTGAATAAGAAATAATAATAGACTCCTTTCTGATAGAACATGAATCGTGCAGATGGTGAGCTGGTTTCTTCCAATGGGCTTAGCCTAATATGTTGTTTGTATTACATGAGTTATATGAGTTTTTATACACGGAGGTTCGTTATGGAACGATTTACGATTCAGAAAAATGATTTTTTATCCCATGATTGTACCGGTTACTTTCACCTATATTATGTAGGATACGGGCAACCAGGCAATCCAGATTATTTGAACACATTGAAAAATATCTTTGTTTCTACGCATCCAGATACATTGCGCGCCGCCTCTAGGCAAGCCGCAGCGTTGATGATACAGGATATTCCGCAGGTTATAGACGCTGAAGGTTTAAATGAGGCCATTCTCATAGCGGTGCCGCGGTCCAAGTCGGGCATGTGTAATTGGCAACTTGGGTTTAAGGCCGCTGTGCGGACCACTGTGAAAGCCCTACAGGCCGATGGTTTGTCCGTCATTGATGGTACGGATTTTATCTTCCGCCATACGAGTACCAAGATGACGCACTTGCGCAAGCCTGTGTCTAATTTTGAGAATACCGGTAGTGATCCGTACCCAGGGATTACAAAGGATACTTGCGATATCCAGAACAAGTCCATCAAGGGTAGAACGGTTATTTTAATAGATGATATTTATACAAAAACAGTCAATGTTGACGAAGATTGTATTCAAGCATTGTATGATGCCGGTGCGGCGCGCGTTGTTTTCTACGCCGTAGCCTACACCAATCGAAATGCTTATAAAAGAGGAGCATAATATGAATATTTCACCTATAGCTTTGAAAATTTGGGCTGTTCAACAAGCCACCAACCAGATTAAATCGAGAGCTAGCTTTCACAATACGTGGAAAACAGCCGATGAATTCCTCGCCATGATGGACGACATCCCTTACATTGATGAGGCGGTGCACAGCTTGTCCGTGGCGGCGGACGATATGGACTGGATGGATGGCGCCGTGTGCTGCTTTGATGCGGATTTTCCCATTGTGAACACCAGCGCATCCAATGGCGACCGGCCCTATCTCTTGTTCTACAAGGGCGACCTTAGCCTACTTGACGATTTGAACCGCAATGTGGCGGTCATCGGGTATACGACGCCTACCGATGAGCAGGTGGCCCGTGAAAGCAAGATTGTTGAGCAACTCGTCCATTACAACCAGCATATCGTGAGCGGCCTTGCCAAGGGCTGCGATGGTATTGCTCATACGGTATGCATGGATTGTGGGGGCAAAACTATTGCCATCTTGCCGTCACCATTGAACTCCATATTCCCTGCTGCTCACCGCGACATGGCAGAGCGCATCGTTGAAATGGGGGGCCTCATTATTACTGAGTATTGTGACGAGCCGCATAGTCGTCATGAAGCCATCAATCGCTTTGTAGAACGAGATCGATTGCAAGCTTTATTTGCGAAGGCGGTCATTCTTATTGCTAGTTATGAAGGTCGTGAGGGGGATAGCGGGTCCCGTCATGCGATGGCAAAGGCTAGCAAATATGGCCATATGGCATGTGCCATGTATAATGCTGCCACCGATGATAATGCACGGGATATGAAGCTAAATCGCAGTTTACTAGCAGCGCATCAAGCACGACAACTCGTGGCTGTAAAGGGGAAATCAGATACATTGGCAGTCACTGTCGAGGATATCGTTCAATTAGTAAATCCAGCCTTGGAACTGGCAGACACACTGTTTTAAGTTCTATAGTAGTTAGCTGTTGTGATTATGATGTCTGCATCATTACGAAACAGTTAGAAGTAATAGGTATAGTTTGATAGAGGAGGTTCTATGTTTCACATCGTCGATGTAGATAATACATTAGTGTTTACCAATCAATTAAATACAGCCGGTTATGTGTACGCCTTGGCCCAGGTGGGACTAGAACCACGTACTGTTATACCGGACCGCATTACGCGGGATGTGGTGCGCAGCTGGTATCCACAGCTCACAGACCAAGAATTAGGATTTATCACATCCCATAAGCAAGCTTATGTGCGCACCCATTTGGAACAAACCACGCTTAATCTTGCAATGGCACATTTACTGATTACCCAAGGTAGCGAGTATTGCGCTTTGTGGACCGCCGCTGATCCAGAACGAGTGCGGTTGCTGTTGAACTTTCACAATGTGACGGATTACAAGGCCATCCGGTTTAGCGATAAGTCCGCTGGAGATGTGGTTCACGCCATTCAAGATTTTTGCTCACTATTTCAATGTAGGCCACAAGATTTATGTTTTTATGATGATGACCCCGCCGTAATTCAGCGATTGCTAGATTACGGCGTATCCGTCATGGCTGCGTAGATAAGGAGGAAATACTATGCGTCACATTACGATTAGCACAACGGGCATATTTAATGCTATCCGGCCGTCCTTGTTCCCGCCGATAGAGGGGAAGAAAACGACGACGTTTTTGCTCGGATTAGATTTTCATATGGGCGAGATCAGTCCATTTTATGATGAGGAGCAAGACGATGTGGTTGTTAATGGTCCTCATATTGAGCTGGAACGGCAGCGGATTCGCGCGTTCGTCAAGGCCGTGTGTGAGGAGATGGGCAAGCCCTTTGAGGAGTGTCGCAGTGCGTTCTTGTTTTCCTTGCCCGAGTTTATCCGCTACGGTACGTATAACGGACAGCCTCTATTAGAAAAGCCCCGTACAGGTGAGTATGAGGTGTATGTCTTGTATAAAAGCCACAGAGGTCGTAAGTTATTATTTCAAAAGGGCCGCCCACCTAAGGATGAAGTGCTATATGTTTTCGATAATATGCTACGTCATTTCATAACGACCTTGTTTTCCGATGAGGGGACATATGGCCATTTATCCGACGTTAAGCATATAGAGACGCCCCTATCTCTCGGCGTGTTGCAACAGTCCTTGGAGGATATAAAGGCCGCGGATGAGGATATATTCAGTGAAGGTATTGATGCCTTTTCGGTTCCGAATCACTACGTAATGACTGAACCTACACAGGTTCATTCTGAATTTTTACTCCTTGCCGATGCGCTTGGTGCCTATATGGTGCAAGCTATGGACGGAGAAACAGAATCGGACGCGCTCAAGACCTTGTCGAGGGATAGATTGTTACAAAATATTTGTGAGTCCATGTATAAAATGTACATGGGACCTTCTGAAGAGGCAGCTATTGGCGTCTATGATGAGTGTGAACGTTGGCTGAATCCGTTGATTCGGCAATGTTGGAATATCCAATATACGATGGTTCGTCGTACCTTAAAGCAGGTGCCTACTTATGATGATGGCGTGCTTGGCTATGTGAAAGAACAGCAGGTATTTCCTCTTGTGGCACACGTGATTCGGGAACTTTCAACAGAGAATCTGGGCGTCGAATTGCGTCCGAAGGTGCATCAGTATAAGCAGTATTTAGATGTTCTCGTTCCTTATGTAGATCGCGTCGAAGACCTGTATCGCAAGCGGTATGTGGGGGTGGGTGACGAGCTCTTATCGGTAATGGATGACTCCAATCCGTTCAGTATGAATCGTCCGTTTGGCAGGGATACTTCATTTGTCCTAGAAGGTTTGATTGATACGGATGATTCCTTTAGATTTGATGACCCCTTTGGCATGAATAAAGCGGATGATATGCCGCCGGTAGACGTGGAATTATGTTGTCACGTGTATTGTGCGCTGGATGCGTGTCAGCGTGCCATTAGCGGCGAGCGCATGTACCACAATGTGATTCCTATCGTGAATTTTCTAGACGATTTGGTTGCTCATGCGGATATTCCTTCGTCGGATTCGTGGCAGTACGAGTATATGTTGAAAGTAGGTCGTCTATCCAAATGGTATCGGGCGCTGGCCTATGCTTTTACAGGGCGTAGTGAGGCTGAAAGTCTCTTAAAAGAGTTGATTCAGGCTCAGGAGAAAGATCCATTAGAGTATGAAAGTTGTTCGGATGCATTTATTTATAACTTGGCAAATCCATCGAGTGCCTTTGATCTTAAGTATTTACAGCTTGCGTTATTGCATTTTTATGTAGAAACGGATAATCGTGTAGGTTATGAGCGCTATATTGAAACCGTGTATCCACCGCTTTTCTCCATGCGTTTTGACTGGATTAGCCAGATGCATGTGCTGCTAAATGAGAATGGCCATGAGGCGGAAGACGAGTATACAGAGGGCAATTGCTATTGGAATTATACGAATGCGGTATTCTTGTTGTGGGTTAAGGCCGTATGGCACTTTCACTTAGATCACATGGACCAAGCGTGCTGGGACGAACTTGGTACCTTGTGGGATGCGACCTATGACAATCCAAATTATGCGCGTCATACGCAGGATCATTACGCGTACCTTGAATGTGTCAAATATATGGTGAAATTGGCCGTTCATTTTGGCGACACCCGTCGGGCCGAGATGTACAAGCGGAATTTACAAACTCTCATTGATGAGGAGTATAAATTTGGCTGGGCCGGTACTGCATTAGGATATCCATGGAATGCATCGGATTATAGTATTATGGCTCAGATTAATGAGCGCTTAGGCAAATTAGACCTTGCGAAGGAGCAATACGATAAGGCTTATGCCTTGGTGAGCTTTGCCCAAGACAAATGGCGCTACTTTGAAGGCAAACATGGTAACATCTGGGATTTACCAATTGCCGTAGACCCAGAGGCGACACAACCTACACTAACCGAATGGTTAACAAACTATACACCGAAATTCTCTACCATTGACGAGTACAAGAAGGCACTGGTGTCTTGGATGAGCTATGTGTTCCATTAGCATCGTTGCATTGACGTATAGAATATAAAATAGGCACGTTCTCGTGGATATAGTATACTTATACCAATAAGAGAACGTGCCTATTGTTGTTTGAGAGGTGTTGTATGAAACTAAAAACGATATTGCTAGGTGTATCTATGGCGTTAGCTTTTACCATGCCTATTAATGCGGCGCAATACACTGTGCCCGAGGGACAACCGCCTGTGCCAGGGGCAGATGCAAGTATTCCAGGAAATGCATATCAGAATTATCGGTATGGCAATACTAGTAAAGTACCTGACTTTGAGATTAAGGAATCTCTAAAACTCAGATTTAAAGAGATAGACGACGTTGCAAGTGAGCCTGGAATGAGTCTAGCCAATGCTGATGCATTAAAGAAGGCTAATATTAGGTATATGGACTTGCTTTCCCATGATTCAACGGTCATTTTATTACATGAAAAGGGGTATAATGCTAAACTGACAGCTCCGATTAGGACTGTGGAGGGGATAGTGACCCCTTTAAAACGTGAGGATATTACATCATTTGCCATAGACCGTTATGCAATGGCTTCGCTTTCTGGTACTACGGAAAAGCCGGAACAAGCTTTTAATGAAAGTAGCGATGGACGTAAAGGAACTTTCATATATCCTGGTATACGAGCAGGAACTTGGATAATAACAGAATCATCAAAGAACGATAATAATCCTATGATGCTTGCCCATGTTATATTTGATGACCAGCCAAATCATACGTACATCGCTACGTTGAGTAAGTTTGGTCAATCGGATGTTGTAACGAACTTAGAGTCAGCAATGGCGAATATTGTGATTCCTTCTATGCAATCGTTGGATACATTGGATAGCATCAGCGATCTTATTACATGGGAAAATATTACGTATCGTGTGCCAAAGGGCATGGTGCTAAAAACGAATGATACGAATCATTCCAATTCAAATAAGCGTGTGTATCAGGGGCATGGAATGGAATTCGTTATTGAAAGAGGTCCTGTTACTGATACTGAAAGCCCGATATTGGCATATTGTAATCGTGTTCTACGTGACTATCTCTATGCATCTCCATCACTTCTATTACAAGAGGTACCGATTCAGTCTGCAGTGGTGTGGAATAATGGGGTTCCTTCTTATCTTATGGATCAATATAATTCTGGTAAAAAATCTCGTATGATTCAATTGATACAGGATGATCAGTATGAATACAATATATATCTTACCTATGAAGATGGAAAAGCAAACTATAATCACATCGAACTACGCGATATAATGGAATATTTAGATTTTGGGAACGCTAAGATGCTAAGAGATACAATGCATAAAAACTTAATACATAAGAAAAAATAGCCCTTCGTTATCCTTTATAATTCGATAACAGAAAGGCCATTTCACAAGATTATTCCTTCGAGATGAGCCTGACGTTACGACTCGTCTGGCTATCTGTTTATATTATAATAAGGTTATGATATATCGTCAAATTAAGATGAATGAGGTACGATACAGTGCTTGAAAGTCTATAATATTCATTGAAAGTAATATAATTAGATTATTTTGAGTGGGGTCAGTATTAATGGTTATTGAAATTACTAAAAAGCATATTATTATGGCTATTACATGTTTAGCAGTTGGTGTTGCTATAGGTGTTGGTACAGTTATGTTGGTCAATCACGAATCAAAGAATATGAGCCAAACGGAGACAACGAGCGCACAAGTAAAGTCAGTTGAGGCACCAAGACAGGAAACGTCAACACCGACAAATCAAGCTAATACTAACTCGATGGATGTGTTGACGTATCGTAATGCCCGATTCGGCTTTTCTGTTCGTTATCCTAGTACATGGGTAAAGGGGCAGGAACCGACTAATGGTGATGGGTGTATTATATCACCTCAAGATGGAACTATTGAAGTTACCGTATCTGGTTCGAATAATACACTTAATGAAACAACGCAAGCAGCTTATTATCGTATTCTTAATATGGCTAAGCAACGAGGTATACCTGGATTCCATACCGTAAGTGATGATTGGTATGTTGTAACGTATACTGATGGTACATTCATTTATTATGTGAAAGGCTTTGTTGGTACTGGATCTGAAAATAAATTATACATTAAGTATTTACAATCAAAGAAAGATCAATACCAAGATGTGGTACAACAATTAGAAAATGGATTTAACCATGGCGATTTAGATGCAG
>ERZ773203.353-NODE-353-length-25320-cov-130.876588_pt1 | contig 25320 bp, 20 predicted proteins | sample MGYA00580529_ERZ773203 | MGnify/ENA primary metagenome ERZ773203 (study PRJEB29015, sample SAMEA2738176) | human oral metagenome | biome: human oral; feature: human-associated habitat; material: saliva | place: China | collected 2177 ... | reverse complement strand
ACAGGAGCAGTCGCTGCAATGGCAGAACCGCCACAGATAGAAGATCCAACTCCAACCAAGGTAGCTAGCTTTGTATCAAGGTTAAAAAAGCGTTGGAAAAAGAAAGCTATAATCAAAGCAATTGAAATAGTTGAAAGGATAACAGGAAGGGAAGATGTTCCAACTGCGAAAACTTGTGAGATATTGAGTCCAAACCCAAGCAAAATAACAGCATACTGAAGCAGTTTTTTGGAGCTATAAGTCAAACCGGCATCCAGTTGTGTATAGGAAGTGAGAAAGGGATGGAGAATCATTCCGATAAAAATGGCGAAAACAGGTGCTCCCACAACAGGCAGGAATCCTCCTAAAACCCAAGAGATGATAGAAATGATCAGGCAGACTGACAGTCCTGCCCAATTTTTTGATAGAAATGACATGAAAACCTCCGAAAATAGATACTCCTTATTATAGTCTTATTTGGTAAACTAGAAAGTAGGAATACAGACCCAGTCCGGGGAGCGCACCACCTCACCCTCTGCGCTGATAAAGGCCTTCGATATCCTTGAGGAACTTAATATCCTTCTCGTAGTATCCAGCATATAGGGCCATACATACTGCATGTCACCGGTCTGAATACCGTAGTTACGGGCTCTGACCCAATCGATCATCATCTCACGAAGACCAGCAAAGGTTTCAGGGTACTGTTGCGGCTTAGCCTTGGGGAGAGGGACGTTCTGAGCCATACCGTATTCATCAGCTTCACGGTATTCGCCGTCGGGTACCTTCGAACCGCTGGAATAGCCGCGGGTAATGACCGGGCTCGGGGTTGCACTCGCCGAGGGAGATCCAGAAGCCGTGGCAGAAGCCGAGGTCGTCTCACCCGGTGCGGCGGAGGCGGTGGCTGCCGCCTCGTTATTTGCCTGCTGGCCACACGCCGCAAGCAGAGCGCCAATGCCCACAAGCACGCCGCCGCTCAGCATCGCTCGGTGGGTAAGAAAAACAGAATTCATGGAAGTAGATTCCTTATATTGGTGTGGTGTGTAAAAGGTGAATGCTGCTTAGACGTTGAATTCTTCGAAGTCTAGAATTGACCACTTTTGGCCGTCATGTTTCATCTTGACTTTGAAAGTATCGTTAGTTTTATCATCGTTATCCCATGCAGCCCATTTACCGTTTGGTTCAACGTGGATTTCCTGATTCCAGTTACGATACATTTTCCAGAAATATGTTTCGCCGTCTTCGGACCAGGGAGACCCATCAGCTGTATATTTTTCGATGCCGTCGATAACCCATCCGCCGCGCCTGTATAGTTTTTCGACGCTTTCGTAGGCTTCTAATTCGGAGCTGAAATTGGGCGAGATGAATTCTTGTGCCTTTGCATAGTCACCAGTTTGGATACCGTAGTTTCCCCACTGAACCCAGGCATCAAATGTTTTGCGTAGGCCTTCTGCAGATTTTTCGTTGTAGCCTTCTTCAGGGAGAGTGGGTTTCGGCACGTTTTGCGCGTTGCCGTATTTGTCTGCCTTACGGTACTCACCATCGGGGGCTTTGGACCCGCCCGAGTAGCCGCGGACAGTAGATGGGGTAGCGCTCGCCGAAGGTGATTCAGAAGCTGCTGCAGATGCCGAAGTGGTTTCGCTCGGCGTTGCTGCGATCGATGATGCCGAGGCACCCGCCTCGTTATTAGCCTGCTGGCCGCACGCCGCAAGCAGTGCACCAATGCCCAGGAGCGTGCCGCCGCTCAGCATCGCGCGGCGGGTAAAAATGGTGGAAGTCATAGAGGATGCTCCTCGTATCGGTGTGAAGTGTGAATTAAAGGAAAAGGCTATTTCTCGTTTTGCAATTCCTCTTCCGTTTTACTGCCGGCAATTTTCCAATAGCCGTCAGAGTAGGTGAAAAGGAAGTAGAAAGTATCGTCGCTGGTGTCAGTATTAGCCTGCATATCAAGGTGACCATTAGACTCCACATACAGGACAGAGCTCCAGAATCTGCGATGCAGCATACGGTACTTTTTCTTCGCCTCATCGTAGATGAGCGGGCCTTGGGGCTGGTAGCTGTCCAGCCCGTCAACGGTCCATCCACCATTCTGGTAAAGATCCTCAATGAACTGGTAGAACCCGTATTCTTCGGATTCGTCCGTAACGTATTTGAAAGCGTAGGAGCAGTCACCGGTCTGGATGGCATAGTTATGGGAGACAAGCCAATCCTTCATCATGCGGTAGAGGCCTTGTTCAGTCTCGGGGTACTGTTGCGGCTCTGTCTTCGGAAGAGGAACATTCTGCGCAGGACCATATCCGTCTGCCTTGCGATACTCGCCATCCGGGGCTTTAGAATTGCCCGAATATCCACGAGTCACAACAGGCTTCGGGGTGGTTGAAGCCGAAGCGGATGCAGACTCAGATGCTGCGGCAGACGCCGAAGCGGTCTCGCTCGGAACTGCGGTTGATGATGCCGAGTCACCCGCTTCGTTATTAGCCTGCTGGCCACACGCCGCAAGCAGGGCACTCATACCCAGCATTGCGCCGCCACTCAGAATTGCGCGGCGGGTCAAAATAATGGAAGTCATGGAAGTGTATTCCTTATATCGGTGTGAAGTGTGAATAGAGGTGGCTGGTTAGAAACCGGAAGACTAACCAGCCGAAGGGAATAACCCGATAGCTGAGAAGCCACATGTGTTTCGAAAAGCCACCATTATCGTGGCTTCTCGGCGAACATGTGGCTTCTCAGTGTAAGACCCACAGCGGGGGAACGGTCTTACATGTCGGGCCAGTCGCGGTGCAGCGAATACTCCGTATCCCCATCACCGTTATCATTCAGGTGCCAACGCTGACCGGTACGAATATCGGCCTTACGCAGACGCGGGTTCGGATTATCCTTCTTGCCCATGGTGGGGTCGTTCTTACAGCCCCAACGAGTGTCGTCGTAGCTGCAGTCACCTGCCACACGACCAACATCAACCCACCACACACGAATCAGTAGCGGTTCAGCAGTATCCTTCGTCAACACGACATTCAGAGCCTGCCAGTCACCGCCGTTCACACGGAAACGACCAGAGTAAGACACCGTCGCGTAGGCGTGGAAGTTGCCCGAACGCTGATACGCATAACTGGTTGCGGTCTTGCGCGACTCTTTGCCACGTGCCCTGCTGACAGGCTTGCCCATGGTGTAGAAGCTGCCCTCGTCACCGTTGCCATACTGAATGGTCATCTGGGTGGGGTAGGACTCCATCTCTACGTGACCAATCATGAGGTCGCCTTCCCAACGTGCGATGGGTGCGTCGACGTAGAAGTTAATCTGGTCGCCCTTGTAGACGTTGGGGTTGTCTTCGCTCAGGCCGGAGCCGAGGTTGTAGGACTGCTTCAACACAGGGGCCTGGATATCGGTTTTAGCGAATTGGTCCTCAATCTCTTGGAGCATTTCTTCAGGAGAAGGACCCTTAGGCTGCGCGGGGTCATTCGAGGTGAGGGTTTTAGCGTCATTGGGTACGCAGTAGCGGCCGCCAACGTGGTTGGGTATTCTGTTAGCTTCATCTCCCAGAGGCAGAGATCCTATAACGTAGTGACCAGGACGTCGGTCTACTTTCGTGTAGCATTCTGCATCTCCAGCTTTTCGAGCTTCGGCACTACTTGCAAGGTACTGTTGCTTTGCTCCATCGAGTTGTGGTGGATGTTCTTCATTCCATTTTTGGACTGCCTCTTCTGGAGAAATCACTGATCCTGATGGAGTTGAATTAGCTTTTACTAAGTCTTGCGTATTATTCTCGGATTTGTTTCCTTTGCGACTTGAGCCCGGAACTTGCTTATCTTTGGAGACTTTAACGCAATGTCCATTTGAATCTCCCGTGGTGCACTCACTGCTTAATGCTGGGGGGATATTTAAGGTGGAGGCAATTAATGTTGAAAGTATAAAAAGCGTAGAGATTTTGCTAATGTTCTTCATGTTTCAATTAGCCTCTAAAGTTCGCTCTCGTATTTGCTGTCGATTATTTTCCAATAACCATTAGAATAGGTGTAAAGGAAGTAGAAAGTGTCGTCACTTGTATCCGTATTTGCCTTTCTTGTTATATCTCCATTTGATTCAATGTATATTTCAGTTGACCAAATTCTGCGGACTTTCATGCGATAGATTTTCTTAGATTCATCATAAAATAGGGCGCTTTCACTCTGATATGAATCTAGGGAATCCACAGCCCATCCGCCATTTTTGTAAAGCATTTCAATATATTTGTAGAACCCATATTCTTCAGTATCTTCTGTTACATACTTGAATGCATAGGAGCAGTCACCAGTCTGAATTGCGTAGTTATGGGCAACAACCCAGTCCTCCATCATATGATTGAGGCCTTCTTCAGTTTCGGGATACTGTGCAGGCTCATTGCGAGGCTTGGGGACGTTCTGAGCAGGGCCTTTGCCGTCGGCTTTGCGGTATTCCCCATCAGGCGCCTTTGATCCGCCAGAGTAGCCGCGGGTAATGACCGGGCTAGGAGTAGTGGAAGCAGAAGCGGCGTCAGACGCCGCTGCAGAAACCGCGGTCGTTTCAGTCGGGGTAGCAGAGGCGGTGGCTGCCGCCTCGTTATTTGCCTGCTGGCCGCACGCCGCAAGCAGGGCGCCAATGCCCACAAGTGTGCCGCTGCCCAGCAGGGTGCGGCGATTAAAGATGGTCGAGTCCATAGAAGGTACGCTCCTATCGTCGGTGATGGTGTGATATATGTGCATGTCGGGCCGTTATTCACAGGTTGCATTGACTGCCGGAAGAAAAACAGCCCCGTAGTGCACCCATCAAGCGCATCAATGCGCTGTGGAACGCTACAGTTACCACCCTACCGCATGTTTGCGGTCGTTTGCATTCTTTTGAGGATGATGACGGTCGTTGGTCAATATTCGGGCTTCTCAATGTTTTATGCATCAAATATCTCTGCGCCCGCGGAGGCACCGCCTCAGCAGAATTTGTGCCATGGTTTAGTGTCTTCAACCATGGTTTTTAACTACGACCAAAGACACTAACCTATGGCACAAACCCGTAACCATGACCGAATTTGTCTCTGCGCCGGGTAGGCGGGATCCGGTAATGACTTAGTGTTTTCGGTAATGGGTTAGTGACTTCAGGCGGGGGTTTTAACCATCGCCAAAGACACGAAGTCATTACCAAAATTATTAAGTCATGACCAAATCTCCACCCGTGTGGAGGCGCCGCTTCTGCAAAATTTTCGGCATACCAAAACAGAGCAGCCTCCGCACCCGAACGCCCATGCCCTCGCATTCCCGCCCTCCGCGTCCCAGCCCAGCAGCACCTCCACTGGCACTGAGCATCCCACGTAAAACAGAGCAGCCCCACACGCCGCCACCCCCTCCTCGTGCCCGTAATGTGGCGGGCAACTCATGCCGCTCACGCGGGGTGTTAGACAGTACTACACTTAAAGCGGAAGTCACATCGCCGTCACTGAAGAAAAGAGTTTTTGTGCCCACCACGACCGTACACTTGACCGACCGCATCCCTCGCGTTTCTGCTGATGAGTTGCTGGCGGGTTTCCGCCCCTCTGAGCGTTTTGGTGAAGTGTCTTTTGATAGCTACATTCCTGATCCGAATCAGCCGTCGCAGGCTGAGGCTGTGCAGAAGCTGAAGGATTTTGGCGACAAGATTAATGGTGGCGGCGCTGGTGCCGGTTTCTTTGGTCGCCTGTTTGGTGGCAAGAAGAAGGATTCGACGAAGGCTGGCCTGTACCTTGACGGCGGTTTTGGTGTGGGTAAGACTCACCTGTTGGCGTCGCTGTGGCATTATGTGGATGGCCCGAAGGCGTTCGGTACTTTTGTGGAGTACACGAACCTGGTGGGTGCGTTGACGTTCCGTAAGACGGTTGAGGCGTTGAGCAGCTACAAGCTGGTGTGTATTGACGAGTTTGAGCTGGATGATCCGGGTGATACTGTGCTCATGTCTCGTCTGATGCGTGAGCTGGCGGATGCTGGCGTGAAGCTTGTGGCGACGTCGAACACGCTGCCTGGTGCGTTGGGTGAGGGCCGTTTCGCGGCTGAGGATTTTAAGCGTGAGATTCAGGTGCTTGCTTCGCAGTTTGAGGTGCACCGTGTGGATGGTGAGGATTTCCGTCACCGTGGCCTGCCTGCCGCACCGGAGCCTGTTGCAGACTCCGAGTTTGATGCGAAGGTTGAGGAAGTGTTCGGCGGCCAGACTGTTGGTGTTGATAACTTCGCTGACCTGGTGGAGCACCTGGCGAAGGTGCACCCGTCGCGTTACCGTCAGCTGATTGATGGCCTGGATGGTATTGCGTGGCGTGATGTTCACCCGATTACTGAGCAGTCGGTGGCGCTGCGTTTTGTGGTGTTGGCTGACCGCCTGTATGACAAGGACCTGCCGATTGTTTCTTCGGGTGTGCCTTTTGACAAGGTGTTTACTGAGGAGATGCTGGCTGGTGGTTATCAGAAGAAGTATTTCCGTGCGGTGTCTCGTTTGACTGCGTTGGCTCGTGAGGGCATGCTCGGCGAATCTGAGTAGCCGCCGCCTGACGCCGCGAAACCCTTGCAGTGTGAATGCGTGAACTGCGCCAAAAAGTTTATAAAGACCCCCGCCGGATGCTCCACGAGAGGATTCGGCGGGGGTCTTTGTTTGTCTTGGCTAGTTTTTATTCTTAGTGTCGATGCTCTGCAAGCCTAGCTGGGCGCTGTACACTAGCTCGTAATCGCAGAGCGTGTAGGAGTACACGCCTGGTTCGGTCTCTTCGAAGGGCAGGATGAGCTGCCCCTCCAGCATGAATGATTTCTGCCAGTTCTCGATGCGTTCCATTTCTAACTGGTCGAGTGCAGCGTCGAATCGGAGTATCCCACCCCTGATGCGGTGGTTGTGTGCATCTGAGTATTGGTAGGGGAGACGGATTGAAGAAGCTGCAAGTTGCATGCTTTGCCAGTAAGTCGGTGGGTCATCGGCTGAAGCGTCAAAGCAGAGTGAATCGGCCTCATCTGCACCGTTGATGGAAGGCAAGAGCCGGTAGCTTTTAATCGCGCTTTTGGGGTTGCCCGGTTGGTTCCGTTCCACAATGATTGCGATGACTTCCAGGGACGCGTTGGTGTCGCGAACCTTTGCCTCACCGATTTGGTCGTCAGAGAATCGCTTATCGACAGGGTTGAGAAGATGCTGCATACAATCTGCCATAGTATCCTGGTCATCGTTCGGGGGGTGGAGAAGATAATCTTTAGCTCGTCGCTCTGCGTGGTCTTGATTCTGCTGATAGTCCCGTTTGGCATGCTCGTAATCATTTGACCAAGCTTCCGGAATTTCACTAGACACATTCTTCTGATAGGTCTTCTGTACCAGAGGGCTAATGTCCGCAGGAATTCGAATAGGTTCACCGTCGAAGTGGGGGAGTAGCTGTGCGTAGCTGCTGAGCAGGATCATCGGCTCGTAGACTGCTTTGGATCCACGCGGGAAGTCGGGTGCCTCGACGTGTGATCCGAAAGTTTCAACTCCTCGCACGTAGCACACCGGTTTGCGGTATGCGGGGGTGCGTTCTGAGCTGCTGCGGCTATCGTGACGGTGTAGACGTCCCATGCGCTGAAGTACCAGGTCAACCGGCGCGAAGTCGGTAATCATCACGTCAAAGTCCAGGTCAAGCGACTGCTCGATGACCTGCGTACCCACCACAATGAGGCGGTGCGGGCGCGAGGAATCCTCCCCGTCAGCTTCGCTGTAGTGCGCCTTCTTGCCGAGCTTTGAGACAAGGAGTTCTTCTTGTTCGGCGCGGTGCGTGGCGGTAAAGCGAGAGTGCGTGAGGACTACGTGCTCTTCACCGAACTGTTCACTCAGGAATGCGTGCATTTCCTGAGCTCGTCCAACGGTGTTGCAGATGACTGCGGCGCATCCGTGGTCATTGGCGAGCGGTTCGAGTACGTTCAGGACGCTTTCGGGGCTGTCGTCAATGAGCTTCAACTCAACCTCGGTTTGTTCTACGGGCTGTTCGACCTTCCATTTCTTAGGGCTCCCGTTGTCTTCGGCGGTGAGCGTGTGGATGACAGGGTAATCCAGATTAAGAGTAGTATTGCTCTGAGTTTTGGTTTGCCTTGCGGCGAACCTTTCTTTGGCTGACAATTTTTGTTTGGGCTGGGAGGACGAACTATCTGTCCATACTTTCAAACCCTCAGCGTATTTAACCATGAGGCGTGTACGAATCTCTGCAGGCAGGGTTGCCGACATGAGAATGACGGGTGCATTCATCTGACCCAGCCAGTAGAGCGCAGCGGAAAGGTACTGGTTCATGTATGCGTCGTAGGCGTGAACCTCATCAATGATGATGACCTTAGACGCAAGCCCAAGGTATCGGAGCATCACATGCCGTGCTTGCAGAGCGGTCATGAGAACCTGGTCGATGGTGCACACAACGAAGCTGGAGAGAAGTCCCTTCTTCGTACCGCTGAGCCAGCTGTGCCGCGCGAGAGACGTTCCAGGACGCAGCGTTTTTTGATTGTTTTCTCGCCCGGGGGTAGAGGATTCGTCGAAAATATCTGCCTTGGAGAGCGCCTCATAGGACTTGTTGAAACGGTTCTTGGAGTGGCCCAGGAACATGGAGTGCGGCTCAATAGGTCCGCCGTGTTCTTGCGCCACGTTATTTGTCTGGTATTTCACCCATTCGATAACACGGTCAAAGAGGGCGTTGGAGGTCGCCTGAGTCGGTGCCGCAAAGGCTACGCCGGTGCGACCGGTCGCCTGCGCAAGGAACTCGGCAGCGATGAGGCCTGCTTCGGTCTTACCCTGACCCATGGGTGCTTCGATGCACATCATGCCACCGCTTTGCATGGAGCGTGCCGCTTCGACTACGACTTCCTGCATGGGGCGTAGGGTCGGGTTATTCCATCCAAAACGGGAAGCATAGAGATCAGCTGCGGGGGTGCCGGGGTCAGTATCCAGTGCTGCAATCCAGCGCTGTTCAAGCCCGAGAGCTTGCCAGCCGATGCGCGCTCGCTGTTCCTGCTCGGCCGAACCGAAGGTTCCCATGGGGAAGAAATCAGGGTTTGAAGCAATCCAGTCTGACATGATGACGAAACCGGTAATGCAGAATTGCACGGAGACGGGGATAGTGCGTCCGTGTTCTGCTAGCTGCTGCAGTGCTGAGGTTGCGCCGAATCGTTCTACGGTAATGTCATAAAGCTCCTGCCAAACGGCATGCCATTGGGGGGAGAGCTGCTTCAAAATACGGATGTTCCGTTCTAAAGACTCAGGGAGGTAATCTGCTGGTATGCCGTGGTGCGCGCCGGAAATACTTGCGAGAGTTACAGCAATATCACTCGGCATGCCCTCGACATTGTTGGTGAGCAAGTGAGTGAGAATACTCTGGCTGTACTTGCTATGGGGGCACCGTAAGCCGCTGGTTGGGGCCACAAGGTCTTCAGGGAACTCAAAGTCCTGCTGCTCGATACGCTGGCGATATACGGAGAGGTTTTCGTCGCGTCGTGCGTCGAGCTGTCCGGAGAATTCGGGGGTTGCTTTGCCCATGTCGTGGGTGGCGGCGAGCCAGCATACGAGCGCACGCGTATCTTCTATAGAAAGGTGGAGGTGCTCACCGAATCGCTTCTGCAGACCGGGGGCGAGCCATGTATCCCAGAGTCGGGCGGCAACAGAACCGGCGTCGAGCATGTGCTGGACGAGGGACAAGCCGCGGGTAGGGGAGTCCTTGTCTCCTGTTTTTGCCCAGAATAATGCCGTTTCAGGTGTTGAAAGTCGTTCGGATTCGGATAGCATAATTCTCCTTAGAAGGTAGACTAGTAGAGGCCTCGTTATGAGACGAGGCGTATGTTCCCCGAAGCAGACGGGGATGAGCCGATATGGTTATTGACTGTTAGTGTGTTCCCTGCGTTAGCTGATTGAGCGGGGATTCTGCTCTATTTTTCGTTGATAAGTGACGTTTAAAAATATATGAAATATATGATTAATACTGTTAATGCTCTTGACTTGGTCTTGGTGACGCTCGTATAGTGGAGCTATCAAACCCCTTCCTGGACCTTCTTGAGAGTAGTGACAAAGGGTAAATTTTGTGGTCTGCTTTCATTGTGGACCAGATTCCACTTTTGTGCTTGCTTATTCGTCACGGAGTGGATGAAAGGTAGAATTCGACGACGAAAGGAGTGGAAATAGTGAGTTTAGAAGAGCCTCGATTCAACCTGGTGCACGAGCCTTGGATCCCAGTGTTGCTGGACTCGGGTGAGGTTGTTGAGCTGTCGCTTCATGATTTCTACAAGCAGCTATATGACATCCGTAAAATTCAAACTGGTAGCCCTCTTACTGATACGGCTATCTTCGGTGTGGTTCTTGTTATCTTTGCTCGAGCAGTGTGTATTGATGCGGATAATAGAACAGCAGATTGGGTAAGCCGGATGAGAGAACATCGCGATGAGAATCTTCAAGATGTTCTGGATTACTTGGACTACTTCAATGACCAGGACCGCTTCTGGTTGCTAGGTGGTGAACGTCCCTTTATGCAGGTGCACGATTTGCATACTGCTAAGGGAGACACAAAGCCTGTTAGTCGCCTGGCTCTGGATTCGGAGAGTGAGTATTTCTCGGTTCGTGCTGAGAAGACTTTGGAATCTTTGAGCTTTGCGGAAGCGGCGCGGTGTCTGGTGACTATTCAAGCTTATGATTACTCGGGTATTAAATCCGGTGCTGTAGGCGACCCGCGCGTTAAAGGCGGCAAGGGATATCCTTTGGGCGTCGGGTGGTATGGTGCCACGGGTAAGGTCATTGTTCACGGCGCCAATATGATGGAAACCCTTCTGTACAACCTTGATTACGGGCAATTGCGCGATGAGAGTGCTTTTGATGATGATTTGCCTGTCTGGGAACGTGAAGAGGCTGACACCGCTGCGCCGCGTGCGTACACCGGTGGTCCGGCGTCTCAGTACAAGGACCAGCCTGTTCCTGCAAGTGGCATGTGTGAGATTTTGACCTGGCAGTCACGTCGCATCCGCTTGCACCATGATGGTGAACGCGTGACTTCAGTGCTTGTCGCTAATGGTGATAAGTGGCTTGATCGCAATAACTATGCGGATCCTTTGACGGGTTATCGTTACAGCAAGAACCAGTCGTCGAAGACTGAACAGGTGTGGATGCCTCAGCCTCATTCGGCAGAACGCACCCTGTGGCGTGGCGCTGATGCTCTGTTGACTCGTCTCACCCCGGAATCTGAGAAGCAGAATAAGCCTGCTCCTGTAATTCGTCAGCTAGGTTTGGGAAGGTACTTCCCGACCGACGCAGAGGTAGAGGTTCAGCTTGTGGGTGTTGAGTACGGCACCCAAAACTCCATCATAGAGAACATTATTTCTGACTCTATGACTCTTGAGCTTTCCCTGTTGACGGATGAAGGAACAAGCGCATCCCAGATGGTTCGCGAGAATATCAAGGCCACTATGGATATAGCGGTTGCGCTTGGTCAGTTTGCTGGGCAGCTTCTCCAGGCAGCGGGTCGAGAATACGAGTTCCGTACGGACGCTACCGAAGCTCTCCTGAACCGTATGGAAGATACTTTCCGCCTTTGGCTTGCAGACCAGCGCGCATCGGAAGATATCGCTGAGAAAAAGAAGGAATGGCAACGCCGCCTATGGGTAGAAATTAAGCGTGAATCGGATTTGCTTAAATACAACGCTGGCCCCAAAGCTATGCTGGGTACTTTCGGTAAGGACCCCGCTGGTAATGAAGTTCTCTACAACGTTGCGCGTGCGGAGCGCCTGCTACATGCTCGCCTGCGTAAGATTATCCCCCTGGCTTACCAGGACTCTACATCTCACTCTGACAAGGAGGAAACTCATGAGTGATATGACTAAACAAGATGCACTGCAGCGTTTTGTTAACACGAAGATTACTCGTCTTTATCGGCAGAAAGACGCTGGCCTCTCCGCCGCTATCGCTGAGCTTGCACAGCTTCGTCGAGGTGCTGGAAAAGTTCCAACGGACTATCCCCACCTAATGGGAATGGTGTTGGTGCTGGAGAACGAGGATAAAAAAGATAGGCAAGCATTTCCTGAACAGTGTCGTGGTAAGGGTGACAGGCCTAATGACGCAGAAATTGCAGCCTATACTGCTCTAACGCTTTTTGCCCTGCATCAGCAGTCGCAGAAACAGTCCATGCATGATGCAAAGGTTTCTTTTGGCAATGCGGTAGGCAAGTTGGTCGGCGACACCACAACGTCAATGAAGAAGCGTTTTGACTCTCTGCTGACTGCCCAGACGGAAAAGGCTCGCCAGCATTATCTTCGGGCCCTCATCACTCTTCTCCGGTCTGAAGAGATTGCCTTCGACTACGGTGGATTTGCGGTGGACTATATGTACCTGCAACATGCCTCGACCCGTAAGAATGTGCTTTACAGGTGGAACCGTGAATTCTCTAAGGGGTTGATTCCCCCACGTTCTGAAAAATCTGAAACTACTACTAAGTAACTAGCACCCTTGAAAGAAGGAAAACACCATGACTACTTTTGTCGATATCCACGCTCTGCAGACCCTGCCCCCGTCAAACATTAACCATGACGACACCGGCAGCCCTAAATCCGCTTTCTTTGGCGGCGTTCAGCGTCAGCGAGTTTCCAGCCAGGCCTGGAAGTCCGTTATTCGCCGCGACTTTGAATTGCACCTCGACCGCTCGAAGCTGGGTGTACGTACTCGTCTGGTTGCTGACAAGGTAGTGGCGCGCATCCTGGATCTTGCGCCCGAATTTGATGCTGAGAAGGCTGAGACAGCTGTCGTTGAGGCATTCAAGGCGGCAAAGATTAAGCTGGAGAAGCCGAAGAAGAAGGAAGACGAAGAAGTAGGCCGCGCTGTTTCTGGCTACCTGATTCTGCTGAGCAACCAGCAGATTGACAAGCTGGCACAGGCAATTATTGATGCTAACGGCGAGAAGCTCGTTGCGAAGGATGTTAAGGAAATCCTCGACACCAACCACAGCGTTGATATCGCTCTCTTCGGTCGTATGCTGGCAGATGCGCCTGACTTCAACGTTGACGCGGCATGCCAGGTAGCCCACGCCCTGAGTGTTCACGGCTCCGAACCCGATTTCGACTACTACACCGCAGTGGATGACGTCGTTCGTTCTTCCGATGACGCTACCGGTGCGGGCATGATTGGCACCATTGAGATGGCTTCGAGCACTCTCTACCGCTACGCCAACATCAACCTGGATGCGCTGATTACTAACCTGGGCGATACTTCTGCAAGCGTTGAAGCAACCCTGGCATTTGTGCGTGCATTCGTCAGTTCTATGCCCACCGGTAAGCAGAACTCTTTCGCCGCACGCACCCTGCCTGACGCGGTTATCGTAACTGTTCGTAACGACCGCCCGATTTCTTACGTGAATGCTTTTGAGAAGGCTATCACTGAGGTCGAGGGCCGCCGCGTGGCTGCTGCTCGTGCGCTTGCATCTGAGGCTAAGAACATTGAAGAAGCATACGGTTACAAGCCAGTCGCTTCGTATGTTCTAGCTTTGGGTGACGACCTCAAGAAAGAACTGGCTGGTCTGGGCGAGTCTGTTTCTCTGAAGGGTCTGCTGGAGTCCCTGAAAGCTCAGCTGACTGCTCTCACTTCTCAGGAGTCCTAATGCCTACCCTGCTCTTGAAGATGAGCGGGCCGTTGCAGTCATGGGGTACTCAGAGCCGTTTCCGTCGCCGTGATGCCGGACATGAGCCGAGCAAGTCTGGCGTAATTGGAATGGTTGCTGCAGCCCTGGGGCGCTCGCGTAACGAACCGGTTGACGACTTGGTTTCGTTGAAGTTTGCGGTGCGTACGGATGCCTCTGGAACCCTGATTCGTGACTATCAGACCGCTAAGAATTGGGCTAAGAACCCGAAGGGTGCGGTTTCTCTTTCGACCCGCATGTACCTTTCTGATGCTGTCTTCGTGGTGGCTTTGGAAGGTGAACGTGAACAGTTGGAGACTATCGAGTCTGCACTGAAGAAGCCCGTATATCCTTTATATCTTGGACGGCGTGCGTGCCCGGCTGGTTACGACCTTGTCCTGGGTATCTGTGAGGAGTCTGCTGAGGAAGCTCTGCGTTCGTTAGAGTGGCAGATGCCAGAACACCGTCGTCTGAATCTTCCGATTCAGGTATTACTGCGCATCCAGCGTGATGCGTTACCGGGTGAACGTGGTGATTTGGTTGAAGATATTCCGGTGAGCTTCAGCCCGGAGCATCGTCAGTATACTTCGCGTGAGGTTGTGTCGGTTGAGCCTGTCCGGGTGGATAATGAGCTAAGCCAGGCCTCACAGTTTAGTGAGGAAGAGTCTTTTGAGAAGAACTCTTCTGCGCCTGATTACATGAAGGCGGTGGTGGAAGCGTGACATATTTTTCTCGTTTCATGATTGATTCGCAGCGTCGTGGCGCGTGGAAGTTGTTGCGTAGCCCGCAGGCGATGCATGCAGCTGTGATGGCGACTTTGCCGCCGGATACGGACTATTCTGAGAGCCGTATTCTGTGGCGTTTGGATGAGTCTCAGCATGCTCCGGTTTTGTACATGTTGAGCCCTGAGAAGCCTGATTTTTCGGCTCTTGTGAAGCAGGCTGGTTGGCGGGATCACCGTGGTGAGAGCGCTCATTATGGTCGTCTGCTGGCGAAGCTGGAGAACGGTCAGGAGTGGGCTTTCCGTCTTGCTGCGAACCCGGTGAAGCGTCACACGAATAAGCAGACGGGTAAGCGTGAAGTGTTCCCGCACGTGACGGCTAAGCAACAGCGGGCGTGGATTCGTGAGCGTGCTCCGCAGTGGGGATTTGAAGTAATTCCCGCGGTAGAGGGTCAGGATATTGAGGAGTGCCCGTTGGTTTCTTCTCGTCAGGACCTTGCGTTTGCCCGCCGTAATGCTGATGGCAAGGTTGGTAAGGTGACTCACCGTAAGGCTCAGTTTGACGGTGTTCTTCGCATCACTGATGTTGAGCTGTTCCGTAAGTCTCTACTCTCCGGTATGGGCAGGGGTAAGGCGTACGGCATGGGCCTTCTGACGTTGGCGCCTCTGTCCCGCTAGGTAATGCGGGTGAAGGGCGGGGGACTGTTCCATGTGATGGTGCCCCGCCCTTTCTTTATTCACTCATACTTTTTGTGCCGATGCTGGCACGTTGATGTTCATAGGAGAAGATCATGCAGGGGGCTATTCCTCCGAGCTCGTCTGAGCTGTTTCGTAGTTCTGACCGTTTGAGTTTTGTGTATGTGGAGCATGCGACGATTTCCCGTGCTGATAGTGCGGTGACGTTCGTGAAGGAAGAGGGCGTGGTTCATTGCCCTGCTGCGAGTTTGAGCGCTTTGCTGTTGGGGCCGGGTACTCGTATTACTCATCAGGCGATGGCTTTATTGGGTGAGTGCGGTACTACGGTGGTGTGGGTTGGCGAGCAGGGTGTTCGTTATTATGCGAGCGGCAAGTCTGTAGCGCGTTCTTCGCGTCTGCTGATTGCTCAGGCGAAGTTGGTGTCGAATACGCGGAGCCGTTTGGCTGTGGCGCGCATGATGTATCAGTGGCGTTTTCCTGGTGAGGATACGAGCGAGCTGACGATGCAGCAGCTGCGTGGTAGGGAGGGCGCTAGGGTGCGTTCTGTGTATAGGCAGTGGTCTGAGCGGACTGGTGTTCCGTGGGAGCGCCGTGAGTATGATCCGAATAATTTTGGTGATGGGTCACCGATTAATCAGGCGTTGTCGGCTGCTCATGCTGCGTTGTATGGGATTGTTCATGCGGCGATTGTGTCTTTGGGATGTGCGCCTGGGCTGGGGTTTGTGCATACCGGGAATTCTTGGTCTTTTGTGTATGACGTTGCTGATTTGTATAAGGCTGAGATTACGATTCCTGCTGCGTTTGAGGTGGTTGCTGGCTATACGGAGGGGATGGATATTGGGTCTGTGACGCGTAGGGCGGTGCGTGACCGTATTCGTTCTGAGAAGGTGATGGAGCGGGTTGTGCGGGATATTCAGCGTCTGTTGGTGCCGGAAGAGCTTCCTGAGGAGATGCTTGAACTGGATGTTGTGGGTTTGTGGAATGAGCAGGGGGAGGCCCAGCGCGGCGGCATGAATTATGGCGATGGAGGGGCAGCCTGATGATTGTTATTGTTTTGTCGGCTTGTCCGGTGAATCTTCGGGGTGATTTGACGAAGTGGCTTTTGGAGATTAATCCTGGGGTGTTTGTCGGGCGTGTGAGCGCTAGGATTCGTGAGAAGTTGTGGGCGCGTGTGTTGGAGTCGGGTGGTACTGGTCGTGCGACTATGGTGTTTCCGGCGGATAATGAGCAGCGGCTTGAGTTCCGGGTGAATAATGCGGATTGGGAGCCTGTTGATTTTGAGGGTGTTAAGCTGATTTATCGTCCTGTGGTTCGTAAAACGGTGCCTAAGTCTGGGTGGAGTAAGGCGAGTAGATATCGGCGTGCTCGTCGGGGTTAGAAGCGAGTGTTTATCATGTATTCTGGGTTCAGGCTCTGGTTTCAAAGTGATTCTATTTTGCTGGTGTAGGGTGTAAAGCCCCATGTCAGCAAGTGTGCTCCCCGCGCGAGCGGGGATGAGCCACCCAACAGTTTGGAATCTAAGAAAGAGTTCGCGGTGCTCCCCGCGCGAGCGGGGATGAGCCCTTTCTTTGTGGTCACCGGAACCGGACCCGCTCGTGCTCCCCGCGCGAGCGGGGATGAGCCCTCGTGCTCAAAGACTGCCTCATCCACACCAGGGGTGCTCCCCGCGCGAGCGGGGATGAGCCCCACCTTGTTTACATTCCTTATTCTGTGCTACAGTGCTCCCCGCGCGAGCGGGGATGAGCCCAGGAAGCAGCTCAAAGAAGAGGGCAAGGATCAGTGCTCCCCGCGCGAGCGGGGATGAGCCCTCGAAAGTTGATTCCTTGAGCTCTTCGCTGCCGTGCTCCCCGCGCGAGCGGGGATGAGCCCCATATCGGCTCATCTCCACTTACGCGGAGAACGTGCTCCCCGCGCGAGCGGGGATGAGCCCGGTCGGGGCCTGGTCTTTGCTGTGAATGGTGAGTGCTCCCCGCGCGAGCGGGGATGAGCCCGCCACGGGCTCCCCGCTGGCCATCTTCAATCCGTGCTCCCCGCGCGAGCGGGGATGAGCCACTTGTGCAGAGTCTTCACCGGAACGTCTTCCAGTGCTCCCCGCGCGAGCGGGGATGAGCCCAAACCGGCAATGACGCTGGAACTGCCAATCAGGTGCTCCCCGCGCGAGCGGGGATGAGCCCAGTATCAGGCTGAAGAACGTGCCCAGGAACGTGTGCTCCCCGCGCGAGCGGGGATGAGCCCCCACTGCCCCGGGGGCATGCCATGAACCGTGTGTGCTCCCCGCGCGAGCGGGGATGAGCCCAGGCCGCGTGCTGATGTCGGGAGCGGGAAGCTGTGCTCCCCGCGCGAGCGGGGATGAGCCCACAAAGGCGAGGAAGGTTCAATAATTGCGGTGGTGCTCCCCGCGCGAGCGGGGATGAGCCCGTCAGCAGAGGCGCGAGCGCAAGGAGCAGGAGGTGCTCCCCGCGCGAGCGGGGATGAGCCCGAAATATCCACCGGGATACCGAGTTCCTTCAGGTGCTCCCCGCGCGAGCGGGGATGAGCCCTCTTGCGGCTTTGAGGGTGAGCCAGATTGGCAGTGCTCCCCGCGCGAGCGGGGATGAGCCCAGGTGCATATGGTGTTTCTTTCCTTCTTCCCTGTGCTCCCCGCGCGAGCGGGGATGAGCCCGACGACATCAAGGAAGAAGAGATCATCAAGAAGTGCTCCCCGCGCGAGCGGGGATGAGCCCTCAATCAGCGGCTTCTCGACCGATTCCGAGGAGTGCTCCCCGCGCGAGCGGGGATGAGCCCCACTCGGGGTCATCGAGCACCAGCTTTTCCAAGTGCTCCCCGCGCGAGCGGGGATGAGCCCAGAACCCCCCCGGGTTACCGGGATTGATTGTCGTGCTCCCCGCGCGAGCGGGGATGAGCCCTACCCACCGGCAACGCACCGGCGTTAGGAACAGTGCTCCCCGCGCGAGCGGGGATGAGCCCTCGGCATTGGGGCTGATACGGTTGCTAAGGTTGTGCTCCCCGCGCGAGCGGGGATGAGCCCTCAGCGGAAAATTCCTTGCCCGCAGGCACCTTGTGCTCCCCGCGCGAGCGGGGATGAGCCCCGCCCCAACCGGCGGTTGAAAGGACATCTCATGTGCTCCCCGCGCGAGCGGGGATGAGCCCTTGAGAGTGCCCTCATGCAGTTTCTCCATGAAGTGCTCCCCGCGCGAGCGGGGATGAGCCCTCACTAATGCGCTACCTCATCGTCTCGGCAGCGTGCTCCCCGCGCGAGCGGGGATGAGCCCCAGTTCACTATTACGGATCAGCGACTCTAGCCGTGCTCCCCGCGCGAGCGGGGATGAGCCCCCCGGCTACATTCTTCAACTGTGGGCCATTGAGTGCTCCCCGCGCGAGCGGGGATGAGCCCTGCTTGCTTCTCCAGCATGTCCAGGTTGCGCCGTGCTCCCCGCGCGAGCGGGGATGAGCCCTAACCGATAACCACCCCCTTGCCTCTCCCCACGTGCTCCCCGCGCGAGCGGGGATGAGCCCGCAGCTGTGACCGCTATCGTGCGCTCCGAGCTGTGCTCCCCGCGCGAGCGGGGATGAGCCCCTAGTATCGCGGTGTTTTTGGTGGCTATTTGCGTGCTCCCCGCGCGAGCGGGGATGAGCCCCGTAACGCGCGGTAGCGTAGCGCATACCGGCAGTGCTCCCCGCGCGAGCGGGGATGAGCCCCCGACCCTGCCGTTCAAGGTTGAGAAGTTCCGGTGCTCCCCGCGCGAGCGGGGATGAGCCCGCCTCCAGCTTCCACCCGGACACTCCCGAAGAGTGCTCCCCGCGCGAGCGGGGATGAGCCCTGGATTCGGCAAATGAGCGGGAACCCACCCGAGTGCTCCCCGCGCGAGCGGGGATGAGCCCAGACGACATCGAAGCCAGCGCCGCACCAGTCGGTGCTCCCCGCGCGAGCGGGGATGAGCCCCCGTGCGGAGCTGGAGCGAGAACTTATCCGCTGTGCTCCCCGCGCGAGCGGGGATGAGCCCATATCTAACCCACTGAAAGGAACACAACAATGGTGCTCCCCGCGCGAGCGGGGATGAGCCCATGGTGAAGCTCATGCATGGTGCAATTGCTGAGTGCTCCCCGCGCGAGCGGGGATGAGCCCTTCTGGCTGAGATTCTGCATCTTCTGCTTCATGTGCTCCCCGCGCGAGCGGGGATGAGCCCGGTTTCAACGGCGTTCTCACCTTCGTGGCGCTGTGCTCCCCGCGCGAGCGGGGATGAGCCCTCGGTCACTGCGTCCTTCAGCTTCGCCCAGGAGTGCTCCCCGCGCGAGCGGGGATGAGCCCCACTGAACACTCAAAAAGTTTCACCCACCATGGTGCTCCCCGCGCGAGCGGGGATGAGCCCCATTTCAGGGGTCAGCTGGGAGCCGATGATGAGTGCTCCCCGCGCGAGCGGGGATGAGCCCACGATACTCCACCAGGAACCTGCGCCCTTATTGTGCTCCCCGCGCGAGCGGGGATGAGCCGTGGATACCTTTACCGTAATCGTAGCTGTGGGTGTGTTCCCCGCGCGAGCGGGGATGAGCCGCACGCGTCCCCAATGCTTATCCTCATTATTTGGTGTTCCCCGCGCGAGCGGGGATGAGCCGGAAGAACAAAGACAGCAAGTCGGAAACCTTATGTGTTCCCCGCGCGAGCGGGGATGAGCCGATTATTACGTCCGCGCCCGGATGGGACGAATAGTGTTCCCCGCGCGAGCGGGGATGAGCCGGCTTTTCCAAGCCGTGGGTGACGATTGTCTAGGTGTTCCCCGCGCGAGCGGGGATGAGCCGGACAATAACCTAGAGGTCGAGGTGACGTGTACAGTGTTCCCCGCGCGAGCGGGGATGAGCCGCACGCCGTAGCATGGGCAGTGCTCAAGTCTGGGTGTTCCCCGCGCGAGCGGGGATGAGCCGAACACATCCCCGAGCTGACTACTTCTTAATTTGTGTTCCCCGCGCGAGCGGGGATGAGCCGAAAGAAAAGGATGGATAATGTATCTCGCTAAGGTGTTCCCCGCGCGAGCGGGGATGAGCCGCTTCACGGCGTAGGATACCGGAAAATTGGCAAGTGTTCCCCGCGCGAGCGGGGATGAGCCGACGGGAAAGCCTTTCAATCCGCTAACCCGATTGTGTTCCCCGCGCGAGCGGGGATGAGCCGGATCGCGGCGGCGAGCTCTGGAACAACGCTCTGTGTTCCCCGCGCGAGCGGGGATGAGCCTACCGAACCCGTCCAGGCCCTCAAGCGCCGTAAGTGTTCCCCGCGCGAGCGGGGATGAGCCGCAGAGCGTGAAGCGCTTGTAGATTGCCTATGCGTGTTCCCCGCGCGAGCGGGGATGAGCCGCAAATCTAATCAACGCGATTAACCGAGAGGTAGTGTTCCCCGCGCGAGCGGGGATGAGCCTCAGGGGTAGCGCGGCGATGGTCAATCACCTGTGTGTTCCCCGCGCGAGCGGGGATGAGCCGGCGGCATAAAATGCGCATGACACGACAGGTCAGTGTTCCCCGCGCGAGCGGGGATGAGCCGGTCACCGTCCAGAGCCTGCGGTCCAGCGATGAGTGTTCCCCGCGCGAGCGGGGATGAGCCGCCCGCCCACCTCCTTAACGCGAGCGCACCCCAGTGTTCCCCGCGCGAGCGGGGATGAGCCGGTCTCCCTACCGTGCCCGCCGGTCACCACCACCACCACCTATGTGTTCCCCGCGCGAGCGGGGATGAGCCGAAGCCGAAGCCTGATATTGTGCTGCCGACTGTGTGTTCCCCGCGCGAGCGGGGATGAGCCGTAGCAATGGCTGTCGCTACGGTGTCTGATGTTGTGTTCCCCGCGCGAGCGGGGATGAGCCTACGAACAGCTCCGCGACTTTTATCGCGCTACAGTGTTCCCCGCGCGAGCGGGGATGAGCCGCCGACACCGGCGAGCAGGTCAGAGCGCAGGCCGTGTTCCCCGCGCGAGCGGGGATGAGCCGACGACGACACACAGCTACACGCAATCGGCTACGTGTTCCCCGCGCGAGCGGGGATGAGCCGCAGGACTTGGAGAACTACAACAGCGTCCCGGTGTGTTCCCCGCGCGAGCGGGGATGAGCCGCTTGCGGCTCTTTTTCTCAGCCACAAATCCCCGTGTTCCCCGCGCGAGCGGGGATGAGCCGTCGAGAGAACTGCCCGCCCATCGCCAGCGTCAGTGTTCCCCGCGCGAGCGGGGATGGGCCTGTCACGCCGTTAACCTCGGCGACAATCTTCACGTGTTCCCCGCGCGAGCGGGGATGAGCCGGCGGGGCCGGTGCGGGCATTGCGCCAGTCGGCATGTTCCCCGCGCGAGCGGGGATGAGCCGGCGACAAACCACAACCCAAACGTAATCATGCCGTGTTCCCCGCGCGAGCGGGGATGAGCCGATTTCCCCGTTAGGGGTCTTGAAAACAACCTTGTGTTCCCCGCGCGAGCGGGGATGAGCCGGGCGTGGATTACATGGCGGCGCGCCTGGTCAAGTGTTCCCCGCGCGAGCGGGGATGAGCCGCCTGCCAGCTGTGCGTCAATCACATCATAGGCGTGTTCCCCGCGCGAGCGGGGATGAGCCCTGGGCTTCCACCAGCATGGCTTCCATGTTCTGGTGCTCCCCGCGCGAGCGGGGATGAGCCCCAGGCTAAGAGCGCCATTGTTGCTGGCGCTCAGTGCTCCCCGCGCGAGCGGGGATGAGCCCTCTCTGGTCGCCACTGACGGGCACGAGAAGACGTGCTCCCCGCGCGAGCGGGGATGAGCCCTTTGAAAATTTGCCGTATTTTGCATTGTCCAGGTGCTCCCCGCGCGAGCGGGGATGAGCCCAGCAAGCAAACGAAGGAATCCAAAATGACTCGGTGCTCCCCGCGCGAGCGGGGATGAGCCCGATACCCCGCGCCACGCTATCCAGCGCAACGAGTGCTCCCCGCGCGAGCGGGGATGAGCCCTGTCGGCTCCAAACTGCGGCGCGCTCAGGCGCGTGCTCCCCGCGCGAGCGGGGATGAGCCCGACCAGCACGACCGGATTCAGCACGGCGGCAAGTGCTCCCCGCACGGGCGGGGATGAGCCTCCACGGAAAGACCCCACACCATGACCGTAAAGGTGCTCCCCGCACGGGCGGGGATGAGCCCAAAGCGCTAGACTCTCTGGGCTGTGCGCCGTAGTGCTCCCCGCACGGGCGGGGATGAGCCCATAACCCGTACTTCCATGAGATTACCTCGGTAGTGCTCCCCGCGTGAGCGGGGATGAGCCCTGAAAACAAACGATTTGACATAGCGTTAAAAGGTGCTCCCCGCGCGAGCGGGGATGAGCCCAGCGGCATCCTGCTCTCACCCATCAGCCCCGAGTGCTCCCCGCGCGAGCGGGGATGAGCCTGGCAAATCGAGAACCAGGTGAGGCTCTAGCCGGTGTTCCCCGCGCGAGCGGGGATGAGCCCTCTACAGAGTCACGGAACACCCGCAAGGTGTAGTGCTCCCCGCGCGAGCGGGGATGAGCCCTGCTTTCCCGACCTCTTTACTTACGGCCTCAGGTGCTCCCCGCGCGAGCGGGGATGAGCCCAAGGGGTGCGTATCAACTTCGCACACCGTACCGTGCTCCCCGCGCGAGCGGGGATGAGCCCATGTCGGCTGCGCCGGAATGTTCTTCGCCCAGGTGTTCCCCGCGCGAGCGGGGATGGGCCCCGACATCACTCTCACCCTTCGTCCCTCAGCGAGTGTTCCCTGCGTGAGCGGGGATAATCCCCCTCCTAGGCTCCCGGCTGGAGAGGGGAGCTGATGTTCCTCGTACTAGCAGGGCTAAGCTTCGGCGTTGCCGGATTCGCTGTTGCTGTCCACTTCTCGCTGGTCTTGGCTGGGTTTACTCTCAGAGCCTGCTGGGTATCTAGAATCGGCGATAAAAGCTGAATAATTGTAGTGGGGCTTGGCATCTGCTCGTTTGGGCTGGCAGGCATTATAGTCGTGACTAATACTGTCCAGGCGGTTGTCTGTTTATTGACTGCAGGAATATAAAACCCCGGTGCCACCGCCTAATAAAGGACGTGGGAAAAGGCACCGGGGAAACCCCCACTAAACGAGGGGGATAGAAGGGCGTGAAATCATGAAACACGCAGAAGAAAGGATAACAGCAATGGCAAAGAAAGAGGAATACACGGAGTTCACTGTGTATCTGTCCTCTAAAGAGGTTGCAGCAATGGCTGGGGTGGAGGTTAAGACCGTGAATAATGCCCGCAAGAAGGGCGACCTGCACCCCGCCTCGCGTATCGGCAGCACATGGGGTTATTTTGAATCTGAGGTGCGCCGCTGGATGGATTGGCGTGAGGAGAACCCGCCGAAATCCCGAGCGTGGGGCTGGAATAACAGCGGCACCCCGCGTCCACATGGTGTTGAGGTCAAAGAAAAGAAGGATAAATGAGCGTTTTTTCTTGTGTTCCCCGTACGAGCGGGGATGAACCCTCGTCACGCAAGGACAATGCTGGTTGGGCGGTGTGTTCCCCGCGTGAGCGGGGATGAGCCGGGCAGGGCTCCCTCCCCTCCCTCCCTCGCTCCGTGTTCCCTGCGCGAGCGGGGATGAGCCGACGACAGCGACGTTCTTGGATGAGCGGCTTGTGTGTTCCCCGCGCGAGCGGGGATGAGCCGCCCAGGGTGTTGTGCATACGCGCGACAGCCGAATGTTCCCCGCGCGAGCGGGGATGAGCCCCGGGTGAAGGGCGCTGACGGTCAGTGGTCATCGTGTTCCCCGCGCGAGCGGGGATGAGCCGACCCGCAACAAAGGCCAGGAGTTCGTCAAAGAATGTTCCCCGCATGAGTGGGGATGAGCCCTGGGCGCTCTACCAGCTATCGACTCAAACTACGTGTTCCCCGCGCGAGCGGGGATGAGCCGAACCAAACCTATAGGGCTTTCGTGGCGCGCCCGTGTTCCCCGCGCGAGCGGGGATGAGCCCTATATCAAGGGCAATAATGAAAGAAACTCAACGTATTCCCCGCACTCGCGGGGCACAGGTAAGGCCCCTCGGCCCGCAGTAGTAAACTGCAGGCCGAGGGGCCTCCTCATGCATTAGTGTTAGCTGGTAGAAAGGTCAGTGCCCGAAAACCAGGGAACCGCCCCCTACGCCACCGCCGCTACAGCCCCCTTGGCTGAGGTACCGTTTCGGGTCCACAGCAGGAGCGCTGCCACGCTGTTGATGATGTAGAAGATGTACTTGCCGACGTTGGCGAAGTTGCCCTGGGTCAGCGCCTTGATGCACTGCACGGTGTTGTACAGGAACCAGAATTGCCACTGCATCGTGAGCTTGAGCGCGTTCAGAATGTTCGCTGACAGGGACAGGCCGAACACTACGGTCGTGATCCAGAACAGGAATGAGGTCTGGCCGCCGTAGCCAATGTAGTTCGTTACCAGGGAGAACGCGAACGAACCCGCCACAATACCGCCAATAATCAGCTGGCCCTTCGTGCCGGTCGGCGGTTCCATCGCCTTGCCGCGTTCGGAGTTCTGCCACCTACGAATCGCGAAGGTGTACACGATAAAGGTCACCGGGTAGGTGATGATCGCTGCCTTGTTGCCCAGAATGTAGTCGATCGCTCCGGACAGCGCCGTGTTAATAATGCCGAGCACGTTGCCAACGTTGGAGAGGCGGCCGGTCAGGCGGGTAGACATCATCGAAATACCCACGTTAATCACGGAAATTACGCCGAGGGGAATGAAGTTCGTGATCGGACCCCAGTCGACGTATTTAGCGAGGCTGGTGCCCAGGTATCCTGAGGCGATTGCGATGGCGATAACCAGTGCCACGCCGAAGATGTCGGCGTACTTGGACTTGGCGAAAAAGAGGAGGGCCTTCTCGATTGAGAACTGCTTGGCCTCCATGGGTTACTCCTTTGTAGAGGGTTATAGAAACAGTGATAGGGTACCAATAACTATAACTCTTTGAAAAGGGTTCGAAACGGCGTGTCGCACACAAAACCTCAGAACCCCACATATTCCATATCCCGGAACGCCCCGGCGTAGAGCGGCTGAGGCCGCCCCATCGAAAACCCGTACCAACTTCCGGCGTACCAACTTCCGGCAAACCATGCCAGATAACGCCCCTACTTCGTTGAACACCAAAAATGGGCGTAAAATCACCACCGTTTCATCTTCGCTTTAAACGGGACCTTAAGGTACGCTAGATGACTGGGTCAGGGAACTCGTGCCGGTCTCACTCACCGCGCATCCGCCCGACAGACACCCGCGCCCCGCACGCTGCGTCTCACTCACGCACACAGGGGAGGGAACCACCGTATCGGCCTCACTCACCGTTTACGCCGCTGTCCGTGCGTCCTGCCACCCGT
>ERZ773203.352-NODE-352-length-25322-cov-6.238018_pt1 | contig 25322 bp, 20 predicted proteins | sample MGYA00580529_ERZ773203 | MGnify/ENA primary metagenome ERZ773203 (study PRJEB29015, sample SAMEA2738176) | human oral metagenome | biome: human oral; feature: human-associated habitat; material: saliva | place: China | collected 2177 ... | reverse complement strand
TGATAAATAGAAATTTTCTAAAAATAGAGCTATGTAGTTAATTGATATATAGAAACTTGCTAAAGGTAAAAGTATCAAATTTGATATTAATGATAAAAATTGTATTGTACTAAAGTAATAAACTGTTATAGGTATTAAAAATATTTGAATAGTAGTCGTAAATAAAAAGTAATCTAAAATTTTTATTTTTTTATAGTTTATTTTTCTAATATAAGGAAAAATATATATAATGGCTATCATAGCTCCATAAGATAGCTGAAAAGAAAGTGAGAATACAACTGTAGGCTTAATTAAAATGGATAAATAAGCACTTATAATAAGGCTTTTAGCTAAATCTATCTTCTCATAGACTAATTTTCCTAGTAAATATACCAAAGCTATTATATAAGCTCTTGTAAAAGATGGACTTTCTTTTATTGAAAAGTAATATAGACTAAGTAAAAGTATAAGTGATACTTCAAGGACAATTTTATTCTTTATTATTCTTCTTAAGATAAAATAAAAAATAGCTATGACCAAGCCTATATGTAAGCCTGACATAGCAAAGATATGTGATAAACCTATATATCTTATCTTTTCTTGTAAACTCTTTTTAATTCTGCTATTATCACCTAACAATATAGCTCTATTCAGATTTTTTGTTTCATATAAATATCCTTCTTCAGCTCTATTAAATAGAACTTGAAGATAATTTTCTAAAAAATTATTCTCTATCTTTTCAGATTTAATATCTTCAAGCTCAATAAAATAAATATCTTTATATTCTTTAATAGATTTCACTAAAAAATACCCTTTATATTTTCCATCTTCTTTATAATCTAGTTTTCCATATATATTTTTCAAAGGATATTTATTATTAATTTTTAGATCCTTAACTTTACTATCAACTAAATTAAAACTCATTCTATATACTTCTTTTTGAAAAATCTCTGTTATCCTAAGCCCTGTTGCAATTCTTAACATTAAAATTATTGCTAGAAATGTCAGTAAGAATAATTTTTTCATAAGAAATCTCACCTTTATTTTGTCTTTGATTTTAATTTTACTCCTAGACCTAAACTTTTTCTAATAACTTCTTCAGAATATTTTCTATTAACTTTTTTAATTTCTTCTTTTTTAGGTTCTTCTTTCTTTAGCTCTTCTGTTTTTACTTCTTCCTTCTTAATTTCCTCTTGTTTTACATCTTCTTTTTTAGGCTCTTCTAAATCTTGGGCTTTATTTTCAGATATAATTTCTGCTTTTTCTGTATCTTTAGCTTCTTTAGTTTCTTTAGGTTTTTCTAATACTTCTACGTTTTTAGAATCCTCTGTTTTTGTAGTTGCAGCTATAGTTTCACTATGTTTTACAGTACTGTTATCTTCAACTACATTCTTCATAACTGCAAAATAATCTACAAATTTTTCCGATTTTCTAAAACTCAAATGTTGTTTGTATTCAGCTTCTTTTTTTATAACATCCAACATTATTGAAATATTTTTTTGATCAGGATTTTCAACTGTTGGAGTACTTGCACTTAGTGTGTTTAAAGCAGTTGGAACTTTAGAATCCGAAGTAGGAGAAGTTGTTGTTACTACTTTAGTTGTTTCTCTAGGTTTTTCAAGCTCAACAATATTTTGAGGCTTTCCTTCAAAAACAGGTGCTAATTTGCTTAAATAGTAACTTTCTTCAATATATTCTTCATCATTTCCATAGATGAATAAAACTCTTCCATGTTTGATATAGTTAACTATTTCTTTAGTTAAAGCAGCAGGTAAAACTGGACAACCTAAACTTCTTCCTGCAAAACCATACTTTTTAATATATTCATCATTAACTATATCTCCGCCATGAATAACTATTGCTCTTGACTCTGCATTTGCATTTATATTTTCTTCAAGACCTTTTAATCTCAAAGAATAGCCATAAGCTCCATTATATTCACCTAGAGTTAAAAAGAAACCTAATGAACTTTGATAAGAGTTTGGATCATCTGAAAACTCTAAAGGAATTTCTAAGCCAGAATTTTTAGAATGAGCAACCCGAGTAGAATAAACTAGTTTTTTCTTATTCAAATCCAACACATAAAATCTTTCTTCATTTGAAGGCTTAGAATAGTCTATTATAACCAAAACTCCAGGATTTTTATTAGGTATTTGAACATATCCTAAATAAGCTTTTTGGAATATTGAGTAGTCTATTTTTCCTTTTATATTCAAGCTATCATAAACAGATTTAACATCTAAAGTTACTTTTTGAGGTTTATTATCTGTTTCTGTAGCAATTACAGTATTTTGATTTATACTTTCTAAATTTGTCTCTTCAGAAAAACTAAGATTCGATATAATTAACAAACTAAGAAATATTAATGCCTTTTTCAAGATTTTCCCTCCACATCTTTTGTGATAATTGCTTTATTTTTTTCACTTTTTGGTTTTTCTTGAATTTTTTCAGTAAATTCTTCTTCTAAAAAGTTATAGAAATTTTTTGAATTATCTGAACTATTCATATCTAAATAAATTCTATATAATATTTTATTTCCTTCCATAGTCGCTGGAAAACGATAACATATCTCAGAATTTTTAGCATAAGCTAATGACTTTCTTGTAATAAATGCATAATCAACCTCATATAAATCTACACTTTGAAGTGAACTAATAGCATCGTCTTTATATTCAATTTTTTTAGATATTTCAGAAAAATTATCTAATTTTGCTAAGATATCTAAGCTTTTCTTTCCAATATTTGTTTTATAATTGGGCATAGCAATAGTAGAGTTAGCAACTTGAGAAATATTTTCAATTCTTCTACGCCCTATTACAACTAATTCATCTTTAAATAAATCTTTTGATTTAAATTCTTTTTTAAGATTTTTAACACTTTCTTTTTCATCAGTTATTATAATATCATAATCAGATATATTCTTCAGATTATTTATTTTAACTTGGATTTTGCTTTCATTTCTTTCAAATTTTTTAGCTAACTTTCCAATAAAATATTCTATCTCTTTATCTGTATAGACATTTACAATTTCTCTTGAAGACCTTTGACAAGATCTTATAATAGAAAAAATTCCAAATAATATAATAGCTAATATTAATAAAATCCATTTTTTCATACTTTCTCCTGTATTAAACTGTTTGTTCTCCACAAATTGAAGTTGAAAAAGCTTCCTTAATTTCTTTTAAATTCAATTTTTTTCCAAGTAAATACATCATCTTAGTTAATCCAGCCTCTGAAGTTATATCACTTCCATTTATAATACCTAATTTTGAAAGTTTATCTGTTGATTCATAAAGAGGCATTCTTACACTACCAGATATACATTGTGTTATATCTAAAATAGGAATTTCTTTTTCAACTATACTTTTTAACGTATTTATAAAATCTTCACTTGTTGGAGTATTACCACTACCATAAGTTTTTAATATCAGAGCTTTTATATTTTTATTGCTTTCAATAAAACTTGATATATAACTAGGATTCAATCCCGGAAATAATTCCAACAGAAGCACATTGGCATCAATATTTTTTTCCACATAAAATTTTTCTGTAGGAAGTTTTAAAATTCTATCTTTTATAACTTTTATTTCAGTAGCAATTTCTGCTAAGGGTTGATAGTTTGGTGACGAAAATCCATAGTAGTTATTACTGTCTGTTTTTTTACTTCTATTTGCTCTCATTAAACTATCTCTAAAACAGATAGTCACTTCTGGAATAAGCGGTATATCAAATAATTCATGCCCCGCAATATAGATAGAATTTATTAAATTTTGTAATCCATCACTTCTAGGATTTACCATAGGAGCTTGAGCCCCAGTTAGAACAACAGGCTTGGCTAAATTCTTCAACAAAAATGATAACATAGAGCCTGTATAGGCCATAGTGTCAGTTCCGTGTAAAATAACAAAGCCTAGATATTTATCATAATTTTCTTCAATAACTTCTGCAAGCCTTATCCAAAAGTCAGGAGTTACATCAGACGAGTCTATTAACTTTTCAAATTGATAATAGTCTGTTGGAAATTTTTCTAACACAGAATAGCCCTTAGTTATTTCAGCCCAATTATATGCTGGTCTTAAAGGTTTTCCAACCATTCCTATAGTTCCACCTGTATTAATTATCAAAACTTTATTTTCCATTTTTCCTCATTCTTTCTTAATTAGAATTCTTATTATCTTCTAGAAATTTTATAAGAACCTTAGCCATTTTTTCAGTAAAAGGTGAGTGTCCAACACTCTCAACTATAACAAGTTCACAATTATTTAATTTTTCAGATAATTTATATGCCGAAGAAACTCTGGTATTAAAATCTAAACGGCCATGAGCTATCTGAATTGGAATATCTTTTATTTTATCAACTCTATTTAAAATATAGTCTCTGTCTTCCCAAAACATCTTATTATAAAAATAATGTGCTTCTATAAGAGCAAGAGAAATTTCAAAACTTTGAATATCTTCTTCTAAAGACCAAGTATATTCAGATTCCATAGTTCTTAATTCAAAGCGACTCCAAATTTTAATTGCTTCATTTCTAAGTTTAATATCATCTGAGAAAAATCTCTTGTGATAAGCTTTAAGTAAATCATCTTGTTCTTCTTTAGGAATAAAATCTTTAAAAACTTTAAATTCAGCAGGATAAATCTCTGAAATTCCTTCTTGGAAATACCATTTTAGATCGCTTTCATTAGCTAAGAATATTCCTTGTAATACCATTCTTTTTACTCTTTCAGGATGATGTATAGCATAAGTTAGACCTAAGGTTGAACCATAACTTCCTGCAAATATAGTCCATTTATCAATGCCTATATGTAATCTTATTTTTTCCATGTCTTCTACAGAATAAAAAATATTATTTTCTTTTAACTCAACAAAAGGTAAACTTCTACCACAACCTCTTTGGTCAAATAAAATTATATGATAGTATTCAGGATCGAAAAATCTTCTTGCTTTTTTTCCACAACCTGCTCCTGGACCTCCATGTAAAAAAATTATAGGTTCTCCATTAGGATTTCCACATTCTTCTACATAAATACTATGAATATTACTTACTTGTAACATATAGGATTTAAAAGGTTCTATCGCTGGATAGAAATCATAATTTTCCATTTTTATTCCTTTCTATTTTGAAAAACTAAGCTAAGTTAATAGCTTAGTTTAATTTTGACATAATCAATTCATTTACAATTTCAGGATTTGCTTTTCCCTTAGATAATTTCATTACTTGACCAACTATACCTTTTAGAACTCTCGGTTTTCTACCTTCGTCTGCAGCTTTATAGTCTTCTATCATTTTTTGATTATTAGCTAGAACTTCTTCTACCATTTTTTCAATTTCGCTGCTATCTGATACTTGAACCATTCCTTTTTCTTTTACAATAATTTCAGGATCTCTATTATCAGTTAAAGCAATTTCAAAAAGTTCTTTTGCTATTTTAGATGAAATAATATTTTTATCTATTAAAGTAATTATCTTAGCAAGATTTCCACTGCTAATAGTAAATTTTTCTATATCAATATTTTGATGTTTTAAAACTCTTAAAACTTCTGTCAATATCCAGTTAGAGCTTAATTTAGGATTATTTGAAACTTTTACAACTTCTTCAAAATAATCTGAAAGTTCCATTTCTTCTGTTAAGATAAGAGCATCTTTTTCATCTATTGAATAAGAATTTTTGAATCTTTCAACTTTTGCAAGTCTTGTTTCTGGCATATCCTTTTTAATTTCTTCAATTTCTTCATCAGTTATAAGAAGTTTTAATAAATCAGGTTCATTAAAATATCTATAGTCCATGGCTTCTTCTTTTGATCTCATAACTCTAGTAATTTGGTTTTCTTCATCCCAAAGTCTTGTTTCTTGATCAACTTTTCCACCATTTTCTATAAGTTCTATTTGTCTAGCTATTTCATAGTCTATTGCTCTAGCAACAGCTTTAAATGAGTTTAGATTTTTAACTTCAACTCTTGTACCAAAAACTTTAGAACCTTTTTCCATAACAGAGATGTTAGCATCACATCTAAGCGAACCTGTTTCCATAGAAACATCACTAACTTTAGTGTACTTTATTATATTTTTTAAAGTATTTAAATACTCATAAGCTTCTTCTGAGTTTCTCATATCAGGCTCAGAGATAATTTCTATCAAAGGGATAGAAGCTCTGTTAAAGTTAAGATACGACTCATTTTTTCCATGTATAGCCTTAGCTGTATCTTCTTCTATTTGAACCTTTGTTATCCCTATTTTAACTTCTCTACCTGAATTTAATTTAAATTCTATATATCCTTTTTCAGCATAAGATTTTTCAAATTGTGTAATTTGGTAATTCTTAGGTGCATCTGGATAGAAGTAATTTTTTCTATCAAAAGCACTTTCATTATTTATTTGACAATTAAGAGCAAGTGCTGCTTTAACTGCATAATCTACAACTTTCTTATTTAATTTAGGAAGTGCTCCAGGATGTCCTAAACAAATTGGACAAACATGAGTATTTATACCAGTTTCATCATAGTCTGATTTACAACCACACCATACTTTAGTACCTGTTTTTAATTGTAAGTGAACTTCCAGTCCTATTACTGACTCCCATTCTTTTATCATAATCTATTCTCCTTATTAATCCAATTTAGGTAAATTTAATCTTCCTATTTTATTTTCAAGTGCTGAAGAAACTTTAATCAATGTTCCTTCATCAAAAGGTCTTCCCATAAATTGTACTCCAACTGGTAAATTATCTAAAAGTCCTCCTGGTAATGATATTGCAGGTATTCCTGCTAAGTTTGCTGATATAGTAAATATATCTTCCAAATATAATTCTATTGGAGTTTTTACATCAGATAACTTGAAAGCTACACTAGGAGCAACTGGTGTTAAAATAACATCTACTTCAGCTAAAACATTTTCAAAGTCTTGTTTTATAAGTGTTCTTACTTTTTGAGCTTTTTTAAAGTAGGCATCAAAGAAACCTGCACTTAAAACATAAGTTCCCATCATTATTCTTCTTTTTACTTCAGCTCCAAAACCTTCAGTTCTTGTTTTAACATATAGACTTTCTAAATCTGTATAATCTTTTGCTCTATATCCATATCTAATTCCATCAAATCTAGCAAGGTTTGAACTTGCTTCTGCTGGAGCAAGTACATAATAAGTTGGAACAGCATATTTTGTATGAGGTAATGAAACTTCAACAATCTCTGCTCCTAACTCTTTTAATGCATTGACAGAATTATCAACTATTTTTTTAATTTCTGGGTTTAAACCTTCTATAAAATATTCTTTAGGTAATCCAACTTTTAAACCTTTAATATCTTTATTTAAAAATTCTGTGTAATCAGGAACTTCATTTTTACTAACTGTTGCATCATAGTCATCAGCACCTGCTATAACATTCATACAGATAGCTACATCTTCAACAGTTTTTGCAAGTGTTCCTATTTGGTCAAGAGATGAAGCAAAAGCCATAAGTCCATATCTTGAAACTCTACCATAAGTTGGTTTTAAACCTACAACTCCACAAAATGAAGCAGGTTGTCTAACACTTCCACCTGTATCAGAACCTAGAGATATAGGAACTTCTTGAGCTGCTACTGAAGCAGCTGCTCCTCCACTACTTCCTCCAGGTACTCTATCCAGATCCCAAGGATTAGCTGTCTTGTGATGATAAGAAGTTTTAGTAGTTGATCCCATCGCAAACTCATCCATATTAGTTACCCCAAGGATAATTGCATCTTCTTCTTTTAACTTTTTAACTACTGTTGCATCATAGATACCAACATAATTTTCCAAAATTTTAGAACAAGAAGTTAATTTTTGACCTTCCATTAAGATATTATCTTTTATTGCAAGAGGAATACCTGCAAGTTTACCTAACTTCTCTCCATTTTTTCTCTTTTCATCAAGTTTTTTTGCTTCTTCTAAAGCTAACTCTTTTCTCAATGAAACAAAGCTTTTTACTTTATCTTCTATTTTTTCTATTCTTTCATAAAATGAGTTTACTATTTCTTCTGCTGAAATTTCACCTGATAAAAATTTATCTCTCAATTCCTTTGCAGTTAATTCATAAATAAACATATATCCTCCTACTCCCCAACAACTTTAGGAACTACAATTGCATTTTCAGCACTTTCAGGTGCATTTAATAGTACTTTTTCTATTTCTATTGATGCTTTTTCTTCTTTTTCTCTGAAATTATTTACAACATCGTTTATATGAACTAAAGGCTGAACTTCTGATGTATCAACCTCATTTAGCATATCAATATACTTTAAAATATCATTTAACTCTACCTGAAACTTTTCTATTTCTGTTTCTTCAAATGATAATTTTGATAATTTTGCAATTTTTAAAACTTCTTCCTTTGTCAGTGACATATCTTCCTCCTAAACTGAATACAAATATTCTATTTCTTCTCTAGTTAACTCTCTATATTTACCTTCTTTTAAATCTCCTAAGGAAAGTTCACCTATCTTTTCTCTCCTTAACATTAGAACTTTATATCCAAATTTTTCTATCATTCTTCTAATCTGTCTATTTCTACCTTCTCTTATAGAAATATACATAGAAGTCTTATTTTTGTCATATTTTATTCCAGATACTTTAGCAGGTAATGTTTTTCCATCTTCTAGTAAAACACCTTTTTTTAATTCTTCTATCTCTTCTTTTTTTACTTCACCAAAGACTTTTATATAATATTTCTTATATATTTCAGACTTAGGATGCACAAGTCTATTAAATAGCTCACCATCATTTGTAAGTAAAATTAGACCACTTGTCATATAATCAAGTCTACCGATAGGAAAAATTCTTTTATCTGTTTTTATTAAATCTACTACTGTTTTTCTACCTCTATCATCAGACGAAGCAGATAAAACTTCCAAAGGTTTATTTAACATAAAATATACCTTCTCTTCAATTCTATTTGTTTCTATTTTTTTGTTATCTATATAGATTTCATCCTCTTCAGTAACATCTATACCAGTACTTGCAATAACTCCATTTACTTTAATTCTACCTTCTTCTATATATTTATCAATAGCTCTTCTTGATGCTATTCCAAGTGAAGATAAAAATTTATTAATTCTCATCAGTACTTATATTCTCCATATTTTTAATTTTATCTTTAAATAAATCATAATCTGGTAACTCTTTTATATCTTTAATTCCTAAATAAGATAAAAACTTATCTGTCACCTCGTACAAATTAGCCTTTCTACCACTTTCTTGTCTACCACAATTTCTTACAAACTTTCTTTCTTCTAAGTTTGAAATAATTCTATCAACAGAAACTCCTCTAATACTTTCTATTTCTGATTTTGTAATAGGCTGCTTATATGCAATTATTGATAAAGTTTCTATTGAAGCTGAAGATAATTTTTTAGGTTTAGTCTCCTGTTCAAAATAAGAATTTATAACCTCACCATATATAGGATTGGTAGCTAAATAAACAAGGTCAGCATCAACTTCTATGTTGATGCCACTATCCTTTCTATCATCTTTTAATTCTAGAATTATTTTTAACATATCTTCAACAGAAATCTTAAAAAATCTAGCTAAATCCTTTATTTTATTTTCATCTCCACCTAAAAATATAATTGCTTCAACTTGATTTTTGATACTCATTTTAATAGCCTCATATTAGTATTCTGTTTCAGTTGAAACTAGAACTCTACTATATGTAGAGAAATCATTTAATAATACTCCTATACCGTTTATAACGGCATTTAAAGGGTCTTCAGCAACTGTAACTTTTAAGTTTAAACCTGATGCTATTTTCTTATCTATTCCTCTAAGTAATGCTCCACCACCACTTATATATATACCTTTTTTCTTGATATCTGCTGCTAATTCAGGAGGAGTTTTTTCAAAAATAATTCTTATTTCTTCTATAATTTCCTGAACTAAAGCAGATAAAGTTTCAACAAGCTCTGATGAAGTTAATGTGATATCTTTTGGTAAACCATTTAAAACATATTTACCACTTACATCAATTTGTAATTCTTCTGCATCAGGATCAACAGTACCTATTTTTATTTTGATATCTTCTGCTGATTTTTCACCTATTAATAGATTATGTTTTTGTCTTACATAATCAACAATAGCCATGTCAAATCTATCTCCAGCCACTCTGAAAGATGATTTTTTCACAACTCCACCCAAAGATACTACAGCTAATTCAGATGTTCCTCCACCGATATCAACTATCATACTTCCTTCAGGCTCAAATATATTTATTCCAACACCTATTGCAGAAGCCATAGGTTCTTCAATTAAATAAGCTTCTCTCGCTCCTGCTTCTCTAGTAACTTCTATAACTGCTCTTTTTTCAACTTGAGTTATTCCAGCAGGAACACAGATAATAACTCTTGGTTTATTAAAAATTGTTCCAGATTTTATTCTTTTATAAAAACATCTTAACATTTTTTCAGTAACTTCATAATCAGCAATAACTCCATTTCTCAAAGGTCTTATTGTTTCGTAAATGTTTGGAGTTCTTCCTATCATATGTTTAGCTTTTTCACCAACTTCAAAAAGTTCCTTTGTTTTTGAAGAAATAGTAACAACTGAAGGTTCTCTTAAAATTATGCCTTTATTTTTCATATAGATTAATGTATTTGATGTTCCTAAATCAATACCTAAATCATCTGAAAATACTCCTAAAATGCTGCCCATAAATTTTTTCATTTTTACACCTCTTCATTATATTCTATCTATTTGACTTATTTTATAACCATTTTTTCTTAAATTTTTTAAAAAATTTGAAACAGGGAAACCCATTATAGCAAAATAATCCCCTTCAATTCTTTCAACTAGGGCTCTTCCATACCCTTGTACTCCATATGCTCCAGCTTTATCAAAAGGTTCTGAAGTATCTAAATACCATTTTATTGTTTCATCGTCTAAATCATAAAATTTGACTTTACTAATTACTACATCTTTTATAACTATATTTTTTGAAATATTTTTAAAAACATAGGCCGTTATAACTTTATGTGTTCTACCTGATAAAATTCTCAAAAAACTTTCTGCTTCTTCTCTACCTTTAGGTTTTCCAAAAATTCTACCTTCTAGTTCTACAACAGTATCTGCTGCCAAAACAAATTCATTGACATTTTCTTTTGCTATTTTATCTAATTTTTTCTCAGCAATATCCAATATCATTTCACTTATTTCTTTTTTATCACTTATTTCTTCTATGTCAGCAGTTAAAACCTTAAAATTAAAACCCATATCTCTTAAAATTTCTTGCCTTCTTTTAGAATTAGATGCTAATATCATTCTTGTTCATCCTCTATTGTTACAGTTCTTCTAAAAACTATTCCTTTCTTATCTATTTTTTCTTTTACTTTAGCTTCATTTTCAATCTTTGCTTTTTTATTCTTTTTTTGTGGAGAACTAGTTTTTCTTTCAGATTTTACTGTACTTAATTTTTCACCTTTTTCAAGTTTTTCTTGTATTTCAAACTGTTCCATAAGACCTGAATTCATTCCAGCTCTTTTTCTTTCACTTTTTCTTTTTTCCTTAGCTCTATTTATACTTCTTATAAGAGGTCCAAAAACCATCAATAGAAATAAAAAGAATGCAAGTCCATACAAGCCATAGTAAAAATAATGGAATGGAATTTGCTTAAATCTCAATGATAAATTAATAAATTCATACAATATATATGTAGGTAAATATCCTATTTTATACTCAAATAAAGACTTATTTATTAAGTTTCTTATAAAGTCAGCATTTATTTCAAAACCTGGAGCTGTTCCAAAGTTAATTCCTAAATTTGCTAATATAAATATATATGCTATGATAAAAAAGAGTATATATATATAGTACAATCTTAATTCCCAAAAAAATCTTTTCTTTTTATTTTCTATCATAAAAACAAAACCATATAAAACAAAGAAAAGAAGAGTTGGTATTAACATTAATCCCATATAATTATATAAATTTTCGTATATTCCCTTTTTGATAAGGGGAACATCACCGAAAAATCCCACTATTAAATAAAGTAAGAATAAAAAATAAAAATAAACATATTTTATTCTTTTCAAAACTTCACCTCTTCAAAAAAAATTAATTAAACTATTTAAATAACGCTTTTATAATACCACATATATTTTTAGTTTTCAATCTATTTCTCATATATAAATTGATTTTGTAACAATTTTTTTTATTTTTATAGTATAAAAGAGCTATCACAAAATGTAACAGCTCTTTAGAAATAATATTATTGTTTTTTTGAATATTTGCTTAAATATTCATAAAATAATCTAGCTGGTCCATTTTTTAGCGAACGTTCTATGAACTCATCACTAGAATCTTTAAAAAAATCTATAGCAATAAGAGTTGACAATCCATGGGCAAAAACCCAACAAGTATGTAATAATTCTTCTTGCTTATCTTTATCAATCAATATAATTCTCTCATCAGTTTCTAACTCTTCACGAATTACATTTAGAAATTCCTCAATTAAAGGACTTTTAACAGTATGTCTTGAAAATATTTGTAAAAAAAGTTGTTTTTCTTCACGGGCAAAAACACAAACTCCCATACCTATATCAAATAATTTTATTCCAGTTCTTTCTTTTAATAGATACTCAATAAATAATTTTTTAGTTCTAGCAACTAACTCTGCTTTCAGTATTTCCATAGAACCAATTGATTTATATATAGGAGCTGGAGATGAATCTAAAGCTTTTGCTACATTTCTAGCACTTATAGCATCATAACCTTCTTCTTTAAATAATCTAAAGGCTGTATCTAAAATTACTTCTTTTGAAAATAAAACTTTTTTTGGCATAATTGACTCCCGTTAATAATTAAAATTTCTTAGTTAAAGATATTCCAAATGCAGTAATTTCTTTATGATATTTTTGATTATCATTAACTTTATATTTTTCTTTAAAGTTTCCATCTTCTTTATCATAAATGAAATGTGCTACTGAGCCTGTAATTGATAAAGTATCATCATATTTATATCTAAGACCTGCACCTAAAGTAACAGAATTTAAAGCATATTCAGTGTCATTGAAAGAAGAGTTTTTAGCACCTGTTCTGGCATAGTTTACACTTCCTATTAAAGTAAATTTATCATTTAATTTATATTCATTTCCTAATGCAATTTCCCAACCATTTTTATAATCTCTACCATGTTCATGTCCACCAAAAGTTGTTACTCTATCCATTTTAGCATGACGATTAAAATAATAATTAGCTGATGTTGAAACCAAATAATTATCTGTTACCTTATATGAAGCCCCTACTGATAGTATAGCTGGTAAATCTCTTCTTATTTTAGAGTTTATAGTATATTGTGGATAGAAAGTAGATAAACCTATATTAGAACCTAGTATATCTGTTGTTTGTAATTGATTTTCAGTTCCTTTTGCTTTAAAATTCATTTTTATTCTTGAATCATATCTTGCAGCTAAGTTTAATTTATCATTCACTTTATAGTTTATACCTATTTGGAATCCATAACCCCAAGCTTCTCTCTTAGAATCCATATCTCCACTTAAACCATTTTGTTGTAAAGCATTCATTTTAGTTTGAAGTAAAGTTAATGCTTGAGTAGTTTTTTGTTGCTTTATAGCAGCAATTTGAGCTGCAGAAAGCCCTGAACCTTGAGTTGCTGCATCTACAGCTTTGCTAACTTCTTGCGTTACTTGTTGAACTTTAGCTTGTTTATAAGCTGTAGAAGGGTTAGTTCCTATATTTAATGTACCACTTAATTTTCTTGATCCATGTACTATTCTACCAGCTACTGAAATTGATAACTGATCATTTACTGTAAAAGCTCTACCTAAAGTTGCTTGTTCATATAAATTTTTTCCAGTTAGAGTTGAACCTTTATCATATACTCCTAAAGGTTGGAATTGAGCTAAATCTGATAAGACATCTATTCCTGATACACCATCATACTCCAACTTTCCTCCACCTGCAAGTCCACCAAATGTAAAGAAATAAGCTCCATTATCATCAACTGAAGTCAATGAAACATTTGGGATTAATTGAGTTAAATGAGCCTTGTGTTCTTTTCCTTTATATGACATTTTTTCATGTCCATTGGCAAGTTGTAAACCAAGATGTACATATTTTCCTTTATCTAATCTTGAAAGTCCTGCTGGATTGTAATAAGCTGATACTTCATCTATCATACCTGTTTGTGCTTGATTTGCTAAATAATCTGGACTATAAGTCTGAATATGATCTATTGATGCTCCATATAATCCACTTGATAATATTCCTATTAAAAACAATAACTTTTTCATTTTTCCCTCCATATCTATTTGAAAAAAGTATTTAAAAATAACATACAACAATAATATAACAGATGTTTTTTTTCTTGTCAAATAAATATTAGATTATTAAAGTTGTATTTTTTACAATAAAAATTGTATAATATAAAAAAACGAAAGGTGAATTTTATGTATAAATTATTTTTATCAATTTTTTTTACAATTAGTTTATCTCTTTTGGCTTTAGAAAGTAATGAAATAAAAGAAGTGACTCCTATCCATAATGAAAATATAGGAACTGAAGAGGAAACGTTAGTTGAAGAAATACCCTCGACTGAAGAAGATAAAACTTTACTCCAAAAATCTAAAAATGATTATAATTCTGATGAATTAAAAGCTACTAATGTAATCAGCACTAATAAAGATTTAAAAGAAAATAAGAAAGAAGAATATACTAATGATAACAAATCTGAAGAAATATCTGAGAGAACAAGTAGAGTGACTGCATTAGGTTCTGCTATGGGAGCTGTTGATTTAGGAAAAATTGAAGAAAGAAAATTTAGAATAGGGGCTGGTGTAGGAAGTTCTAATAACAATCAAGCTGTTGCTGTAGGGGTTGGTTATGCTCCAACTGATAGATTTAGAGTTAATACAAAATTTTCTACTTCATCTACTTCAAAAAGAGCTTCTGCAATTTCTATTGGTGCTTCTGTTGATTTAGACTGGTAAAACAAGAAAGGGGACATTACAATGTAATGCCCCTTTTTTTATTATTTTATAGTTTCAACTAACTTAGCAATATCATCTGCATTTAGTAAAGCTTCATCCACATTTATAGAATACGAATATGTTCCATCTGTCCAACTAGCTACAGATATGTTACCATCATTACCTTTCTCAGTAACTTCTAAGTTACCAACTTTAACTATATTTTCTTCTTTATATTCATTATAGTCTCCACTGATATCATCAGTTCCAACTGCTTTTCTTATACGAAGTCCTTCATGAGTTTTTTCTGCATCAAAGTAAATTACTTCTATCATATCATCTGCTATAGCTTGAATAACAAGTGAATTATAGTCTGCATATTCAGTTGGAGCTTCTAAAGAAAAACCTGCTATTTTAGCTGCTTCATCTAAAGTATCTACTATTTCAAATGGATTAGGTACTCCATAGTCTTGTGCTTGAGTAGTACTTGCTTCTGTTACTTCATCTGTTACTTCATCTTTTTTTCCACAAGAGACAACAGCTAAACATAATAATAACATTAACAATATTTTTTTCATATAATTACCTCTTACTTATCAAACTTAATTGCAGCTTCATCAACTACATAATCATAGAAGTCATCAAGTGATTTTGGAAATTGATCTTTAGATCCAAATCTTCTGATATTGACTTCTTTATTTTCTACTTCATTTTTTCCAATTATTAATTGCATAGGAATTTTGTATCTTCCATTTGCTTCTCTTATCTTATATCCAATAGTTTCATTTCTATCATCAAGTTCAGCTCTAATTCCTAATTCTTGTAACTTAGCCATAATTTCTTTTGCATAAGGTATACATTCATCGTTAAGAGTTAGGACTTTAACTTGAACTGGTGCAAGCCACATAGGGAAAGCTCCTGCATAGTGTTCTATTAATATTCCTATAAATCTTTCTATTGAACCATAGATAACTCTGTGAAGCATTACTGGTCTATGTTTTTCTCCATCTTCACCTATATAAGTTACATCGAATCTTTCAGGTAAATTAAAGTCAAGTTGAATAGTTCCACATTGCCACATTCTTCCAATAGCATCTTTTATTTTGAAATCTAATTTAGGACCATAGAATGCTCCATCACCTGGATTTATTTTATATTTTCTTCCTAATTTATCTAAAGCACCTGCAAGTGCAGACTCTGCCATATCCCAAATTTCTTGAGATCCTATTGCTTTTTCTGGTTTAGTTGAAAGTTCAATTTCATATTCAAAACCAAATAATTTACTATAGAATTTATCTATAAGATTTACAACACCTATAATTTCATCTTGAACTTGATCAGGAGTCATAAATATATGAGAGTCATCTTGAGTAAATGATCTTACTCTCATAAGTCCATGTAAGGCTCCAGAAAATTCATGTCTATGAACTTTTCCAAGTTCAGCAAGTCTTGCTGGAAGATCTTTATATGAATGTAATTGGTGCTTAAATGATAAAACTCCTCCTGGACAGTTCATTGGTTTTATAGCAAATTCTAATTCATCAATTTCTGATGTATACATATTTTCTCTGTAGTTGAACCAGTGTCCTGAAATTTCCCATAATTCTTTATTAAGCATTATAGGAGTTTCTAATTGTAAATATCCTGCTTTTTCATGTTCTTTTCTCCATAAGTCAATTAGAACATTTCTAAATACCATTCCTTTTGGTAAGAAGAATGGGAACCCTGGTCCATATTCACTTATAAAGAATAATTCTAAGTCTTTTCCTAATTTTCTATGGTCTCTTTTTTCAGCTTCTTCCATAAACTTCAAATGTTTCTTTAATCTATCTTCATTTGAAAAAGAGTATCCATAAATTCTTTGAAGCATTTTATTTTTTGAGTTTCCTCTCCAATATGCTCCAGCAACTGTTCTTAATTTAAATGCTTTTAAATAACCAGTTGAAGGTACGTGTGTTCCTCTACAAAGATCTGTAAAATCACCTTGCTTATAGAAAGAAACTTGTTCTCCTTGAGGTATTCCTTCCACAATTTCAACTTTATATTTATTTTTATCTACATCTCTAAAGTAATCAATAGCTTCATCTCTAGGTAAAACATATTTTTCTAATTTTATATTTTCCTTTACTATTCTTTTCATTTCAGCTTCAATTTTTTCTAAATCTTCTTCTGTAAATTGTTCTACAGGATCAAAGTCATAATAAAATCCATTTTCTATAACTGGTCCTATTGTAACTTTAGTTTCTGGATATAGTCTTAATACAGCTTGTGCCATTAAGTGAGCTGTTGAGTGTCTTACTATATCTTCTCCTTCAGGACTGTCAATATCTATAAATTCTACTTCTGCATCATGATCTAATACGTATGACATATCAACATTTTTTCCATCAACTTTTGCTCCAACAGATTTTTTAGCAAGAGAATTAGAAATTCCCTTAGCTATTTCAAACATATTAATGTTGTTATTATATTCTTTATTTTCTCCATTATATTTGACTAACATATTTTCCCCCTTGTAATCCTTTCCTTCTTTTCTTTCTATACTTGATATACAGAAAAATAAGTGAATTGCATTCTAAATTTTAGATAAAAAATCAAATAGAGTGAGCCGAGCAAATGTCGCTGTGTTTGAAGCTGACTTGTCAGCAAGTTTAGCGAATTTGCAGCGAACTCTTGATTTTTTATCGTTAAGAAATTTAGCTAGCAATGAGCTATTTTTCTAACTTAATAACTATTTTTTAATTGACTAGGTCTATCTAATAGATATCCATCTGGTCTTGTAGAAGCATTACCACCTGTATTTTTAGCTCCAACTCCTAATAATGAATTATTAGGGAAAGTTAATAGTGTAAAGTGCACTCCTACTCTCCATTCATAATCTCTACTAGAAGCTTTATACCTATTTTCATACGATACAGCCCATTCATAGAAGCCCATTTCTTTACCAATTTCTATACCTACACTATCAAGAGATTTTTTTCTACTTATTCTACCAGTAGGATCATTTTTATTTTCATAGAACATAGCATAAGTTTTTACTTTCCAACCTTGACTAGGTTTTCCAATTTTTGCATATAAACTAAATTCATGTTCTTTTGAATCCTTACCCCAATAATAATTTCCACCTGATTTCTTCCAACTAGCTTTTTCTGTAAATTTATATCCTACTCCTAGTCTATTATAAGTGTAAGTAAGTCCTCCAGTAAAGCTAGTCATTGAATCTCTTAAGTTTCCTGTTTGAGAATATCTTTTATTATTTCTTTCAATGTTTACATAAAGATTTAAAGACTTTTTATAATTTCCTATTCTAAATGTCTCATCTTTTATTCTTGTTAATTCAAATTGATTATAGAAATCACTTTTTCTATCAAGAATAGCTCTTATTTGATCTATGTCATTGGCTGTTATTTCATTTTCTGGTTTTTCATATTCCAATGTAGCATACTTCATAAGTTCTTCTTTTTCAAATCTCTTATCTCTATAAGCATAAGCAAAACTATATGTATCAGTATTTCTAATATCATCTTCTATACGAGTATTTCCATATCTATATGTTTTATATGCAGCAGTAAAATCTTGTTCTACATCTCCATAGATATTATAAGTAGCAGAGTACATTCTATTTTTTCTATTTAGATATCCACCACTATCAACTTTTAACTTATCTCTACCTTGAGCATAAGTAAAAGCTAATCTGCTATTATCAAACTTATATCCTCCAGTAATTCTATGTTCATTGATATCTTCTCTAAAATTATTAGTAGTATAGAAATCATCACCAACAAAGTCAATATCAGTATTGCTGAATCCTAAATCATATTTTTTAGTTTCAAATTTTACTGAATACTGTCTTGTACTTAAATCATTAACTTTCTTTTCACTTCTAGTTTTAGTTGTATATCTCTTGTCATCAGAATATTTAAAATCTAAATTAGTATCTTCATCAAATTTAATATTTAAACCTGTATGAAGTTCTTCACCATTTTTTGATTTTGTTCCATAAGGATTTTTAGATGTTTTATATCCTATATTATAAGTTGTAACAGTTGATTTCCCATCAAATACTAGAGTGTCATCAAACTTTACAAAATCACTTTTATTTATCAATCTTCTTTCTTCATTATTTTTATTTCCTGAGAAACTATACTTTTGTCCTTCTATTCTAAATTTATTTGTGACATCTAAACCAGTTCCTTTGTATAAAAATAAGTCATTATCCAATTTTAAATTTAAAAGATTTGTCTTATCTGATGAAGCATCAAACTCATCATGTCTAAATGTTACATCTAAACCAAGAGTTCCTTTATCTGCTAATTCAATATTTTTTCTACCTAATTCAAGTTCATAGAATGAAGATTTATTTTCATAACTTCTGTAAGTTCCATCAAATAGTCCTTCTCTTGACCATATTTCTGAATTATTTTTTCCAAAGCCAACTCTATAAATCTCATTATCATTATATAGATTTAAATCTGCTCTTCTTTCTAAAGTATTTTCGTAGATAATATTTTCAAATCTGTTAAATTCAGCTAATCTATTGTCACCTAATACAATTTTTCTATATGTATCTCTAGCTTCATCTAATTTTCTATCTAAGAAATTATAAGCAAATGTTGGAGTAAAAGTATATCTACCCATTTTATAATTTCCTAAAGAAAGCTTGATGTTTTCAAAATTGTTATAATCATATTTTGCAACAGTAGTTGGAGTATATGAGAAATCTATTCCTAAGATATTTCTCTTTTTAGCTGAGGTATTAATATCTTCTTCCCAGAAACTAAATCTTCTGTAATCATCTCCCTTTCTCTTATCATAAGAGATACTTGCTCCATTTTCTTTTAATAATAAATCTGCTCCTATTCTTTCATTTCTAGCCATTAAGTCACTAGCAGTAGAACCTGGATCCATATCATATAAATAATCATATCTAACATTGAATTTATACTTATCATTATCCTTAGTCAATGAAAGATTCGTGTATAAATCATGGTCAATAGTAGATCCATAAGATATATCATCTATACTATCATATACTAAAAGTCCATAAGCTTTTTTATCACTTACTAAACTCATTTTTCCTGAAAAACTTATGTCTTTCTTTTCACCCAAATTATATAGATTTGAATCTAAAGTATAGAAACCTATATTCTTATCAAATTTATATCTATCTAAGCCTAGAGATGTATAGACATTGTTATCATCAAACTTTTCCATAACATCAGCTAAACTACCAACCATACTTCTAGTTGAATTTACCGATAGGAAATGAAAATTTCCATTCTCTCCTTCATAGTCATGACTCAATTCAACTTTATATCTTTTACGTCTTTTTTCATATTCAGGTAGTTCATTTGAAGCAGTAGGTTTTTCTTTATTTTTTGCATAGATCAACCAGTCATCTATATTTAATCTAGTTTCACCAATTTTATCAAATTTATACCAGTTTTCCCATCTTCCAACTAAGATACCCATTTTATCTGCAAACTTAGGAGCAAATCCTCCTCTAAATTTATCTTTTCTATTTCCATAAAGGAATCCCATTGAAGTCGCAGCTCCATAGTCATCAGAAGATTGTATAGTAACAAATAAAGGAACAGTAGAACCTGATCTTATATTTGCTCTAAACCATGGAAAATTAAAAGGCATGACATCTTTACCTTTTATAAATAAATCAGATTTTTTTAATGTTATTTGCTTATCTGGCTCAATTAAAACATCTGATGAAAAAATATGGTATCCCGCTTTTTCAGGTTCTTTTTGGAAATTAACTATATTAAAATCCGTTGTAACCCAAGCATCTTTTGCATTTATTTTTTCATCTGAATATTTTATTAGAGGACTTCCAAAATATATCTTATCATTAGGAGCTTCTGCTCCCGTCATTTTAGCAACATTTACATAGGCGAAACTATTATAAAATTCTCCTTCTTCATTGGTTTGAGATATCTTTCCACCTTCAGTTTCTATTTTAATATTTCCTGTTGGTTGAGCAATATTCATTATTGCATTATCTTCAAAAGATATTTCACCTGTTTCAGGATTTCTTCTAAACTTATAGAATAGTCCTTTCATATTTCCATTAGTAACAGCAACTCCATGATCTGAAGTTAAAGTATTATCATTTAAATCTATAACTACTTCATCTGAGTCAGCAGTTATAGTTTCTGAATAGGCGTTATTTACTATCATAGCTGATAGGATAAACAAAAACATGAATTTTCTTCTCATCAAAATTCTCCCTAAAATTAAATTTATGTTAAAAATTATACCATATTTCTATTATTTTTTAAAATTTAATTATCTATTATTAATTTTTATATCTCTTTTTAAATTTCTTTCTTGATCTTTTTTAGCAATACTTTCTCTTTTATCATAAGTTTTCTTACCTTTAGCTATTGCTATCTGGACTTTCACATAACCTTTTGATAGATGAACATCTAAGGGAACAATTGTATAACCTTTTATTTTAACCTTCTCATGTATCTTTTTGATTTCTTTTCTATGTAAAAGTAATTTTCTAACTCTTCTTTCTTCAGGATTGTATATACTACCATATTCCCAAGGTACAACTGACATTCCCATTATAAATATTTCATCATTTATAATTCTTACAAACGATTCTTTTATACTAACCTTTCCAGCCTTTATTGATTTTACTTCACTCCCTTTAAGTTCTATTCCAGCCTCATATTTTTCCTCTATGAAGTAATCAAAAAATGCTTTTTTATTATTTGCAATTATCATAATTTCCTCTCTTTAGTATTTATCTTTCAATGGAACTACTGCAATTTCTAAAGTCAATAAATCTGCTTTTTCAACAAGAGCATTAACCTTATCTCCTAAAGAAAAAACTGTTCCATGATGGCGATCTACCATACAATAATTTTCTTCATCAAAATCGTAAAAATTATTTGAAGTTGTTACATCCCAACTACATTCTATATGTTCGCTTGTTTCAAAAAAGACTTTTCTTGAAGCAAAACCTGTAACCATAAGCTCAAGTTCTTCACCAACATATTTTTTCATATACTCAACTAATTTAATTCTAACACTTTCATCTTCAGCTTTCATAGCTACTCTTTCTGTTTTAGAAATATGATGAGCTATTTCATCTAAATCAGCTAATTTTAACTGTTTAATAGAATTATTTATACTTGAGAATAAAACTCTATGAACCATTAAATCAGCATATCTTCTTATAGGAGATGTAAAGTGAGTGTAATGTGAAGATGCTAGTCCAAAGTGACCTATATCATCCACAGTATATCTTGCTTGTTTTAAAGATGTTAAAATAGTCTTATGTACAAGCATACTCGTTTCTTGATTTTTAGATCTTTCTATAATTTCTTGGAATTGTTTAGGATGAAGATTATCAAAATTAGGTATCTTGTATCCAAATTTTGCAAGCATTTCATTCAATTTGAAAACTTTTTCTCTATCAGGCTTTTCATGGGTTCTGTATATTGAAGCCAATTCTAACCAATAGATTCTTTCTGCAACAGTCTCATTTGCAGCTATCATAAAGTCTTCTATAATTTTTTCACCTTCTCCTCTTTCTCTTAAAAGGACTTCTTCGACTTTATTATTTTCTTCATCTAATACAACTTTAAGCTCTGGAAGTTCAAAATCAATGCTTCCTCTTGTATGCTTCTTATTTCTTAATATTTTAGAGAGTTCTAACATTTCTTTTAACATTTCATGAATATCTGAATATCTATCTATTAACTTTTCATTACCATCTAAAATTGCATTTACATCTTTATAAGTCATTCTATGAACAGACTTTATAACAGACTTATAAACCTCATAGTTTACTACATCACCTTTAAGATCAATTTCCATTTCACAAGCAAAAGTTGCCTTATCTTCTCTTTCGTTTAAAGAACAAATTCCATTAGAAATTTCTTTTGGAAACATTGGTAAAACTCTATCAACTAAATAAACTGAATTCCCTCTGTTTCTTGCTTCTAAATCAAGAGTAGAATCTTTTTTCACATAATAAGAAACATCAGCAATAGCAACTATCAGTCTATAATTACCATTTTTCAATTTTTCAACATAAACAGCATCATCTAAATCCTTAGCATCTGCTCCATCTATAGTTATTATAGGAAGCTCTGTTAAATCTTTTCTGTCTGTATAATCAATTTTTCTTTTTATAACTTCCCTAACTTCTTGCATTGCTTCATCAGAGAAATGATCACTTAGACCTTCTCTATATATAAGAGCTTCTATCATATTTTTACTATTTGTTGATGAACCTAGAATCTTTATAATCTTTCCTTCAGGCTTTCTATTTTCATCTCCCCAAAATGTTATTTCAGCTACTACTATATCTTTATTATCAGCATTTCCCACTTGAGAATTTGGAATATAGATATCGCTTCCAAATGCACTTGTTGGTAAAACAAAAGAGAATTTTTTATTTTTTTCTAAAATACCAACAACTGTATTTTTTCTACGTTCTATTATTTTTATAATTTCTCCCTCTGCTCCTGGTTTCCCCTTACTATCATATCCTTCATTAGTAATTTTTACTAAAACTCTATCTCCATCAAGAGCAGAATTAAAATTTTCTCTAGCTATATATATTCCATTTCTTTCTTCAGAATTTTCACTATCTACAAAGCCAAACTTATTTTTTATAATTCTAAATATTCCTTTAGCATAAAGAGAAGAATCTTCAATTGCTGTTATTCTATTTTTTTTGTCTAAAAGTAATTCTCCTGCATCAACCCAAGATAAGATTATAGCCTTATTATCTTTTCTTTTTTTAGGTGACCATTCTAAAAGACTTGTTATTTGGTCAAAAGATAAGTATTTCACTGTTTTTAAAATTTCTTTAATTTTCTCTAAGTCTTTTTCTAAATTCATAAATCCTCCCTCTATTATAAATATGTTTTACTCAATTCAGCCAATATATTTTCCTTCAATTGAGAGGTATTAGGATGTGACTTTTTTCCTATACTTTCTAAATATTTTTCCTTATGTTCTATTTCCATAAGTATTCCTTTATTTAAATTTTTAAAAGTTTCTTCCCTTATTTCAGTCACACTAGGGTAGTTTCTTCCATACTCTATTGCGTCTGCTATATATATTATCTTTTCGACTAAAGTCATATCTTTTGAACCTATAGTATGATACTTTATAGCATTTAAAACTTCACTATCTTCTATTCCAAACTCTTTATTAACATAATAAGCTCCAGCAAAACCATGTAAAATTTCATTATTTTCTAAATCTTCATCTGATAACTCATTTAAAAAATTATTTTTACAAATATTTTTTATATCTTCCATATCCATTTCTTTGCATATATCATGAAGTAAGGCAGCTAATTTACATTTTTCAACATCAGCCTTATATATATCAGCTAATTTCCCTGCCATTTCTACTACTCCAAGAGTATGGGTAAATCTTTTTAAACTCATTTTAGATTTTACAATTTCTTTTAATTGATTAAAATTATACTTCATATTAATCACCTTCTAATTATTTATTATACCACAATAAATAAAAACTCTCTCAATTATTTTAAAATTTTTATAATTTATGTTAGAATAAAATACATATGATATAGAGAAAAAAATCTAAAGGAGAAAAATATGATTCAAGCTTTTCATTTTAAAGATGAAAAATCTGATAAATTTTGGTTTATTGAAACACTTGATTGTGAATTAATGGTCAATTATGGAAAAACTGGAGTAACAGGTAAATATGAAATAAAAGAATTCGATACAGTTGAAGAATGTGAAAAAGAAGCTTTAAAATTAATAAATTCTAAAAAGAAAAAAGGCTATCAAGAATTTCCTGAATTTGATAGAGATAATCATTTCTATTTTGATTATGAAGAATGTGGCTTACATATTTTAACGAGCCATATAAATTTTAGAAAATATTTCACAGATGAGTTCTATTATGATTGTAGTGATGAAGAAGCTCCTTTTGGAAGTGATGAAGGAAATGATGCTTTATATGAATTACAAGAAGCTATACAAAAGAAAAAGAAAATAAACTTTTTTGAATTTCCTAAAGTAATAATTGAAAAAATTTGGGAAATGGATTATCTGTCTCCTGATGTAGAAAAAACAGATGAAGAATTAAAAGAACAAGCTAAGACAAAATTTGATGGCTTACTTGGAGATCAAGTAATCTTACAAAGTGACCAAGTTATTCTAGCTGTTACTTTTGGTCAAGCAAAAATTACAGGAAAAATAGACAGTGACTTATTAGAATTAGCATTAAAATCTTTAACTAGAATAGATAGATTAAATAGACTTATTTGGAATTGGGATAAGGAAGAAGCAACTTACTACATTGAAACTATGAGAAAAGATTTAATTAAATTTAAAGAGGATTTTCAAAAATAAAAGAGACTGTTGCAAATTTAAAATTTCAATCTTAAAGTA
>ERZ773203.351-NODE-351-length-25334-cov-74.200483_pt1 | contig 25334 bp, 23 predicted proteins | sample MGYA00580529_ERZ773203 | MGnify/ENA primary metagenome ERZ773203 (study PRJEB29015, sample SAMEA2738176) | human oral metagenome | biome: human oral; feature: human-associated habitat; material: saliva | place: China | collected 2177 ... | reverse complement strand
GTGGTTTTTTGGTTTACCCCGGGGTAAGACGGCGAGCGCGGCGGGGTCTGCAGGGGGCAGGGTCTTGGAGGTGGCGAGCGTGCAGGGCGGGGTGGCAGCAGAGGTGGGGCGGCAGGGGTGGGTGCGAGCGCGGGCAGGCACGGGTACAGAGTGAGGGCGCAGCGCGGCAGGAGGAATACAGACAGGGTACAGCCGGGGGGCGGATCAAGGAAGCGAGCGCGCAGGGGCGGGGCGCGGGTAGAGCAGCAGGGGTGGATGCAGGGTGGGTGGGGGCAGGCGGTTTACCGGGGGTAAGACGGCGAGCGCAGGTGAGGAGGAAGAGGAGCGGGTGCAGTGGGTGGGACGTCTTGGCCGCGATACAGGCAGCGGTGGTGTTCTGCTGCTGGGTGGTGCGGGTGCAGGGCGTGGTGGTGGGTGCGGGGGTACTGCTCCCCCGCTACTGCCGTAATTGGTCGGCAGTGAACACTAAACCCCCGCCCACAGTCGGTGCGGGGCGGGGGTCTCTTCTCTGCACCCCGCACCACGTGAAGATCCACGGCGGGTGCCAACAGGACGACGGGCTGGAGACGATCAGCGGCGCTTCATCTGGCTGCCGGCGTCAAACATGAACAGTCTGGCTGGCCTAAAGTACCGGGTGGAGAGAATGTCGTGACGGTCCATGTCTTCTACTGTTACTGTGCCGTCCTCGCAGCGGTGCGCGAAGTCTTCTAGCTCGTCAAGGGTCGCTCGTGCGCCTTCTGGTGCTGGCTCGATGTGCACCTGCCATTCAAATTCAGGTTGAGCGGCAACCGCTGCGACGAACTGGCGGACTGCTTCAGTGGTCAAGGGTGCTTCTGGCGGCTTGATTGCTGGGTTTGCTGGTGCTGCCCATTCCACCAGGTGGGCCAGTGTATCCGTGGCTACACCAACGATGAGCCATTCAGGCGAGATTTTCTGGTGGATCATCTCGACCGTCACGGTGTATAACGGTTCGTTCTGCTGCTGTTGTTCTGTCATCTTTGATGGTTCCTTCTTCACGCGAGCTGAGAGCGAAGTGCTCTTAGCTCATGGGTTCTTTGAGATAGAGTGTACGTCTCTTTGCTTGCCTGGTTTAACGAAAAATATATGTAGAAATATCCTACCTATAGTGTTCGCAATACCGTACACTATAAGTATAGCAGTGGGCGGCAAACCCCAGCTTCCAGAACCGCCCGATCCGGGCGGGCTAACCTCCCTGACAGAAGGAAAACATCATGCAAAGCGAAGTACTTAATGGCATTCTTCTCGCCGTACTGCTTATTTCCGGAGTTCTTTTCTGGCTTTTTAGTAACCCCAAACGTGCCGGGAAATTCTCAGTCCTCATCATATGGGTGATTGCTGTGCTCGGGGCTAGTTTCGCTCTATATTCGTCTAGGTCGTGACAAAAATAAGACCCCTGGTGCCAGCGCCCAATTATGGGCATGGGAAGAGGCACCAGGGGGGATCCCCCACCTGAAGGTGAGGGGACAGAAGGGCGCGCATCATGGATGCGCGCACAGAAAGGATGGCATGTGACGAAAAGAAAAAGGACGGTATATCTAACCTCCGCACAAGCTGCAGAAATGGCTGGAGTCAAAGAGCGCACCGTGCAGAAGAACTGCGCTGCTGGCAATCTTCATGCCGCCGGGCAGATCGGTAAGGCTCTAGGGTTCCTTGAGGCTGATGTGAAGGACTGGATGGATTGGCGGGAGAAGAATCCACGTTATTCTCGGGCTTGGGGTTGGAATGATAGCGGAACGCCGCGTCCCGGCGGGAAGAATATCAAGAAGAAGCGGAAGCGACAGAAATTTAGCAATGAAGACTACGGGGAGGGAAGCCCCGAAGCGCCTTAATCGGTAGTGCCAACCGGTGCAGCCGACCAGCAAATCAGAAAGGAACTGACATCATGACACCTTTCCATGAATTATTCCTGGAACGGACCGGGAATGAAGCCGCTGCAACTTTGAATGAGCTTCTTTTACTTGGCCTTATCGGGATTATGGGCTCCGTTCTCTTGTTGCTCATCTACGCGGTTGCTAAGAAAGGATTTCTAAAACTCACAGAATTCATTCGATACAAAGAGACTTTGGAGAAAAAGGCAGTCCCTGGAGAATTCGCCTTTGATTTTGAAATCTACGATTGGAACGACGACATCAAGGAAGAGGAGGTCATCAAGAACCCAACCTTTGATGAGGTCAAGTTCCAAGAGCCGGAGTTTGAGTTTCGCTCGTTTCTTCCTGACCGCGAAGATCCCCTCTCCACGACGCTAACGCTCAAGAAAAACGGCCTGTGGTCCCCTGACGGCTGGAACGGATCGCCGGACGATACCGACCAGCAGGTCGTTTCCACCATCCACATTGTGTCCACCGACCGAGAAACCAGCTACACCACCACCGAAATTTGGCACTGGCGGGCCTGCAACCGCCGGCAGCTTCGCAAGGAAAAGGAAGCAGGGCAGGTTCACCGCCACGATGGACGTTGCAAGCGAATTAAGTCGGTCAAGCATGTTTTCTGGCACATCAGGAAAGGCTAGAAGACCATAACGAAAGGTGCCCCACCCCCTCTAGGGGTGGGGCACCCTTTTTGTGTGTATCAGGCGAAAAAGAAACCATGCGGCGGGGCAAATAACGCCCAGAAATGACCATGTGACGTTTCGCTTTCTCCACGGTCACCGTGCCATTCTTGCGCCCTCGCGCGAACTTCTCCAAGGCAGCAAAAGTCAATTCCTCACCCTCAGCAGCGGGCTCAACCCGCACCCGCACGGCGTTCACTCAGCGGGCTGAACACGGCACTAATGAAGCCTTGCACCAGTGCAGTGTTCAAGGGCAGATGCGGCCGCTGGAGAGCTGTTTGAACGGGAGCAGGCGAGCGCAAAGCGAATACAGGGACCCTTCCCTACAGCAACAGAGGGCAAAGAGAAAGAGTGCAGGAAGAGCGGGTTTTACAAGGGGTTTAGCATGTTTTTCACATAGACCCGAACATGTGGAATGTTATGTTATTTTTTTACGCATTACGCGTCAATACAAAGGATTGAGAGGCTGCGCGGGTGCTACGATGGAGGCATAATTCCCACACTCTTCTTGGAGCTTACTGATTAGCATGAGCACAACGAATCAAGACTTTTTAACAGCCGAGAAGTCGGTCAGCTAGTAAGAAGCGACAAGTACCTTGCCCATAGGATGTATGCTTCCTGGCTGATTGATTCAATCGGCTACCGCAAGGGGCAGCTTATTTTCGCTGAGGAGGAAGCGCACCGCTGGAAGAGCTGTGCCGTTGGCAATCTTCATGCCGCCGGGCAGATCGGTAAGGCTCTAGGGTTCCTTGAGGCTGATGTGAAGGACTGGATGGATTGGCGGGAGAAGAATCCACGTTATTCTCGGGCTTGGGGTTGGGTTGGAAGCGGAAGGCCGCGCCCGCGCGGTGTTCCAGTCAAAGGAAAGAAGAGTTAAGAAATGAAGGTCTTAGCGGTTGTTGGGCTGAGTTTTCTTGCCCTCGCGTTCCTCATTGCCCCGTGCTATTTTGCCCTCGCCCGTGAGTGGGGGCTACGGCGCGGGTCGTGGTACTGGCTTGCCTGGGCGACAGCTGCGGTCTGCACCGGGCATTTAGCGCTGACGATTGCATTGTACAACTAGTCAATCTACATTGGGGTGGTAGGGGGTGCGAGCACAGGTGAGGAGGAGGAGGTTCTGCAGGGTGGTGGTGAGCGGGCGGGATAAGGCGACGAGCGCAGGAAGGCGTGGGGGTGCTTTACCTGGCGGGTAAGGGAGAGGAAAGCAGGCGGGACGTTTAGCCGCGCTTACAGGAAGGAGGGTATTTTTTCACATAGCAACGAACATGTGGCTTTTTATGTGCTCTTTTCAAACAAGACCCACCCACAACACGGTACGATAAAGGGAAGGTTCTGAAAAGCTCCCCCCTAAAATCCACACAGCACAAAAGACTGAGCTCTTCCTTGAGTCCGTTGATAAGGTTGATAACGATGAGTCACGAATACCTGACCGCTGAAGAAGTAGGTCGCCCCGTTCGCGTCGATGAGCGAACGATAAAGGATATGTACAGTGCCGGTCTTCTTGAAGCTGCTACCTGTCGCCAAGGGCAGCCTGTATTTAGCCAGGAAGAAACTGACCGGTGGAGGGAATGGTACTCGCAGGATCCGAGGAAAAACCGTAATGCTGCTTCTGCTGTGACAAAAATTCTCTTTGGAATCTTTACCGCCAGCGCCTCAGTTGCACTTATACTCAGCGCAACAGGAGTTTGGAAGCAAGCTACCCCCGTCCTCCTTATCCTCTGCCTCACTCTTCCTGCTCTTTTCGTAGCCCCTATCCCCCGCCCTGGTCTACGGTTTGAACAGGTCGAGGTTGCAGTAGCAGGCGTGGCAGTTGGTCTTACTATTGCTGATCCTCTACTCTCACTTTTCGGTATTGAAGGTTCTGGTTCCAACGGCATCGGGCTCTTCATGTTGCTCAGCAGCATCGTAGGTTTTGTGTTCGGGTATCCAGAAATGCGGACATGGGAAGGTCGAGCCGTCATAGCACCAGGAAAATATCTGTTCGTTATGGCCGGTTCTGGAGCTATCGTTCTAGTCGCTGCGGGACCCCGGTTAGGTGCTAACCTCGGCCTGTTTCCTCTATCCATTATTGGTGCTCTGATTTTTGGAGCGGCGGCACTGACTCAGCTCATGCGACGTACCAACTTGCACGCATTTACCATCGTTGTTCCAGCTGCTGCTTTCTTTGGCTGGGAACCTGCATTTATCGCTCTGCTGCTCACGTGTGGACTAATGGTGGTCGGGCATCTGATTCGCCTATACCTAGATTCTCAAGATACCGTGACAACCTCTGATTCCACGGTGCACCAATAGCACTGAGCCCCGCTAAAGTTTCTGGCTTTAGCGGGGCTTTCTAGTATCCGCACCATGAGTAAAGACAGCACTAGCGAGCGCAAGGCGGGGTTTACCGGCGGGTGTGGATGGTTACTTCCTGTAGGTGGCGACGTTGCCGCATAGGTGGCGGAAGTAGAGTTCGGCGGTCAGATATTTCTCCGGCTTCAGATGTAGATCAAGCGTTATTTCCCTTTCCTCGCGCGCTGCGCCTCAAGATAATAGCTCCGGCGATTATTAATCCTGTCGGTACGCCCAAGGGGATTTGTGCGCAGAACCAGGCGCTCGCGTGAGTGAGCACCAAATCCACGACGCTATCAGCACCTGCTCCATGCATGAGCTTCAATATATTTCCAAGTACGAGATCCGTAATTTCTAGAGCCGGGGTGAGGTACGAATGCACCGCGTTGAAAAACGCTACCGTTGCAAGGCCTACGAATAATCCGAAGTCAATAAGCCAGAGCCCCCGCAGTTTCTTCTGACCGAAGAAGACGGTGAGCAGCACAACCAGCAGGACAACCGGATTCAAGCAGCCTAAGAGGAAGCAGAAGGTTCCAAGTACAAGTTGAAAGTCGTCTTCTGGCTTTTGGCGAATAATGTTCTCGCTAATAGGATTTGAGGCTTCTGCCGTGTACTCCATATCAATTCTCCGCGTTTAGAGGCTCGGGTCCAGCGGAACCTCAGCACCATAATAGGGGTTCCTGGTGGGTGTGGATGGTTACTTCCTGTAGGTGGCAACGGTGGTCATTTGGGTCTTTCTGAATTTAGGGGTGTTGGTTTTGAGGATAGCATTCTGTGTACAGGTAACCTCACGGCGTATAAAAAGAGAAGGGGCCCCCAAGTGCTCGGGGTCCCCCTTTTTTCTGAAGCCTGTTATCCCCGCTTGCGCAGGGAACATTTGAAACCAACTACCGATAACCACATTGGCTCATCTCCGCTAGATGCAGAGAACACACTAACAGTCGATAACCATATCGGCTCATCCCCGCCAGGTGCGGGGAACATGTCTTCATTCTACTACTTAGCCGGGGTCGAAAGAGGGCACACTGGTCACCAATCAACCAACAGCGCACAATGCATGAGCGTCACTACAGGTGCTGGTCAGAGAAGACGCAAATCGACCCCAAGGGTAGAGCGAATCTGCATTACCGCGTTCAGCAGCCCCCGGTAGTCAGAGGCAGTCGCAGGAATCGTTACACTCAGCCCCTGCCCTGAAGTGCCTGAGCCCCAAATCTTGTGGTGCCCTGAACCTGCTACGGAGACGGCAAACCCTGCACGGCGAGCGCGGTTCAGCAACTCAGCGGTGCTGGTTGGCATAGATCCGGTGGGTGTTCCGCCTGAGGTGCGGCGGATGCCTTGCTGGTCGGTGCTGGTAAGGGTTCCAGCTGGTTCGATGGAGACGATTTGGTTCTTGGATTCGTTGGCGAGGACGTCATAGGCGCCACGGTAGATGGTGCACATACGCGCTGCCGGGTAGGTATCTGCATCATCCATAGAGTCTATGACGGCGACAGGGGTGGTCTTGAGATGTTTGCAGTCGTCAATCGCTTGTGGGGTGAAGTACCAATCGTCCAGAGCGTCGGGGTCTAGATCGTGCTCGACGCGTAGCACCGTGCATGTGTGGGTGTCGATGGTGACTCTGATGCCCTGGTCGACGTAAGCGTAGATGGGGCCGGAGATGCGCTCGCGGAATGCCGTCAGGGATGTAATCATTGCCTGGATGTCGTCGAGGGTGAGGTTCAGGTCTGTGGCGTATTCTTCGGTGTTTCTTGTCCAGGTTAGGTTCATGGTGTGGTTGTCCTTGTGCGCGGTTTCTGTCTGGTGTGGTTTCGGTGGTTGGGTGCTTCTTCTAATGTAGGTGCTTCTGCTGTGCGTAGGGAAGTTCTCGGATTGATTTCCTCCACTGTTCAGTGGTGGTTTGGGGTTGCTTCTTGGTGGTGCGGTAGAAGCTACTGGACACAGACACCTACCACACCGTTAGGATGACTGCCAGCTTAGCCAGCGAGTATGCGGGCAAGAGCAAGCATGCGCAGTAGAGGATGTGTTTTGGTGGATGGGTTACGTACACGAGTGTGAGTAAAAAGTGTATTATCGCAACTCTATATTGACTCCAGATTCAGACCATGATGCGCCCAAAGCCCCGAGAAACTGCTGTTAGGGCGGTTTCCCAGGGCTTGGTTGGCTGTGTAAGTGGCTAGGGTACTACATCAGTAGCAGCAAGGCTTCGTAGAGCCAGCAGAGCCAGTAACCGGCGTGCTGTAGGCGTGTGTGGGGTTTTTGCTGTGTGTAGCTAGTGCTAATGATGGTGAGGATAATTGCCAGCTTTGCCAGTAGCCGGTGGAGTGTGAGCATGCGCCCGGCTGTGAGTAGGCTGCTTTGCCGTTGATGGCGTTGTTGCTTCTTCAGCTGGTACAGCATGAAGTAGTAGCGGATGGCTGCGGCAATGACAGCAAGCACGATTGTCAGCAGGATGAGGTGGGGTTGTTGTATTAGCTGCACGGCGGTGTCGATGGCTTCCTGGACGGCTGCTTCCCACAGGCTGGTGGGCTGGTAACCGTAGGCACGGATCGCTTTAGCGGCTTTCTCCTGGTAGTAGACGGCTGCGGCTGTCTGGAGGTGCTTGAGAACGCTGGTGGTGTCCTCAGTGAGGGTTTCCGCGATGTGCAGGTTGAGGATGATGGTGGCTACCAGTGCGGATACGGTGTGCAGCGTCAGCCAGAAAATATTTTTGAGGGGGCTCAACATGTGAGGTGCCTTCCCGTTATAACCCTTAATTCTTTTTGGGGGTTCCTGCGATGTATATAGCGGGATGGTTCAGTGTTGAAGCTTTTGAAGGTTCGATGTGTGGTTGTGGCTGGTTTTAGTGAGTGCGGTGTTGCGTTGTTGGCTGGGTGCGGCAGGTGAAGGTGGAATTCTTCGTTGACGGCGAAGCCTGGGATGCTCGGGAGCAAGGATACTGACAACCTGGGTTGAAACCTGAATGCGAGGGTAGAAGAAGACTCTTCTTGCCGAGGAAGATACCCCTCAGCAAGAAGGCAGGGGTGAACCTAATAAGGCGTGTCCGCATGCGCACGTCATGGCTGGAAAGAGTAGTTCAGGCAGGGTTTGGTGGCTGTTTTTTCACGAGAAACTGACTAACGTGATATAAATCATAGATATTTTTTTCTTGCGCCTGAAAATACCTTGCACCCCAGGGCATTCTGGCTTGTCAGACAGTTTTCAGAGGCTCATGGAGATACTCAGAGGACTCCTGGGTGTTTTTGAACACTCCTCCAGGTCTCACGGTCCCAACACGCTGAATTCTTCATTTATAGTATAAATTTTCTATAGCCACTTTATTTAGTTTGATGCTATTAAATGCTTTTTAATCTGGGCGAAAATCCCGAGCAAAATCCCATGCGAAAAATGGTCCGTATCGACTATACGCACGTTTTCAAGCTCTGACAAGGTGCTCTATTGACGTATCCGTGCAGCACTGATTACATCATGCTGTACATTGGATGGCACGACGGAATCCTAACGTCGAAAAAATCTTCTAACTCCTTCACGTGAGCACTACTTCCGGATCGCTCACTAGAACTTAGTAGAAAACACCGATAGATAAATCGTTATAGAAGGAGGATCATGACGGATCCTACGCAGTCGCTGGACTACTCGCTCAACCCTAGCGGCTTCCCCACCCTGCAGATTGGCCCTGGCACCGACTTCACGACGGTCTACCGCTCGCACGACGCTTACAGCCCTGACGGTACAGTGCGCGACCCCCGTTTCTTCTCGCCCATGTACATCACACCAACAGGGCAGCGGCGGGGCGGACGCTTCGATTTACAGCATCCCTTGGGTACCTGCAATACCGGCGTAACGAAAGCTGCAGCCTTACATGAACGACTCACCCACAGTTACGCCACCCTCTCCTCAGACCTGGAAAACGTGTGGGTGTCTACGCTACGCATCCGCCATACTCTATACCTATTGGACGCTCGCCGAGATGGCCCCGGATACACCGCCCGCAACATCAGCGACCGGCACCACAAGGACACCGGCTACTACCGCACACAGCAGGTCGCACAGATGGCATATGAGGCTAGACTCGGCGGCATCATCAGCACATCCAGCGTATGCCAGGAGGACAACATCTACCTCTTCGGAGAGCGCGGCGTACACGAAGAGTACTTTGACATCCTCGAATCCCGTCCCGCCTTGGAGGTCTACTACGAGCTGCAACAGCAGAACATCCTCCTACCCAAGCTCTTCGACATCCCCGGCACCTTCGGCTCTGCCTTGCGCGAGACATTGGACAAGGACTAGCCGTGATTCAGGAGCACGCTCTCCCCTGCCCTGTTTGGGAGGGCAGGCTTCATCGAGAGCCCCTAACCCACCACTGATTATGTAAGCCTTACTTTACACTTAGGCTTTACATTTTATATAATGGTTGTATCCTGTTGCACTCGCTACCTACCCCCTAGCAGCGGTGACTGCAACGGGATACAACCATCACTTGTCTAAACCACCAATCTGTCACACCAAGTCTCCATCATGAATACTGAAGCTTTCCTACACCGTGTTCTCAAGCCGGTTCACGAGCACATCGAAGCGCTCATCAAGACTGGCAACATCACCGCTGATGAATCCCGCGCCCACGACTTGTCTTTCTCCCTTCTGGCAGCAGTGCAGAAGCATCTTAAGGATTACAAGGAACCGGAATCAGCTCTATCCATCATCGGTGACCTCTACTCCACCGCTGCCGCCTGCGAATACTTAGGAGGCATCACTCGTCAAGCTCTCAACGACCGCATCAATAATCACACTATCCTGCGTTTGAAGGACGGTGCCGGGCGTAACGGCTACCCCGTATTCCAGTTCTCTAATGGAACCGTAGACACCCACATCCTGCAGATTGTCCAGACCCTTCTGGACGGCCACTTCAGTGAGTGGCAGACAGCCTTGTGGATTACCAGCCCTTCCCTGATGTACAACGGAGCTTCCCCGCTGGAATATCTCAGAACATCGCCTAAGAACTTCGGGCAGGTTCTCGCGCACGCAGAAAACGACGTGAACAACCTGTACGCCAACTCCTAAAGACTGGAGGAATCATGACTCTCAGGACTTTTTTCAAGAACCTCTTCGTACCCGATATTGCCCCTGACTCGGAAGTGAAGCCCCTGTCCACCCCGCTGGATTTGCGTCTGCTGGAGCACTACGAAACCTGGCAGAAGAACCGCGAGGAAAGCAAACAGAAAGACCGAGTCGAAAGAAATATACTGTATAGCGCCCTCTTTCAAGATACTGACCGTGAGGACGTACAGGAAGAAGAGGAACGGCGATTCTTTGACCATCTCATCACCCAGAGCACTTGCCTACGTGCTGCAACCGTTGAAGACTACGACGAATGGCTGATTGACTGGCTCCATACCGGTGAAAGCATCACCTACTACAGCGCAAATCCCTTCTCCACGTGGCAGCTTCACTATGTGCAGGACCCTGATACCTGGGTCAGCCTCATTCAAGACCGCCGCTACGGTGCCTCTTTCCCGGAAGGTAGCCAGTATCTGTTCATCATCCCGAAGCAGTATGACTGTCGGGATTACCTTTCCGCATTCTGCGTAGAAAATAATGCCGTCTACGGCTGGAGCAACAACGAACCGGGGATCTACGGCAAAGGCTCTCCGTCTAACCGCGACAATCCCCATATTCCGGCTTTCACCGACACGGTAGACCAGCAGATGTGCCAGCGAGCGCAGGCTGCATTGGAGGAATGTGCTGAGGGTGAGCACCCTGAGGTGGATGCTCTGGATATTCGGGTGTTCCAGGAGCAGGATGCGTATATGCGTCGGCAGCGTGAGATGCTGGCTCGCCGTACGGCTCGAAGGACTTTTGAGGATCTGGAGCGTGCGCAGCTTATTGCGGCGGTTGAGGAGGCAGAGCGGTTAGAAAAGCTGACGTTGAGCCATGCCGATAGTGCGCGTGTTGCGACCTGTGCTGATTATGATCGGTGGTTGGAGGCGTGGGTGCGGGATGGGAACGAGATCTCGTACTATTCGGATAGTAATTTTAATGAGCAGGATCCCATCTATTACTACGTGGTTGATCCTGAGGCGGCGTTCTGTATCAGTGATAGGACCGTACGCCGCTTCATCATTTCTGAAGAGTACGACTGCTGGGATTACCTGTATAAATTCTGCGTCTCGCCTCAGACGGTGGTGTACGGATGGGACAACAATAAGCCGGTAATGTATGGGCAGAATATGCGTAACACTGCGGATAAGTATCCTCGTGGTTATGCCGATACCGTGGATGCTCGGTTGAGGCAGCAGGCCCGGCTGAAGTACCGTCAGGAGCAGTAATGGATGGCTTTTTCTTTCTGGCGCTGCTTTTCTATTTGATCTATCGTGCGGGGCGGTAGTCGTACCTTAGGGCACGAGGAACGGGGGCTGCCTGACCATTCATCTGAGTGGTCAGGCAGCCCCCGTCTTTTGTATATCAGATACGGGGCGGGGCTTGTCGGGTTGGGTTGCAGGGCACGGCAGGAGTTGTCTGAAACCGCAACGAGAGGGATTACCATGCGAGCCCAGCGGACGGCACCCTCTTCCCTTTTTTGTGGAGGGGGGCGCATTGTGCCAAGGGGTATTACGCTTCGTGTGCAGCTTCGTATGCTGCCATGCACTGCTCAAGCAGGAACCGGCGCTTTTCGTTCACGATAACTTCGCGAGCTTCGTGTACCGAAAGGTGAGGGTATCGGTTGAAGTCGGCGGGGGTTACTTCAGCCTCTGCCTCAATTCCTTTGTACGAGGCTTCCACTTTGAAGTACTGTTTGCGGCGAGCGTCGTTGTCGCTCACAAGCATCCTGTACTTCTCCTCGCCATCTTGAAAAGGCGCGATGTGGAAAAAAGAGGTGCGGCCTTTCTGAAGGGTTGAAGCGCGATACCCAACCGTCTTCTTGGAAAGCTTGCTGTTGATTTCCTGGTGCCGTTTGATTCCTGCGATAACGTTTTTCGCATCGTTATCCTCGTCAGAGCCCTGAGAGGAAAGAGGTGATACGAGTCCCTTAGTAAAGTAATCATAGAGGTAGTCGTCTCGGCCTAGCTGGTCTGCCAGCTCATCAATGTGCAGAATCGAAGCATATGGAGCAGAATCTTTCTTCTCTCCCGCGGCGATAGCAGCAATCTCCTGAGCCGGATTCTCCATCGGTAAACTGCCCGGCAAGCTGCCTTTATAGATGACTTTATCTGCGCGCGACCTCAGAAAAATATTAGCTTCGGTGGTGACGTCTGCGGCTACCGTTTGAGGTGCGAGCGCGACAGGGATGATCACGTGCAGATGGTAGGGGTATTGTGTGCGTTCTCCGCGGCTGATTGCTTTCTGTGCTGATTCTTCAGTGATTCCGGAGGAATGGTATTCCGCGGTTGCTATGACTCCCCAGCAGGTGACGCCGTCGATAGTGTCTTGTAGGTGCTGGGCTACATCTTGTGCGATTTTGTAGGCTTTTTTCAGCTCTTCGTCCGTCAGTCGGGGGATGGTCAGCATGAGGCTCCAGGGGCCTTTGGCGCGAACGACGCGGGTGATGGCGGAGGAGAGCTTAATGCGGTTGGGTGCGGCGCATTGAATGCGGGTGCATCCCTTACTGGTGCACCGGAACATCGCCGTTACGGTGGGGGTGTCGTTGGGGACGTAGGGGGCACCTTCGAGGTTGAGGTCACGGAGCGTTTTGTTGGTGATGTATGTGTAGACGTTATGTTTGTCCCGGTTCCAGTGGTCTACTACTGCGCCGAAGGGGCGGTGGCCGATGATTGTCATGTGTCCTGCTGGTGCGATGAGGCCTCGGCTGGGAAAGTGGCTGCGGGTGCCCTCAAAGAGTTGGAAGTCATCATCGAAGGCTTCGGGTAGCTCGTAGTATTCCTGGTGGAAGTCTTCAGCAAACAGTTCATCTTCTGCTACGGCTGGTCGAGCTGGGGGGTTTTGGTTGTTCATATTGCCGTCCTTGGGCTAGTTGTTTTTTTAGCAGTGGCGATAGCTTTCTACTGTGTGTTCATTCCTGATACTTGCTGATACTTGCGCTCGCCGATGAGTAAAGTCTATCGCTTCATGCGACTTGATTTGCTTTCAGATGTCAAACCTTACTTAATGTTCACTTTGGTGTTACCCTTTTCCCAGGCAACGTTCAGTTTTCAGGCTGGACTAGGCATAATGAGACTATATGTATCTCTTGCAGACACTAAGCGGGGGCTGCCGAGCTACATCTATGAGTAGTTCGACAGCCCCCGCTTGTCTTTCCTGGGGTTTGCTGAAGGTGCGTTTTATCGGCGGCGTGCCCGGCGAGCGTTCTTCACCCGAACGGAGTAGTCTGCGAAGATCATCAGCAGCGCAAGGATGCAGAAGAGGAAGATGACTCTCGGCGCGTCCAGCGCGATGCCCAAGTCTGGGCTAGAGACCAGAGCGTGCGTTGAGGTGGCTGCCTGGTTATTACTCTCTTCGGTGGTCTGCGGCAGGGTCGGCAACAGAATCCCTGTTGAGATGAACCATGCTTTAGCCTGCTCCCAGAGGAGGGAAATTCCTGCGCTGATAGCTCCGAAGGGGATCATGAAGGCAAGGACGACGGCAGTAATGACCTTGTCGGTCTCTCGGTTCGAGGTGTGTTCGTTCATGCGCGTTCCCCCTCCTCTCGGGTGTAAGCTTCGATTTCTTCTTCGCTGCGTGCCCGGCGGATGTTAAGCGGCTGGTTCGGGCTCATGGTCAGGGAACCAGATTCACCGTAGACGGTGCGGTAACCCAGAATCGATTCACCACCGGAACCGAAGGGGTTCTTCAACAAGGAAGTAACGACGACCCACTCTCCATCGATTTCGACCAAATCGCTTTCCTGAAGAGTCTCTGCCACCCCGTGATGTTCTTCTTCCCAGATGATCTCATCAAAGGCGTTTCCGTCAGGCTCCTGGTGCGAGACGTCAGGTTCCATAACCACTTCAGGGGTGACGACAGGCATGGTCAGCGTGTCCGGCTCAGGCTCGTTCTTCTCCTGTGCTTGAGCTTCCAGGTGCTTGAGCTCAATTTCAAGAGCCTCAGTGCGGATGAACTCCACATCAATCGGCTCATCGTCTTCAGCAAGAATGGGTGCTTCAAGGTAGTCATCCCAGGGGGTAAGTACTTCCTCAAACTCATCCGTCTTCTCGTTATGGACCTGAGTCTTTTCTTCCAGCTCCTTCACATACTTCATGGTGTACAGCTGATGCTGCGGAATGACCTGCTTGAGCTTGTCGATGTCGTAATCAGGGTGCTCCGGGTCAGGGTTAGGCGCGTACACCGTCTGAATCATGGTCGGCCTGCCATTATGGAAAGCCAACGCGCGGCCCTTCACCGGCGGAACAGCACATCCCACAGACGCATCAGACCACATCATCATGGATGATTCCTTACTAATCTGTCCCAGCGTCATACGAGCACCGTAGTTCTCACGGGTTTCACCACCCATGATTTCTGCGTTACCCTGCTGCAAACCAGAGACCATGTGAATCATGGACGAGCGGGACAGACGGGCGATGGAGCCAAGCCACTTGTCCACTTCTGACTTCGCGGGCATGCCCTTGACCTTGTGGGAGTTGTAGAAATCGGTGATGTTTGCCTTCAGCTGCGCCAGCTCATCGCCGATGAAGAAGATCGGGTCGTAGTCGATGACGCGGTATCGCTTTCCGCCGTTCTTGGCGGCGCGGACACGGCGCTTGTCGTTGCGTTCATGCATGATGTCGTGCAGAAGCTTGATGGCGCGAATCTGAGAGGGGACGGTGTCTGCAATCAGCTCAACGTTGGGCCAAGATTCGTAACCCATGAGCTCAAACTGCTTACCATCACACAACCAGACCCTGTACCCAGCCTGGGTGATCTGCTGAATGATGTTGTGCAAGGCAATCGTCTTACCTGAACCGGTACTACCGACGATGAGCAGGTGGGGATAACTCTTGGGGTGCCAGGTAACCCACTCGCCATCCTCCGTCAGACCAAGCATGATCTTGAACTTGCTGTAGGCCTCGTAGCTTGCCATCTTATCGGCACGCTGACGCAGCGGCTGGGCATGCGCAGGCAACGTAACAATCGTCGGCATTTCCTTCCGACGGCTAAAGGTCAGCGTGTCGTTCGGCAAATCCCAGTTACAACGGAACGCGCCAGGCAAACGAGTCAACAGCCAACTACTGGTATTGACCCTCAAGGACGGGCGCATGCTGATTTCCATGCTCTTGGTGTGATGAACGGTAACCTGCGTGATGGTGCCGTCTTCGTTGCGTTCAAAGTCAACAGTCGCGGTATCGCCCAAGGCTTTCTGGACGTCCTCGGTGAAGAGGCGCTCGCTCTTTTCGGCTTCGGTTTCGTTGAGTGCTTGCTGTTCGGCGGTGGGTACGGCCTTGAGGACGAGCTTCTTGCGAAGATCGTTGATTGAGTCGACCTTGAATTCTACGGTGCCGTCGGAGAGCTGGCTGTTGGCGAGCGCGAGGAGCTTACCGACCCATTCGGGGTTGTTGACATCAACGCTACGGCCGTAGTGTACGGTCAGGGTTGCCGGGTGTCCTGCTTCGGTAAGGTTATGGCGCACGACGGCACTGGCCCGGCATGCCTTCGTCCAGGAGGCAACACCAAGGGTCTTGACCTTCTGGGCGTTCAGACGGGCGGGCGGCTTGACGGTTTTCTGCGGCGCGGTATCAGTGTTGTCCGCATCCTCAGCACTGGAGGCATCAGGAGCAGACGCGCTCTCGGGTGCGGGCGCGTTATCGGCAGCAGCCTCCTGGCTGGCTTCCTGACTCTCCCCCTTCGTATCTGCCTGGCCAGAGTCTTCAGCAGGTGCAGGTAGCCGGGTGCGCTTCCAGCGTCCCATGTTGACCAGGTTGCGGCTTAGCCCCTTCACGCCCAGCAACGGGTAGGCGGCTTCAACGAAGTTATCGGCACGCATCTCTCGCTCATCTTCATGACGTGCCGAAGCGCTAAAGACCAGAGCGATAGCGGCAACCACAGCACCGGCAAGGATGATACTGATCAGCGGGGTTCCGGTCATCACCAGCCAGTCCACCACCATAATGGCCACAATGATGGCGGCAGCGCTCACGTGCTTGCCCTTGCGGACCTTAGCGGGCAGGGCATGCTGCACCTCGGTAAGCAGCGGGTCCAAAGGTTCGGGGGTGTTATCCCACCGGGCGGGCGGCCCATCGGCGGGACGCTGCGCAGTACGTCGTGCCCACATAAGAGGGGGCTCCTTTCACAAATATCTATCCAGCAGTTTTCAAAAAATCAGCAGATGCACAGGCGTATCAGCAGGGTTAGTGGTTGTTGTTTCCCAACGCGTCGTAATAGTCAGCGACCTTCCACACCCCCGCTGCATCTCGAATCAGCACAATAGTCTTCACCTCACGCACCGCCTTCACAGCCTCCAGGGCATCCTCAGCATCACGACCAACCATCAGCGTGGCAGTCAGCTTCACCATCGGCGCACCCGAAGCGTCCGTACCCTGGCTGAAGAGGATGTATTCACCCTTATCCTGCACGGTCATGGCGGTCTTTGCCTTCACGAGACGCTTCCACTCGCGGTCTTCGGCCTTCTGCTGCTGGGCCTGATCAATCATCTTCTGCCTAAATTCAGCGGTACTGAAGGCTCCGGCACGGAACGCCCAGTTCGCAGGGTCCGGATCCTTCCACGACTGCGAATAGTAGGCGGTCACAAACTCATGGGCACGCTCACGCGCACGCTGAATCTCCGCATCATCCAACCCTTCAGCCGAGGCTGAAGGTGAAGCCTGCGAGACGGCACCCTGGCTTGCAGGGGCAGAGGCCACAGCCGGGGCAGAAGTAGCCGCCGCACCCGAATGGGATGCAGGCTTAGGCATCATCATCCACACAGCAAACACGCCCAACCCGATGGCGCCAACAATCAGTGCGATAGTCACCCAATCCACTGAACGACGCGCACCAGCAGCCTGACCTGCGAGCGCGTCGGGTGCGAGCGCGTCGTTAGAGTCGCTAGGGGTATTGGTGGGGGTGGTGTGGGGTGCGCTCGCGTTCTGGTGTTCAGGGTTGGGGTTGTTGGGGGTGGTCATGGTGTTCTCCTTGAGAGGGGTTGGTGGGGGTTTGCCCCCTCCCCTTGTGTTGGTGCCCTGTGCCGGTGGGCTGTTGTGTTGTTCTCAGGGTGGGGAGGGGGCGGTTATCGGTGGTGGTGGCTATTTTTTGGGGTGGACGATGCGGATGTATTCGGTGTCGCCTGCTCCGTTCCAGTTGACGTCGTGTTCGATGGTGCCTTCGTTTTGGCCCATGACAGAGTACATTTTGCCGTTTCCGGCGTAGATGCCCACGTGGGCGTAGTTGCCTTCGCCGTCTCCGACTTGGGCGACGAGGTCACCTGGTTGTGGGTCGGTGGTGGTTTCACCGACGGTCCAGGGGGTCTGGCGGGGCAGCTCGATTCCTGCTTGTCCGTAGACCCAGTGCACGTAGCCGGTGGCGTCCCAGTTTTTGAAGTCGTTGCGGCCTTGTGCGTAGGAGCCGCCGAGGCCGTCGCGAGCTTTGGCGAGGATGGTGTCGCGTACCTGCTGCTCCTTGTCGGTGTGCACGCCGTCGGCTTCAACGGTAAGCTTCTGAGGCTTGTCGGAGTCCTTAGAACCTTCGTCCTTGGATTCCTTATCGCCATCGGTGCTCTTGTGGTTGTTGGGGCAGGACTGCTTACCGTAGCTGGTGTTGCCGTCCACACCGGAGAGTACGGAGTAGAGCTGACGTGCGGTGTTTTCCCACTTGGAGTACTCGTACGGGTACGCACTAATCTGCACCATCTGTGCGGCTTCACCGAGACCCTTGGATTCCCAGCCGGGGTAGTCGAGCAGGCCGGGCGGGTTGCCGTGGTTCGGGCCTTCAGGTCCACCGTAGAAGGCAGCCGCCGCGTACTTCGGATCATGCACCTGTTCGGCGGTACCCCATCCGGCAGACGGGCGCTGCTGGAACAGACCAACGGAGTCACGGTCACCGTCCGGGGTGTTTTCCAGGGCGTTCTCCTGCAGAGAGGTCATCAGTGCGATGATGATGCCTCGCTCGGGTACACCCATGCCCTTACCGACGGCGATAATGTCGGCGGCGTTAGCGACGCGCTTCTCGTTCCAGGTGTACTTACTGCCGCTGGGCAGGTCGGTCTCAATCGGGGTGATGTCCACCTTGGGGGACGGCGCTTCAGTCTTAGGTGCTTTCACCTCCGGGTTCGCTGGCGCGTCGGTCTTCTGCGTATCCGACACCTGATCCGGTGCACCCTGACCGAGGGTGATGCCACGCTCAAGCATATACGGCTCCGGGTCGGTAGGGATGCCCTTGCCGTCCGGGTTGTTCGGGTCCGGAAGCATGATCTGGAAGTGCAGGTGAACACCGGTGGCGTAGCCGGTCATACCGGCACCTGCCAGTTCCTGACCAACTTCTACGTGGTCGCCGGCCTTCACTTTCGCCGTACCAGTTGCCGCATGCCAATACCAGTATCGGACGCCGTCATCGCCCTGGATGATGATGCCGTTACCACCGGCAGCACCACCAGAATCAACGACCAACACCGTACCGGCAGCCGCCGCATAAAACGGGGTACCCTCAGCCATACCAGCAATGTCAGTACCCGGATGATCCGTCAAATCAGCCAACGTCGCACCCGGAATCGGGTTATCACGCAAACCAAACCTGGATGTGATCGTACCCACCGCAGGGTTCGCGTACTTACCATTGGCCGCCACACGATTCACACACGAATTCTGGTACTTCGACTCACGCTGCTGAACCAGAGCATCATGACTTGCCTTACCCATCACCATCATGGACGTAATCACAAAGACACCGAACACAGGCACAGCAAGAAGCAGAAGCAAGCAGCCGCAACCCAGAAAACGGGTACGGCGCTTCTTCTTCTTCCGCTGCTCCTTCACCTCACGCGTGGCTTTAGCCTGCGTCTTCTTCAGAAACTCAACAGCACGGCGGCTGGCACTATCACTCATCAGGGGCATCTCACTCTCCCCCACCCCACAACACCGGGGGGCCATAAAGGCAGGGGGACTCAAAAAAAGGGGCGGGTAGATCAGGTAATTCACTCCTATAAAGGCACCCACCAACCCGGCTTTCACCTCACCAGAACAAGAAAATTTTTAGAAAAAAGACCCCACACCAAAGACCCTGCTCCCACCTAGACAGAAGAGGGAACACTCGCCACGAAACCAGCACCCCCCCCCGCCTGATACCCAAAACCAGACACCCAAGCACCAAGCACCCAAAGGACACACAGCACCTACCCCTTGTGCGCTCGCCGCCTTCACCTGCTGATAAGAGAACACACAAAAAGGGTGGGGTGCCTGGCGGCTTCACACCACCAAACACCCCACCCCTTATGGGACCCAAAACAAAAGGGAAACAGAAGAACCGCTAGTCGCTGCGGCGGGTATCAACAATACCCTTACCCTCAGCCGTATAAGCACCCAACTCCGGCACCCACGAAGCACCCCACGGGTTAGCCTCTACACGACACGAAACACGAACCGTAATCGTGTTACTCTCAGCCGACAAGTCAGGACGACGACTACCAGCAGCATCAGCATTCAGCACCGTCACCTCAGACGGGGAGCACCCGGTATCCTCCAAGTTCCTAGCGACCGTGTCCTTCGCTACCTGCTCAGCTCGTGAGGGCTCCGAGGTCAACGCGGCGTCACGAGCCGCCGCCGCTGCGGCAGCATCTACTGACGACTGCACATGGGCACGTACGCCAAAGAACCATACTGCTGCAACGACCATCAGTAGTAGCGGCACCATGAACAGGAATTCGACAGACGCACTACCATCCTGACCCTGATTCTGGTCCTGTTTACGTTTGAGCATGTACGCCCTCCTCTCTACAAGCACGTGAGACTATACCGAAGCCATAAAGGCGGTGGTGGGTGCGGCACACTCACCAACCACACCCACCACACACACATCACTTGACGTTGACCGCGTAACCATCCTGCACACGAATCAACTGCGTACCATCCATCGGCTCCTCATGAATCAGCACACCGGACTCATCACCGGCGACCCATTCCACCCTGTACAGGATAGAGCTACGCACCTGGTAGACGTCCTGCTTCTTCGCCTTCCACGAGCAGTTGGAGCCACCACGCGGCTCGCCACCGTACACCTGACCCGGATCATCACACTGAATGAAACCCTGAGTGCCGGTCTTCTGACCATCGAAGTACACGTTCATCGCCAGGAAACTGATCTTCAACTGAACGTGCGAACCACCATCAGTCGCCTCAGAGACAAGCGGGTTACGCTTACTGGACGAGCGCGCCTTCGACGGCGGTACCCAAGCCCAGACGTACCCCTGAGTAAACACGAAAGCATCCGAACGCAGGTTCGCATCAGACGGCTGCGTACGCACCGTCAACTTCTCGAAATCGTAATCAGCGAGCGCGTCCTCAGCCAGCTGCGCACCCTTCTTCGCAGCAGTAGCACGAGCCTCAGCCTCACTGGTCGGAACCGTGATGTAGTTATTACTAGCTGCCCCCTTCAGCGAGGGCTGATCTCCCGCCGGAGCACACTCAAACCGGGTGTAATTCTTGGCTACAGCTCCAAAGTCAATCTTCTTACTCGCGTAACACGATTTCGGCGCATAGAACCATGAATTATCAGTCTCACAAGGAACCTCAACACCACCGGCAGCAATGCACGTCTGATCCTTCATCGACGTCACAGGCTGAACCACCGGAGCATCACCCGCATCCCGGTTTTCATTCACCGCTACTGAGCTGTCAGAAGAATCCTGAAACTTATTCTGCTGAACCGCAACACGAGAGTTAGAAATGTTAACATTCACATCCGCGCTCGCTGGCGCAACCATACCAGAGGCCACAAGCATCGCAACCATGACAGCAGAACAAAAATTCTTGCGATATTTCATCTTCCACCCCTCCTCTACGAGGAAGCGCATCCCTTACCAAGAGAGCGTGCGCCGTTATAAACGTAACGACCATCCTGCAAACGAATCACCGACACCTCAACCGTAGTCGTCGACTCCGGGCCGGTCACAGCGCGCTCACCATCAGCAGTACGCAACTGCGTCCAGTCCGAGCAATACTTCACCCGCAACACGGAGTAGGGGTGAGAGGTACCATCAGGGTAATCATAGGAAAAGACATCCGTCACCGACATATCACGAGCGATAACCTCGCCCTTAAAAACACCACCGTTGTTCTTAATGTCATCACGGGTAACCTGAATATTTTCCTTGACCTTATCCAGCTTTTCCGGAGCCACAAACTTCAGCAACTCCTCATCACTGGTGTGCTCAAAATCCCCGTGCAACCACGCATTCAACATGCGGTTATCGTTCACCGCAACGCGCTTAGCCGCCTTAATCGCTGCTTCCTTTGCAATCGCGGCATCGGCATTCGTATCATCAGCCGCACGAACCTCAACCACCTCAGAACCCTTCGGATTCGCCGCCACACTTGCCGAAGCCGAAGCCTTCGCAGCAGAAGCCGAAGGAGTAGAAGCAGCAGACGCGCTCGCTGAAGCAGTTGCAACCGGGGCGTTAGACGCGGATTCGGAAGATTCGCTGGTAGCCTGTCCGCCACCGCATGCAGAAAGCGCAAGCATCAGGGCAACGGACATAGTAGCCAGACCGGTGCGGGTGTTCAGGGTCTTCATCGTGTTCTCCTTTGGAGGGTTCCCCTTTTGATCTGGTGCCTGGTATGTGTAGGCTCCATAGGGGTTTTATCGGTTGGTTTCACCGTAGCACATAGGGTGTGTGCTGATAGGAGGTGGAGGGGGAAGGTGTTAGTCGGTGATTGTCTTGTAGTGAGCGCGGCTGTTCTTGGGGTGTAGCCTAATGCCGGTTACGGCGTTCTTCTTGCCGGGGGCATCGACGCGTTCTACGCGGGCGATGAGGTCCGGGTCGACGGCGGCGATTTCACGGGCGGACTTGATGAATGACTCACGGAATTTCTTCGTGCTGGTGATATCTGGACCCATCTGCCCTGCCAGCTCTTCCCAGGAAATTACGGGGAGGGTCTTCGCGCCGGACCGATCTGCAGAATAAAGTCGATGCTTAAGCCACAACCACATTAGAAGAGTCAGCGTAGACTTCGTGGAGGTTGCCAGCTGTTCCCAGCGGCGGGAACCATGAGGAATCGGCCACCGGCACACCACGTTTTCGTAGAATTCGGGGCTGAGAACCACCGTAGATTTTCGGTCGTTCACGTCGCCGTCACGAGTGAAAGTTAGATTGGTTTCTGGACCAACCAGGCAACTAATCGTATGAATAACTTCGTCACCGTCTTCATCAAAACTGCAGGTGGTGGCATCAACACGCATGGCCAGCAGAGCGCGCAACTGGCGTTCTGCCTCACGGGCGTTACGCGAGTTCCAGGGAATTCCGATGTCTTTGAGAAAGGCGTACCAACTAGTCGCCAGGTTGATTTCCGGGCCACCTGCGCGTACTGATTCAGTGCACAGCCAATGCAAGATCATTACCGCGATCTTGCCAGAGGGCAAGATAGTCAGGGTTTCAAGGGTGCCGGGCAGAATGATATTTCCAGCAGTCAGCGTGAGAATGCGATTGCCGTTACGGCGCTCCCACTGCACAGCAGACATGGTGGTTTTAGCGCCCTCTGCATCGCGCATCTTGGGTGCACGGACAGGCAGAGCGAAATTCACGAAAAGCTCGGGAAAGTATGAGATACCGGGGTTCGGCTGCGGTGCCGAAGGACTCGACTCAAGAATGTGGTCGCTGGTAGACTGATTCACAGTCTCCTCCTAAATATTGCTTTAGAAATGGGTAGGGGGAGGCTACGCCTTTCCCCTCTGTCACTGGTAGGGGGAGGCACCTGCCGTCGGGGCGCTTGTTCAAATGCCCCGGCGGCTTTTTTCATGCCACCCCAAAATGAAATTTTGAGTGCTTGTTCACCCTCACCCTAGCACGGCGTTTCTCCAGCGTGCAACCGATTTTGCGATGCGTTTTGGGGCGCATTGGATGATTTAGGAATCAGACATGGGAGCAAAAATTAACCTCTTGAGGGTGGCGCGTTATGGGGCCATTAGATGATCCTGTTTTAAGGTGACCGGACATTATGGTGCGAGGTAGCCAAACGTCGTGCCCCCAAGGCGCTGGGACATTATGGTGCGAGGTGACCAGACACTACGGTGCGAGGTTTACCCATACCCACTAGTCAGTAGCTTATTTTCCCGCAAGTCGACCGGATATTCTGCACCAAGGTGGGGCGGAGCGTTACAGTGCGAGGTAGGGTGGGACATATTATCCCCAATAGACGAAATATCATGCCTCAAAGTGACCAGACACTACGGTGCGAGGTAACCAGACACTACGGTGCGAGGTAACCAGACACTACGGTGCGAGGTTTACCCATACCCACTAGTCAGTAGCTTATTTGCCCGCAAAGAAAAAACCTCCCCTATATATATTTCCTATATGGGTTTTTCTCCTGGATGGGGCTGCTCAGTCGCCGCGCCCCCTCCTCCGGTTCACCCCTGGCTATGCCGCCGTGCGGCGGCGCAATGACCTCGCTACCGCTCGGGCTGCCGAGGGGAACCCCTCTCGCGGGGTTCCCCCGGCCCCCCTCCCCCCGTTCGCCCACAAAGGGCATCCGCCCAAGGGCTGCGGCCTCGCTTCGCTCAGCTCTCAGCTCCTAAGGGCCTATGCCCTTTTCGTCTCCGATTCCATCGCCAGGCACTGGTGCTCGCTCGTTCCTCGCTGCGCTCCATTGCGGCGATGTAATCTCCGCCTTGTGGCCACGGATCGGCGGCCTGAGTTTTCGTGTGCTTAAGAATGGCTTAAGTGAGAAGGTGAGTCTAGTACACGCGAGCGCGTCTGCGCGGTGCAGGGAGGTCATAGAGCAGTGTTTTTGCTGAGTTTTCGTTGGTGGATTTAATTAGAATGTGCCATAGGAAGCCCTGGGAGGCTCCTGTGAGGCATTTTTATGGTTTCTGTGAGTCCCTGGCTATTTTTTTGTTCTGTACCGCTATACGAGCTGCCTACCCGCATGGACGGGGCAGGCTGCTCATCCCGGGAGCGTAGATAATTCATCTCACTAGCCCGCCTGATAGCCCCACTCAAAATAAGTTATTCACATGATGCACATCACATAAAAATGTTTCCTGATCATGCAAAATATCCCCTTATCTTGTCAGGGGTATCCCCTATGGTCATTACAAGAGATGTCCAAACAGGTTATCCCTATATCTCGCAGAAGAGGAGGAAAAGCCATGGCTGCGAAAACCAGCACCGACGATGGTGCCCTGTACCGTGCCTACAAATTCCGCCTCGACCCCAACCAGGCACAGACAATTGCGCTAGAGCAATGTGCAGGCGCATCACGCCGCACATACAACCTCCTCACCACTTATAACCTTCAAATCCTCGAAAACGAACAGGAATATCGGAGAACCCGTGCCGCCGAAGGTGTAGACCATAGCGTTATCACCGACGAGCTTGAGAAGCTACGTGAGAAAGACCCTGCTTATCAGCTCCTCTATAAAGCTCGCTATAAAGTTGGCAACGAGTATGTGCCTGGTTACAGGCAGCTATATCTGACTCCTGAAGTTAAGCGGCACCGCGCTGCAAGCAAAGCCATTGCTGCCGGCGCCGACCCCGCTGTTGTCTGGCCCGAGACCGAAGAGTATTCCGAACCATGGCTACATAGCATTAATAGCCGAGTGCTCGATTCGGGTCTGCTGAACGCTGGAAAAGCCTGGAAAAACTACGAAGCATCCCGTAGGCATCAGCGTGCCGGTTCCCGAATGGGTGTCCCACGTCGCAAGCGTAAAGGTGTCAGTCGCGACTCTTTTACTGTCGACCGCGATCCGAATAATGACGAGGTCGGAGCCTACGGCACCCCCTACAAGAAGGGCACACCTGAATTTGCGCGCCGCACGGCACAGCTGAAGCGTCGCGGGGTTAAGGCCACCCCGACCATTGAGGACTACCGCCACGTACGCCTCTCACACCTGGGTGTTATTCGTACTCATAACACTACGAAGCCTCTGGTGAAGGCCGTGCGAGCTGGCGCTCAGGTTCGCTCTTACACGGTATCTCGTGCCGCCAACCGGTGGTATGTCTCTATCCTCGTCGAGCTCACCCGCCCGTCTGCGACCCCTACCCGTGCGCAGCGTGCCGCTGGTGCTGTCGGTGTAGACCTGGGCGTGCGCTACCTCGCCGCGCTCTCTGATGAGCAGGCACCGCAACGCTTCGCACAGTACCCCTCCTTGGAATTCACCGGTGACGGTGCTCCCACGTTGGCTAACCCCCGCTGGGCACGTGCTGCTGAGAAGCGCCTGGTACGCCTGCAACGTGCCCTCTCGCGTGCCCAGAAGGGCTCTAACCGTCGTGCCCGTATTGTGCAGCAGATTGCACGGCACCACCACCTGGTAGCCTTGCGCCGTGAGTCTGGTCTGCATCAGGTTTCTAAGCGCCTGAGCACCG
>ERZ773203.347-NODE-347-length-25426-cov-16.203697_pt1 | contig 25426 bp, 24 predicted proteins | sample MGYA00580529_ERZ773203 | MGnify/ENA primary metagenome ERZ773203 (study PRJEB29015, sample SAMEA2738176) | human oral metagenome | biome: human oral; feature: human-associated habitat; material: saliva | place: China | collected 2177 ... | reverse complement strand
CTAGGACGACGCCCTCTCACGGCGTTAACACCGGTTCAAATCCGGTTGGGGGTACAACTCCTCGCAGGGCTTCAGCCCTGCTTTTTTGTTATCCAAAGATTGCCACCCAAGTGCCGCCCGTCAAGCATGCAAGAATGACACCATGCGCATTATTTTGGTCTCCGATACTTTCCGTCCCACCATGGGCGGAATTGAAACGCAGGTGGGTGCCCTTGCTGACCACCTTCACGCCCGAGGCCACGAAATCGTTGTTCTCACCTGCACGCCTGAGGGCGCGCAGACCGATCCTTGCCCCTATACGGTTTTGCGCTCGACGTGGTCGAATCCATTTGGCGCCCCCGTCGATCCGAAGGCGCCTCGGCGCTTCCGTGACTTCATTACGCGTTTCCAACCCGATGTCGTCCACTACCACATGGGTGAACTTACGCCGGTCGTCCAATCCCTCTTACTGCGCCTCAAAGACTCTGGGATCCCTCAGGTCGTCACCGTGCACTCCCTGTGGGATCCACGCCTGACAATTCCGAGCTTCACTGCCATCGCGCGCAGAACGGGCCTTAATAGGGCTCCGATTATCTGGACGGGTGTTTCACAGCTCGTCAATGATCAGATTCGGGCGGTCATGGGGGAGAGCGTCCAGATTGCCACTTTGCATAACGGCGTTGATCTAACTCCATGGCAGCGTCCACCTCTTGCGCATGAGGGAATCCTTGCTGTTACGGCAACCCGATTTGCGCCTCGAAAGCGCGTGGACGCGCTCATCGATATCCTTGCGGAGACCTCTCGCCGTTGGAATTCCTATTACCGCCGAGGCGAAGCTTCCTCTTTCCCTCTGCGTGCGGTTATCGCGGGCGAGGGACCACTTTTCAATTCCGCTGTGCGCAAGGTTGAAAAGTACGACCTTGGGGAGTGGGTTCTTCTTCCCGGACGTATGAGCGCCGGTCAACTACAGGACCTGTATTCACGAGCGGATATTTTCCTTGCCCCTTCGATCAAAGAATCTGCTTCGATCGCGGGACGCGAAGCCCTAGCATCTGGACTTGCAGTGATGACGCGTTCACAATCTGGGCTTGCCGAGGTGGTTGAGAACGGTGTGAATGGGTGGAGTCTTGACAGTGACGAGGACATGATTGAAACGCTCGTGGGCGTACTTGAGCGTCCTGAGTGCCTCGGCGACATTCGTGCGCACAATATGAGCGCGAGGTTCCCCTTCTCGTGGGAGAAGGTTATTGACTCAACGGAGGAGTATTACCGGCGCGCGATGGCTGCCGTGTCTTAGTCTTCCATTCCTTCTGCGGAGCGGAGGAAATCCGAGAGCCTATTGGCTGCCGCAACCGCGGAGGGGCCGTGCTGGCGTCCCGGTTGACGTCCCATGCGCTCGACGGGGCCAGAGATCGAGATAGCTGCCAGAACTCGGCCGGAGGGGCCTCGAACGGGGGCAGAAACCGATGCGACGCCAGGCTCGCGTTCTGCAACCGACTGCGCCCAGCCTCGGCGACGAACTTGCGCGAGCATCGTCGCATTGAAAGTCGCGCCATACAGGCCGCGGTGCAAGCGGTCGGGTTCTTCCCACGCAAGAAGAACCTGCGCGGCAGAACCTGCCTTCATAGTGAGGGTCGCACCAACAGGAATTGAATCGCGAAGCCCCATTTCACGTTCAGAGGCGGCAACGCACACGCGGAAGTCGCCTTGACGACGGAAAAGCTGGGTCGATTCCTTGGTGTGATTGCGCAATGCGATCAGAACGGGCATTGCGGCAGCAAGCAGACGGTCCTCGCCAGCAGAGGAGGCGAGTTCTTGGAGACGCGGCCCCAAAACGAAACGTCCCTGCATGTCGCGTGCAACGAAGCGGTGATACTCCAACGCGACGGCCAGGCGGTGTGCTGTTGGGCGTGCAAGACCCGTTGTTGCGACCAACTGTGCAAGGGGGGCCGGACCTGCTTCGAGGGCGCTCAAAACCAACGCGGCTTTATCTAGAACGCCAACTCCACTTCCAAAGGCTTCTGAGTCCTCCATGATGTTATTTTCACATCTCAGTAAATGAGATATCAAGTCCAACTCCACTGTAAGTGTCAATCATGGGAAGAAAGAAGTCGAAGAAGGAGCGGGAAATGAGTGGAACGCTGGCCGAAAAGGTCTGGGCTGATCACGTAGTTGTACATGGGGAAGACGGGGCCCCGGACCTGCTCTACATCGACTTGCATCTTGTTCACGAAGTGACCAGCCCCCAGGCATTTGACGGTCTGCGTATGGCTGGGCGCAAGGTGCGTCGCCCCGATCTGACAATCGCAACCGAAGACCACAACACCCCCACCGTCGATATTGATCTCCCGATCGCAGATATCACCAGCCGCACGCAGATCGAGACCCTGCGCAAGAACGCGAAGGAATTTGGTATCCGCCTGCACTCCCTGGGGGACGCCGATCAGGGCATCGTTCACGTCGTTGGCCCCCAGCTTGGACTGACACAGCCCGGCATGACAATCGTCTGCGGTGACTCTCACACCTCGACGCACGGTGCGTTTGGAGCCCTGGCAATGGGAATTGGAACCAGCCAGGTCGAGCATGTCCTTGCCACTCAGACGCTCCCCATGGCTCCCTTCAAGACGATGGCTATTACTGTGAACGGTTCTCTGCCCAAGGGCGCGACCGCAAAAGACATCATCTTGGCTGTGATTTCGAAGATCGGAACCGGCGGGGGACAGGGATACGTCCTCGAGTATCGCGGTCAGGCAATTCGCGAGCTTTCAATGGAAGGCCGCATGACCGTGTGCAATATGTCCATCGAGGCCGGTGCTCGCGCCGGAATGGTCGCTCCCGATGAGACGACCTTCGCCTACCTCAAGGGACGTCCCCACGCTCCTCAAGGCGAAGACTGGGATCACGCCGTCGAATACTGGAAGACACTCCACTCAGATGAAGATGCGGTTTTCGACGCTGAGGTCATTTTGAATGCCGAAGACCTCGAACCCTTCGTGACCTGGGGAACCAACCCCGGACAGGGCGTTCCTCTGTCTGGACGAGTTCCCAACCCCGAGGACTTCACCGATGAGACCTTGCGCGCGGCAGCGAAGAAGGCTCTGGATTACATGGGGCTCGAAGCCGGCACCCCGATGCGCGATATCAAGGTTGACACGGTCTTCCTGGGCTCATGCACGAACGGTCGCATCGAAGACCTGCGCGCGGCCGCCGAAATCATCCGTGGCCACGAAAAAGCCCCGGGAGTGCGCATGCTGGTCGTCCCCGGTTCAGCACGTGTTCGTCTTCAGGCCGAGGCCGAAGGCCTGGATAAAATCTTCACGAATTTCGGCGCGGAATGGCGCAATGCCGGCTGTTCAATGTGCCTGGGAATGAATCCCGACCAACTGGCGCCTCAAGAACGCTCCGCCTCGACCTCAAATCGTAACTTTGAAGGCCGCCAAGGAAAGCTCTCACGCACACACTTGGTTTCCCCGCTGGTCGCAGCAGCAACCGCGATTCGTGGAACCCTGTCCTCGCCCGCCGACCTGGATGAACCGGCTCAGCGCTGATACACACCGAAGGAAAACTCATGGAAAAGTTCATTTCGCACACAGGTATTGGCGTCCCGCTCCGCCGCTCAAATGTCGACACCGACCAGATCATTCCGGCGGTCTTCTTGAAGCGCGTCACAAAGACCGGCTTCGATGACGCGCTGTTTTACGCATGGCGCCGCGAGCCTGACTTCATTTTGAATCGCGAACCCTACAACCAAGGATCGGTCCTGGTCGCTGGACCTGATTTTGGAACCGGCTCATCGCGCGAGCATGCGGTGTGGGCACTTCGCGACTACGGCTTCAAGGTGGTCCTTGCCCCCAAGTTCGCCGACATCTTCCGCGGAAACGCAGGCAAACAAGGCCTCGTTACCGGAATTATCAGCCAGGACGACTGCGAAAAGCTCTGGGAACTGCTCGAAGCTGAGCCCGGCGCACAAATCACGGTTTCTTTGGAAGATAAGACGGCGCGCCTCGGTGATTTCACCTGCACTTTTGAGATCGATGACTACGTGCGCTGGACACTGATGGAAGGCTTGGACGATATCGCCTTGACCTTGCGTCACGAGGCAGAAATTACCGCCTACGAAGAGCGCAGACCGTCCTTCAAACCGAAGACACTTCCTGCAAAGACTCTTCCCCTGCAACTGGTTGTTTCCGCACGTCCCGCCGCCTCTGAGTAGTTCGCCACCCGCAAAAGGTGCCCGAAGCGCACGCAGATGCGGGCGAGCTGCTCTAAAGTGGTCACAGAAAGTCGACAGCTAGGAGACCAGCAAGATGTCCTCGATTCTGCGAGTTGAAGGTGGCCACCCGCTTCAGGGCACCATTACCGTGCGCGGAGCAAAGAACTTTGTTCCCAAAGCGATGGTTGCATCGCTGCTGGCCGACACCCCCTCAGAGCTCTACAACGTCCCTCTGATTCGTGATGTTGACGTGGTCTCTGACCTCTTGTCCCTGCACGGGGTCAAGGTTGATTACGACCAGGAGCGCGGCGAATTGCGCATGGATCCCGCGAATGTTCGCGTGGCCTCGCGCTCTGATATTGACACTCTTGCGGGAGCTTCGCGCATTCCGATCCTGTTCTGCGGGCCTCTTCTCCACCAACTCGGCGAAGCATTCATTCCGGAACTGGGAGGATGCGCGATCGGTGGCCGTCCCATCGACTTCCACTTGGAAACCTTGCGTAAGTTCGGCGCGATCGTTGAAAAACAGCCCGATGGTGTTCACATCAAACGCCCGTCCTCGGGGCTTCACGGCGCAATCATTGAACTTCCCTTCCCCTCTGTTGGCGCGACTGAACAAACCCTGCTGACGGCAGTGCGCAACGATGGCATCACGACCTTGAAGGGCGCGGCAATCGAGCCCGAAATTATGGACCTCATCAATGTTCTTCAGAAGATGGGCGCCATCATTTCCGTCGATACTGACCGCACCATCCGCATCGAAGGCGTGCAAACTCTCAGCGGATACCGCCACACCGCACTTCCTGACCGCATCGAGGCCGCTTCTTGGGGCGCGGCAGCCCTGGCCACACACGGTGACATTTACGTCCGAGGCGCGCACCAGCCGGATATGACGACCTTCCTCAACACCTTCCGCAAGGTCGGCGGCGCATTCGACATCGATTCGGAAGGTATTCGCTTCTATCATCCCGGCGGCGAATTGCACTCCATCGCTTTGGAAACCGCCGTTCACCCCGGTTTCATGACGGACTGGCAGCAGCCTCTCGTCGTTGCTCTCACTCAGGCCGAAGGCTTGTCCATCGTCCACGAAACCGTGTACGAAAACCGCTTCGGTTTCACCTCTGCGCTGCGTCAAATGGGTGCAAATATTCAGGTTTACCGTGAGTGCTTGGGTGGAACACCGTGTCGTTTTGGCCAGAAGAACTACTATCACTCAGCTGTTATCTCGGGGCCGACTCCTCTTCATGCTGCAGACATCGTTGTTCCTGACCTTCGCGGTGGATTCTCGCACTTGATTGCCGCCCTGGCCGCCTCGGGAACCTCAACGGTTTCGGGAATCGACGTGATTTCGCGCGGATACGAACATTTCATCCGCAAACTGCGCGAGCTGGACGCCCGCGTCGAATACGCAGACCGCTGAGTTTTCCCCAAGAGCCTTTCGTGGACCCTTCAGCGCCATCCTTACAGCTCTTCGTCTCTGCTCTTTCTGGCCGAGGCCGAGCGCTGCGCCTCGCACCCCAAGCTGCTGCGCTCCTGCGTGAACGCGGATGGGACGTTGAGGTGGTTGTTACTCATCGTGAGGACGATCCGGGCAAGCTTGCTGCCGCGTCGACGCACCAGTGGGTTGGGGTGTTTGGCGGGGATGGATATATCGCTCACATCGCCTCTGAGGTTGGGAAACGAGACGGGACAGTGATCCCTCTTCCCGGCGGGCGGGGCAATGACCTGTGCCGCTGTCTAGGGATTGGGACGGATGCGTTGGCGCATATCCGCAAGCTTCCTCAGGCCTCGGAGATCGTTTCGCCGCAGGCGGGTACCATTGACCGTTTTCTTGATGTAGATGCCATGAGGGTCGCGCCGCTTGCGCATGCAGGCGAGGCGCAGAATTTAGAGGTAGAGGGCACTCGCTCCGATGAGGCATCGCAGGTTCTTGGCCTAGTTTCTTTTGGTCTTGATGCCCTTGCCAATCAGATTGCCAATGAATCGCCTTTCAGTTCCGGGACTATTGCATACGCGTGGGGAGCGGTATGCGCGCTGGCCAAGTTCAAGCCTCGGACCATGGAAATCGAGGTCGATGGCCAGGTGCGGCGTATCCGCGGGTGGTTGGTTTCCGTCTCAAACTCGGGATGGTTTGGCGGTGGGATCAACATCGTTCCCACGTCCAATCCCAGCGACGGCAAACTTGAGCTCCTCACGGTCGACCCGGTACCAAAACACCAAGCGATCCGCGTCTTGGCGCGGGTCCTTGCAACCCGGCGCGTCGATGACCCGATCGTGCACGTGGAAACAGTCAGCCGAGTAAAAATCCTTGATAGCGCCGGACTGATCGCAATGGGAGACGGCGATCAAGTTGCGCGCGGATCCGTTGAGATTTCGGTCCACCCCGGGGTTTTTCGGGTTTTCGCCTAGAAAAATACTCGCGCGTGAGGAACAGCGTTTTTACCCGCGTGTCCGCTTCGTTAGACTACACACATGACTCACCGGCTCACAGGTTTCTACCGTTTCGCGCGAGGCGTCTTCCGTACCTTCATGGTTCCGTGGACGAGAATCGACGTGGAAGGCCTCGATAAGCTTCCGCGCGAGGGCGGTTTTCTTCTGGTGTGCAACCACCTGTCAAACATCGACCCGGTCTGCCTGCTGTGGGTCATGATGAAAGCCGATATTCCCGTTCGGATCATGGCGAAGTCTGAGCTCTTCAAAGTGCCGCTCTTGGGCGGTGCGATGCGCCAGATGAAGCTTCTTCCGGTAAACCGACGTGCCAAGGATCCCGGTGCCATTCTTGCCTCGGCAGCGCAGGCTCTTCGAGAGGGCGAATGCGTGGCCATTTATCCCGAAGGTACGTTGACTTTGGACCCCGAATTGTGGCCGATGCGGATCAAGACAGGCGCTGCGCGACTTGCTTTGGACACGGGCGCGCCGGTGATCCCCTTTATTCACTGGGGAGAGCAGAAGATCATGCGCTCGGGTTCGGCACTTATTGACTTCCGGCCACGCAGGCGCGTATCGGTGCGTATCGGTGATCCGATTCCCCTTGAGGACCTGTGCCACGAATCTGGTTCGACCGACCATGAGGCCGTCGACGAAGCAACCAAACGGATTCAGCGCGTGATGATCGAGGGCGTTGCACAGCTTCGCGGGGAAGAAGCCCCCGCCGGCGTGTGGGATCGCAAGCTCAAGGAACGCGTCGACTACTAGCGTGCGAGCCCTTGTTACTTCGCGATATCGATGACGACTCGCGAGGGGCTGCTGAGCGCACTCAAGGTGACCTCACGCTTTCGGTCCATTCCGATGACGATGTGAGTATCGGCCTCGAAAGTTCCGTTCTCGAGTACGCGTATCGGCCCGATATCAAGGGTTTTGGGTCCCTTATAGTAGTTGGCTGCTAGTTCCTCGCTCACGGGCATTGCCCCGCCTTGAAGATTGAGATCAAGATACACAGGCGTTCCCAAATCGATGGGGTCTCCCCTGCCTTGGGTGAGTGGGGAAGTGGTCCACCCTCCGAGCCATCCCACGTCGTCATTTCCAGTGAACTCAACGACGACGCGATAGAAGCCATCGTGGTCTCCCACGCGCATGTCGTGGAAGACCGGTGCGTGGTTGGCGTCTTCTTTACCAAGAGACTGCTGTGGGAAGCGGGGTTCAATGCTCTCCCACGTACTGGGAGTTGCCGATGTACGTGCGCTGGCGCTAGGAGCAGGCGAGGAGACTTGGCTGCTTGCCGAGGCCGTGGGAGTGCTCGATGCGTCGCTTCGCGATGGGGTAGGGGAGCACCCACACAATGCAGCTGTCGTCACAAGAACGAGGACAGATAGGGCTGCGCGTTTAGACATGAGCTCCTCCTTGGACACGTCGCGTGTCTTTATCCTAGTAGGGTTGAGGCGGATGGGAGAGAAATGACAATGATGACACGAATGAGTGTGCTGGGCACAGGCGCGTGGGGAACCACTTTTGCCCAGGTTCTTGCAGATGCTGGACACGCCGTCACTATGTGGGGACGCAATCCAGAGATCGTCTCCGCGATCAACTCGCATGAAAATCCTCGCTATGTTCCCGACCTGAATCTCTCCGAGTCGATTAGCGCGACCGCAGATCTTCACGAGGCGGTTGAGGGAGCGGATCTTCTCATCGTTGCAATCCCCGTCAAAGCGGTACGTGCGACTCTCGAGGCAGCGCGCCCCAGCCTCGGAAATGAAACTGCGCTGCTCTCGCTGGCCAAGGGCCTTGAGTTGGGCTCGCTTAAGCGAGTAGATGAGGTCTTGAGTGAAGCTTCTGGCGTGGGTCACGATCGGATTGCGGTTCTTTCCGGGCCTAATCTCTCGCGTGAAATTGCGGTGCACCAACCGACAGCAACCGTTGTCGCCTCGAGCAATCTTGAATTGGCCAAGGAAATTGCGGGAGTCTGCCACAACTCTTATTTCCGCCCCTATCTGTCCTCGGATGTGATTGGCACAGAAATTGCCGGTGCGACCAAGAACGTTATCGCCGTTGCGATTGGCGCCGCGGAGGGGCTTGGCTTAGGAATTAACACCCGCTCGACCTTGATGACACGTGGCCTCGCAGAAATGACGCGTCTGGGCACAGCCCTGGGCGCAGATCCGGCAACTTTTGCGGGGCTTGCAGGAATTGGCGACTTAATCGCAACCTGTTCGACCACGCTGTCCAGAAATTTTGCTTTCGGACATCGAGTCGGAACGGGCATGAGCGTTGAGGATGCTCTTGCTGCTTCTGCTGGCGTCGTGGAAGGCGTGGCCTCGGCGATTCCAATTCTGCAGCTTGCCCAATCGATTGGCGTAGACATGCCGATTACGACAGCAGTTGTTGAAGTTGTTGAGGGACGCGCGGGAATTAACGACATGGGGAACATGTTGCTCTCGCGTCCACGAAAGATGGATGGGTGGAAAATTGAGCTGGTCTGAAGGCGCGCGCGGTGCAGGCAAGGTCGATTCTCGCGGTAATCTTGACCCCATGAGTGAAGTCAAACGTCCTCGCGTCCTTGTTGTTTTTGGTGGACGCTCCAGCGAACACTTGGTCTCTTGTGCGACAGCTGCCGGTGTTCTTCATGCTCTTGACCGTGAGCGCTTTGATGTCCTTGCCGTTGGAATTACGCGCGATGGGCAGTGGGTGCGCGTGGATGATGACCCGGAGTTGGTGGATCTTCGCACGGCCTCGGATACGACGATTGTGCCGGGATTGAGCCGCGTAAGCCTGCTTCCTGGCCTTGCCCGTCTTGTTGAAACAACCTATGACCGCTCTCCTGAAGATCACAATGCCCAAATTGCCGGAGTTGAAGATTTGGGCGTGATCGATGTCGTTCTGCCTCTCTTGCACGGTCCTTACGGTGAAGACGGAACAATTCAGGGTCTCTTCGAGATGTCCGATGTGCGCTACGTTGGTTGCGGCGTCACTTCAAGTTCGGCATCGATGGATAAGCACTTGACGAAGACAATCCTTGCCGAGGCCGGGATTTCGGTTGGTCGTTGGGAATTGGTCACCGAGAAGCAGTGGTCGAAGGATCCGCAGGACGTGCGTTCGCGCATTGATGCTTTGGGATACCCCGTCTTTGTTAAGCCCACGCGTGCAGGCTCCTCAGTGGGTATTTCTCGTGTTGATTCTCCCGATCAGCTGGACCTTGCGATTAAGGAAGCAGCCGCGAATGATCCGCGCATCATTGTCGAGGCCATGGCCCATGGTCGCGAGATTGAGTGCGGTGTGCGCGTGCCCGCCGGTGGCGAGGCAATGGCTGCGCCCTTGGGCGAGATTGGGGTTCCCGAAGGGGAGTTCTACGACTACGCCCTGAAGTACGTCGACACTGATGCGATTTCTTTGATGTGTCCGGCTGACATTCCCGCCGAGGACGCGCAGAGGATCCAGAGCATCGCCCTGAAGGCTTTCGAGGCCTTGGAATGTGAGGGGTTGGCGCGCGTCGACTTCTTCTACGACGATTCAACTCACGAAATCATCGTCAACGAAGTGAATACCATGCCTGGATTCACTCGCTTGTCCCTGTACCCGCGAGTGTGGGCCGAGGCTGGGATGAGCTACACAGAACTGGTGACCTCGCTGCTTGAAGAGGCTCTTAGTCGTCCCCTGGGACTAAGGTAGGATATCTTCATGACGAAAACACCCAAGGTCACTCTTGTTACTTCCGCGAGCATGCCGGGACTTTTCTCCGATGAAAGCGGGCTTCCCGACGCGCTAGCTGACCGCGGAATGGATCCCCAGATCGCGGTGTGGAATGACCCCGCCGTTGATTGGGAAAAAGCTGGGTTGTGCGTCCTCCGCTCGGTCTCTGACTATGCGACGCAGCGCCAGGAGTTTATTACGTGGGCGCAGTCGGTTCCGCGCCTGCTCAACAACGCCGATATTGTCGAGTGGAACACCGATAAGCACTACTTGAAGGACATGGAAGAACTCGGCCTCCCCGTCATTCCGACGACGTGGCTTGAGCCTTCGCATGGTTTCTCCAAGCATCAGGTGCACTCACGTTTCCCTGCTCTTGGTGACTTCGTTGTCAAGCCTGCTGTGTCTTCTGGTGTCCGCGATATCGGTCGCTACACAGCGATTGATACTCTCCAGCGTCAGGCTGCTTTGGCGCAGACGATCGACCTCTTGAACGAGGGGCGTTCCGTCATGCTCCAGCGTTACTTGGAGGACATCGACGTGCACGGCGAAATTTCCCTGGTGTTCTTCAACGGCTTGCTTTCGCACGCGGTCGAAAAGCGTGCGGTACTCCATCCGTCCTCCGTCACGGATCCTTCTATGCACGAGGCCGTGGTTACCGCGCGTCCCGCAGATGCTGAGTCATGGCAATGGGGCGAGCAGATTCGTCAAGTTCTGCACAAGTACATGCGTGCACGCCTGGGACGCGACGAGCTTCTTCTGTACAACCGCGTGGACTTGGTCCCCGACGGCGAAGGTTCCTTCCGAGTCATGGAAGTTTCAGCGACCGATGCTGATCTGTACCTTTCTGCTACGCCTGAGGCTCTGAATAACTTCGCCGACGCGATTTCGACTCGCGCCTTCTGGTGAGAGTGAGCGTAACAAGGACGCATTCGACATGAATCCCGGCTCTCCTGCCTGTGCGGTGGGGGAGCCGGTTTTACGTATTGGGGGAGTGAACTTCGTGGTAAGTGCCACGCTTATCGTTTCTGATTTCTCACTTTGCGTGCACTGATGTTAGAGTTTCCCCGTTGCGTTTTTCGCGGCGCTCAATGGTGGCTGTAGTTCAGTTGGTAGAGCACCTGGTTGTGGTCCAGGACGTCGCGGGTTCGAGTCCCGTCAGCCACCCGGATAGAAAAGTCCCGAAGCCTTTGGTTTCGGGACTTTTCTCATGTTGCGGTGCTAGAGTTTCGGCAATGCGTTGATGCGCAGTTGGCACACGTAGCGTTGACGAAGGAGTTCACGATGCCCAAGGTTCGCGCATATGCCTGCGATGATCCTCGTTCGATTTATCACCCAACCATCATTGATATCCGCGAGCCCGGCCCTGGAGAAGTGCTCTTCGACATTAAATATGCCGGAATCTGCCACTCGGATATCCACACTGCGCGCAGCGAATGGGGACCAATTCCGTACCCCTTCGTGGGTGGACATGAGATCGCCGGCGTGGTGACCAAGGTCGGCGAAGGAGTCACGAATTTCAAGGTAGGGGACAGGATCGGCGTCGGTTGTTTGCAGGGCTCCTGCAGACAGTGCGAGTACTGCACCGACGGGCATGAACAGTTCTGCAATAATCCTCATGCCTACTGGACTTTTCGTGCGGGTCCTGATGGGAAGCCGACCGCTGGAGGCTATGCCCAGGCAATGACGGTACGTGCAGATTTTGGCTGCCATGTTCCCGATGAAATGGAGCTCAGTGATGCCGCTCCTTTGATGTGTGCGGGAATCACCATGTATTCGCCGCTGCGCCGATGGGGGGCTGGGCCGGGAAAGAAGGTCGCCATCGTTGGCATGGGTGGCCTAGGACATATGGGCGTTCAGATCGCAGCTGCGATGGGCGCTGAAGTTTCGGTGATCTCTCATGGGCGTTCCAAGGAGGAAGACGCACGTCGTTTTGGTGCTACTGCCTTCTATGCAACCTCGGAAGAGGGCACGATCGAATCTTTGGCCTCGTCTTTTGACATCATCATCTGCACGGTGAGCGCGGATGATCTGGATTACCCGGGACTTGTCCGTGCGCTCAAGCCTTTCGGCGTCTTCGTTGACGTTGGTTTGCCCGAGAACCCGATGGTCATCCCCATGCGAGCGGTTGTCAATGGAAACAAGGTCGTTGCAGGATCGCAGATCGGTGGCATTGCTGAAACTCAGGAAATGCTGGAGTTTTGCGCCCAGCACGGCGTGCGTCCCGTCATTGAGATCATCAATGGTGATTCCATTACCGAGGCCTACGACAAAGTTGTGGCCTCGAAAGTGCGCTATCGCTTCGTCATCGATACTTCGACGTTCTAGGCCACTTGCGCTGAGGAATGTTCTAGTAAGTATGCGAAAGGAGCCCCGGAAAACCGGGGCTCCTTCTTTCGGAGCGGATGACGGGAATCGAACCCGCACCATCAGCTTGGAAGGCTGAGGTTCTACCATTGAACTACATCCGCGTGCGGATCGATATTACCTGATTGTTTGTGCGATTGCGAAATTTAGGATGAAGTCCCGTATTATGGGATCCGCAGACGACAGTCTCACGGGGTGTAGCGCAGCTTGGTAGCGCATCTGCTTTGGGAGCAGAGGGTCGCAGGTTCAAATCCTGTCACCCCGACTTTTTATTGCCAGCCCGGCCACGGCCTCGTCAATTGGCTAGCTTCGCGCGGGCGATAAATGTGAAGCCCACAGCCAGCTAGCAGCTTTGGCGGGTGCTGTCGTAGACTAGTTCAGTTGAAATACGCCGTTTTGGCGTCCCAAGAAAAGACCTGGAGAATCCACGTGAAGAGCACTGTAGAGACCCTCGAGCCCACCAAGGTTCGTCTGACTGTTGAAATCCCCGTTGAGGAACTGAAGTCAGAAATGGACAAGGCGTACAAGAGCATCGCCAATCAGGTGTCCATCCCCGGCTTCCGTAAGGGTCACGTTCCCGCTCGCATCATCGACCAGCGTTTCGGCCGTGCAGCCGTCATCGAGCAGGTTGTCAATGAGGTTCTTCCCGGCCAGTACTCCGCTGCCGTGTCCGAGCACGAACTGCGCCCCATGTCCCAGCCCGATGTCGAGGTCACCGAGATCCCCTCGACCAGTGGCGAGCTGACCGGCCAGGTCGTTTTCACCGCTGAGGTTGACGTCGTTCCTTCCTTCGAACTGCCTGAGTACGGCAAGGACACCGTCATCGAAGTTGACTCCGTTGAGGTCACCGATGAAGACGTTCAGGCTGAGCTTGACGCTCTGCGTGGTCGTTTCGCATCCCTCAAGCCCATCAAGCGCCAGGCAAAGACCGGCGACTTCACCACCATTGACCTGGTTGCCACCATCAACGGTGAAGAGGTTGACTCCGTTTCCGACGTTTCCTACGAAATCGGTTCGGGCACCATGCTCGACGGCCAGGACACTGCGCTGCGCAAGACCCACGCGGGCGACGTTGTCACCTTCACCTCCACCCTCAAGGGCGGCGAGCATGAAGGTGAAGAGGCCGAGGTGACCATCACCGTCAAGTCCGTCAAGGAGCGCGAGCTTCCCGAGGCCGACGACGATTTCGCGCAGATGGTTTCCGAATTCGACACCATCGATGAGCTCATGGAAGACCTCAAGAAGCAGGCCGCACAGACCAAGACTTCGCAGCAGGCACTGCAGGCACGTGATCGCCTCGTTGATGAGCTGCTTTCGCGCACCGAGATCCTGCTCCCCGAGTCCGTGATCGAGCTCGAGCTCAACCACCGACTGGGCGCAGACGCTTCCGCGAAGGAAAAGAAGGAAGCTCGCGCGGCCATCGAGAAGGAATACCGCACCGAGATCCTCGCCGAAGAGCTCGCTAAGAAGAACGAAGTTCAGGTTGGCCAGCAGGAGCTTTTCGATTACGCCATCCAGATGTCCCAGAACTACGGCATGGACATCAACCGCCTGTTCTCGGATCCGCAGCAGATCTCCGCAGTGGTCGCCGATCTTGGCCGCGCAAAGGCTCTCATCGAGGTTCTGCGTGAGGTAACCGTGAAGGACACCGAGGGCAACCCCGTTGACCTGAGCGAATTCCTCGGCCTTGAGGATGAAGCTGCTGCTGAAGAAGCCGCAGCCGAGACCGTCGCCGAGGTTGAGAAGGCCGGCGAAGAACTCGCAGACGAAAAGTGAGTCGCTGAGTTAAGCGCAACTGAGTTCTTCGCAAGGCGAAGCTCATGACTTGGTGTGGGTCGGAACCTGAGGGTTTCGGCCCACACGTCATATCTGCGCGAGATCGCCGCGGTCTTTCCATGCGCCGTGAGCGAAAAGCGCTAGTTTAGAGCGCCAACTGGTGTCAGAACCGATAAGTTTGGATCCAGTGAGGTTCCATAACGGGAACCGGACCCTGAAATTGAAGGAGAGCGTGAATGGCTATTCAAGCCTCGGGCGGAAATGAAACGCCCATGGGACTGGGAGATTCGGTCTACCAGCGCCTGCTCAAAGAGCGCATCATTTGGCTTGGCGGCGAAGTGCGAGATGACAACGCAAACGCGATCTGCGCACAGCTCCTCTTGCTGGCTGCTGAAGACCCCGATCGTGATATCTACCTGTACATCAACTCTCCGGGTGGATCGGTCACCGCGGGCATGGCCATCTATGACACCATGCAGTACGTCAAGCCCGACGTCGTGACCGTTGGTATGGGCCTTGCTGCATCGATGGGACAGTTCCTGCTGACTGCAGGCGCTCCCGGAAAGCGTTACATCACTCCTCACACCCGCGTTCTCCTGCACCAGCCCCTGGGTGGTGCCGGAGGCAGTGCGACGGATATTCGCATTAATGCGGATCTGATCTTGGGCATGAAGAAGGAACTGGCACAGATCACCGCATCGCGTACCGGTAAGTCGGTCGAACAGGTCGAGGCCGATGGCGATCGCGATCACTGGTTCACCGCACAAGAGGCTCTGGAATACGGCTTCGTGGACCGCGTGATTGATAGCCCGCAGGAAATCGGCAACCGTGGAGGAGAAAACTGATGAGCACTCAGCCCTATTTCGACGCAGTTGCCCGTCAAATGCCCCAGGCTCGCTACGTTCTTCCGAACTTTGAAGAGCGCACCGCCTATGGTTTCAAGCGTCAAGATCCCTACGCAAAGCTCTTCGAAGACCGCATCGTCTTCTTGGGTGTGCAAGTTGACGATGCAAGCGCCGACGACATCATGGCTCAGCTGTTGGTTCTTGAATCTCAAGATCCCGATTCGCTAATCACGATGTACATCAATTCGCCCGGTGGCTCATTCACCGCAATGACCGCGATCTACGACACCATGCAGTACATCAAGCCACAGGTCCAGACTGTTTGCTTGGGACAGGCTGCTTCAGCTGCCGCCGTTCTGCTGGCCGCGGGCTCTCCCGGAAAGCGTTTGGCACTGCCGAACGCTCGAGTCCTCATTCACCAGCCTGCAATGGAGGGAATGCAAGGTCAGGCCTCGGATATCCAGATTATTGCGGATGAAATCGACCGCATGCGTCTGTGGCTCGAAGAGACGCTTGCTGCTCACTCAGGCAAGCCGGTCGAAGAGGTTCGTCGCGATATCGAGCGCGACAAGATCCTCACCGCCGCTCAGGCTGAAGAATACGGTCTGATTGACCAGGTTTTGGCTTCTCGTAAGGCTCGCAGCTAGTGAACAACTGCGTGACTTTACTGAGTCGCTGTTAAGGAAGTGCGGGGGAGAGCGTTTTGGCGCTCTCTCCCGTTCCCATTGAATGACCGGTCTTACACTGTGCATCCCGCGCGTCAATTCGCTGTAGAGCACGGGGTGAATTAGGCTAGATTTCAGTAAAAGACCCGATTCGGGTGAAGTTTTTCAGGAGGCATACGTGAGTCGATTGACCGACGGAGCTGAGGCCCTCAAGTGCTCTTTCTGCGGAAAGAGCCAGAAGCAGGTCCGCAAGCTCATTGGGGGATCCGGCGTTTACATCTGCAACGAGTGTGTCGACCTGTGCAACGAAATCATTGCCGAAGATACCGAACCGCAGAGCGCACCCTCGAGTCTTCCTCTCCCAAAGCCTCGTGAAATCTTCGAATTCCTCGATTCTTGGGTGATCGGTCAGGACCGCGCTAAGCGTGCACTTTCTGTTGCCGTCTATAACCACTACAAGCGCGTGCGTTCGCGCGAAGCGGGCAATGAGGAAGATATGTACGGCACCAAGTCGAATATCTTGCTCCTGGGCCCCACGGGAACCGGTAAAACCCACTTGGCGCGCTGCTTGGCTCGACTTTTGGATGTTCCCTTCGCCATCGTGGATGCGACAGCATTGACCGAGGCCGGCTACGTGGGTGAAGACGTTGAGAACATCTTGCTCCGCTTGATCCAAGAAGCCGGCGGAGACATCAAGAAGGCCGAGCGCGGAATCATCTACGTCGACGAAATCGACAAGATTGGCCGTAAGGGTGAAAATGCGTCGATTACTCGCGATGTTTCAGGTGAAGGCGTGCAGCAGGCTCTTCTGAAGATTATCGAAGGAACGGTGGCCTCGGTGCCTCCGCAGGGTGGTCGCAAGCACCCGCACCAGCAGTTCTTGGAGATTGATACCTCTGGAATCCTCTTCATCGCTGCCGGCGCATTCGCGGGAATTGAAGAAATTGTCAAGGCTCGTCTGGGCCAGCGTTCCACCGGTTTCGGTTCGGAATTGAAGTCTTCTGCTGAGATGGGTGACCTTTATGAATCCGTCACCGCAGAAGATCTCCACAAGTTTGGAATGATCCCCGAGTTCATTGGGCGTCTTCCCGTGCTGACCTCGACTAAAGAACTTTCTGAGGAAGATCTGGTTCGAGTGTTGACCGAGCCCACGAATTGCTTGGTTGCTCAGTATCAGCACCTCTTTGAGCTTGATGGCATTTCCTTGGAGTTCACTCACGAGGCCTTGCTTGCGATCGCGGAGCTGGCGAACAAGCGTAAGACGGGGGCGCGAGGCCTTTCTTCCGTTATGGAAGCAACTTTGTCGGACTTGATGTTTGACCTTCCCTCGCGTGATGACGTCTCCCGTGTCGTTGTCACTCGCGAGGCTGTGCTTGGTCAGGGGAGTGCCGAGTTGTACGAGGTCGATCCTGCAAGCGTCCAGAGCGCCTAGGGGGAATCATGCCGGATACCTCTTTGCCTCAAGAACTGATCGAGGCGCGCAAAACAATCGACAATATTGATGCTGCCCTCATTCACATCCTTGCCGAGCGTTTCCGCTGCACTCAGAAGGTCGGACTTATCAAGGCTGTCCATGAGCTTCCCCCTGCGGATCCTGCTCGTGAAAGCGTGCAGATTGCGCGCCTTCGCTCGTTGGCTACAGAGTCTGGTTTGGATCCTGATTTTGCCGAGAAATTCTTGAACTTCATGGTGCGTGAAGTGATTCGTCACCACGAGGATATTAAGGCTGCCTATGATCAGGCGGAGGGTGTGCCTGAATCACATTAATGGAATTGATTCTCGATAACTTCTGGGTATAGAATGTTATCAAGTCGTTATCAAAAGATATCGAATTGTTATAAATCCTCCCAGGAGCTTCGATGAAGAATCGCTCGTCACGTACCCTCGTAGTCGGCGCACTCGCACTGGTCTTTGCCCTTAGCGCTTGCTCGCAGGGAACGTCATCCTCATCATCGGCGTCGGCACGGTCAAAAGCCACCACTTCGAAGAGCGCAGCCCAGGCCTCGGGATCAAAAGACCCCAATATTGCATTCGGACAATGCATGCGCAACAAGGGATTCGACGTGCCCGATACGGGGCTTACTCCCGACCAATTCGCCAATGCTACCGATGCCTTCAATTCTGCTGTTAACGCGTGCATGGAAGAGGTTTCCTCACTCGTTGGAGAAGAAAACGACCTGACAAACGATCCGCACGCGCGTGAACTTTTGACAAAGGGAACTCAATGCCTGCGCGATCTGGGCTATGACGTTCCCGATCCTGGACAAAATGGCGTCGTCGATGTTCGGAATGTCCCCTCTGAAGCAGTCCATAAATGCTTCGGAAGCGTTGGAGGCAACAAGTGACCACGCGTGAAGGCAGCACATGCCGTCGTATAGGTGCGCTGGCTGCATCAATGGGGATGCTCGTCTGCTCTCTTGCAGCGTGCTCAAACAACTCCTCAGAATCAAACGATGCCCAGGAATTTAGCGGTGCAAGCGCAGAGATTACTCGCGGAGACCTTGTCGGTGAGACAACCGTCCAAGGAACTTTGCACTATGCCGACTCCTACACCCAAAAATCGAGCTTCGATGGTGTCATCACAGCTCTTCCAACTCCCGGTTCCACCCTCAAACAGGGGGAGAAGATCTACACGGTGGGCGGTGAAAGCAGCTATCTTCTCCACGGTTCCACCCCCGCATGGCGCAGCTTCGAAGCGGGGATGAGCAATGGAGAAGATATCCACCAACTCGAAGAGGCATTGTCTCAACTCGGCTATTTTGACGGGCAGGCGGATACCCACTTCGACTGGCGAACCCAAGCCGCTATCAACAAATGGCAAAAAGAACTGGGACTGAGCCAAGACGGTATGCTTCCGCTTGGACGTGTGCTCTTTGCTCCCGAAGACTTGCGTATCGGTAGTCTTAAAGCCCGAGTTGGCGACGCTGTTTCCCAAGGGGGCGATCTCTTCTCGGCCTCATCTTCCAGGCAGATCATTTCTGCAAACCTCAAGCTCTCCGACCAATCTCTGGGAGTCGTCGGTACCAAGGTGACCATCCGGCTCCCCGGTGCGCAAACAACGAAGGGCACCATCTCGTCCGTCGAGCCTCCCAAGGAGAAAGCAGGTGCTGAAGGGGCAAGCGATTCACAGGCGACCAAGGATCGCATCATCCCCATCACCGTCACCCCCGATGACTCCGCTGCGACAGAGAAACTTCAAGAGGCCTCGGTTTCACTGGGTATTACCTCCCAGACGAAAACGAATGTTCTTTCAGTGCCTCTGGGGGCCCTCGTGGCGATCACTCCCGACCAATTCGGTGTGGAGCTCGTTGGTGAAGATGGGAAAGTCACGCGAGTTCCGGTGCAAACCGGCCTCTTTGCTGGAGACAGGGTGGAGATCTCCTCCGATGATCTCCACGAGGGACAACTTGTGGCGGTGCCGAACCGATGAGTCCGCTACTTGAACTTCGCGAGGTTCGTCGCAGCTACGGTTCTCCGCCCGTTACTGCATGCGATGGAGTGAGTTTGAGTGTTGACAAAGGAGAATTCGTTGCCATCGTCGGTCCATCTGGATCTGGGAAGTCAACTCTCCTCAACCTGATTGGCACTCTGGATCGCCCGGATTCGGGGGCGGTCATCATCGAAGGAATGGACGTCAGCGCTCTAGGTGATGCAGAACTGTCCGGGGTGCGTGCATCCCTTATCGGCTTTGTCTTCCAGCAATTCCACCTCTCGCCGGGAGTTACTGCCTTGGACAATGTCGCCGACGGACTGCTCTACCGGGGTGTCCCGCGCGCGAAACGGCGTGAGAAAGCGCGAGAAGCTCTTGAAAAGGTCGGGCTCGGACACCGAATCGAGCACCGTCCGCACCAAATGTCCGGAGGTGAACGCCAACGCGTGGCTATCGCTCGCGCATTGGTCGGATCACCGGCGCTGCTCCTTGCTGACGAACCCACTGGTAACCTCGACTCGCGCTCAGGAGAAGCAATCGTTTCACTCCTGCGCGAACTCAATGATTCGGGGACGACGATCATCGTCATCACGCATGACAACGATCTCGCGGCCTCACTTCCGCGCCAAGTCATGATCCGCGATGGGAAAGTGGTTTCTGACTCAGCAAGCGAGGTGAGCCAATGAGCCTCGATAGGGAAACAATCACCCACGCCTCGTGCCTGCGTGGCAGTGACGTCGCGCGCTTGGGAGTGAGCGGCCTTCGCGCGAGGCCAATGCGTGCAATCCTTTCGGCCTTAGGAATTGCGATTGGTATCGCCGCCATGGTTGGCGTTGTCGGGGTGTCTGCCTCGTCCCAGGCACGTCTACATGAACAGCTGCAGGCGCTGGGAACCAATATGCTTACGGCTCGCTCAGGTGCTGATCTTTCCGGCGCAAACCTGATCCTTCCCGAAGACTCAGTGGGGCGCATGCGGATGATTCCGGGAGTAACCGATGCCTCCTCGACGTCGACCTTGTCGGGAGTTTCGGTGTACCGCTCGCGTTTGATTGATCCAAATGCGACGGGTGGCATTTTGACGATGGCTGCACCAACGAATCTCCTGGACGTTGTTTCGGCAAAAGTCGCGCGCGGAACCTGGCTGAATGATGCAACATCACGGTATCCGGGTGTTGTATTGGGCTCGAAAGCTGCGGATCTTTTGGGGATTACAACTCCTGGAACCCAAGTGTGGCTGGGGAATACCTCCTTCACCGTGCTCGGGATCCTTGAGCCCTCGCCTTTGGCGGAAGAACTCGATAACGCAGCTCTTATCGGAATCCCGGTGGCTTCTCAGCTTTTCGGGGCAGGACAAGCTCCAACGACGATTTATGAACGCTCTTTGGATTCTGAGGTCGAAAACGTTCGAGAACTCATTGGTCCAACCCTGGCTCCTCAAGGAGCGACCGGTCTGAAAGTCTCACGTCCATCGGATGCACTGGCTGCAAAGAACGCAGCCGATCAGACTCTGACAACCCTTCTGGCAGGCGTTGGCTCTATCGCCCTGCTGGTCGGCGGGATTGGTGTCGCAAATACGATGATCATCTCCGTCCTTGAGCGTCGCCGTGAAATCGGGCTCAGGCGTTCCCTGGGAGCTAAACGGGGACATATCTGCATGCAATTCCTTGCCGAGGCTCTGCTCCTCTCCTTCCTTGGCGGATGCGTGGGATGTGTGATTGGCGCGGCGGTCACATGGGGAATGTGTCTCGCATACGGATGGCCCGTCACTATCGCGTGGTACGTCATCGCCGCTGGCCTCGGGGCTCCATTGGTCATTGGAGCAATTGCAGGTCTCTACCCGGCCCTGCGGGCGGCACATACACCGCCAACTGCTGCATTGGCCTCGCAATAAAAGAAAACCCGGTGCATCGTCATGGTGAGCGATGTGCCGGGTTTTCTTTGCGACTAGCCTTGCTTAGCCGTTTTGAACGGGACCTCCGTAGACGTCGTCAATAACGTTGGCGTAGCGCTCAAGCACAGCCTTTCGCTTGACCTTGAGTGAGGGAGTGAGCAAACCATTGGCTTCCGTGAAGTCGGTGGTTAACACGCGAATCTTTCGGATCGATTCTGCGCGCGAAACATGCTCATTTGCGCGATCAACAGCGCGCTCCAAAGCTGAGAGAACCTCGATATTGGTCGCGGCCTCGCCAATGGACATCGGCGGTAGACCGTGATTCTTCAGCCACAGTTGCAGCATCTCTGCATCCAAAGTGATCAGCGCGGAGATGAAGGGACGCTTGTCGCCAACGACGACGACCTGCGAGATCAGGGGATGGCCACGCAGCGGGTCTTCCAAGGAAGCAGGTGCAACGTTCTTTCCGCCCGCGGTAACAATAATGTCCTTCGCTCGACCGGTAATGCGGACGTATCCGTCGCGGTCAAGAGAACCCAAGTCTCCGGTCTTGAACCAGCCGTCTTCGGTGAATGACGCGGCAGTGGCCTCTGGGTTGTTGTGATAGCCGCGGAAGACCGAGGGGCCTTGAATGAGAATCTCGCCTTCGTCGGAGATTCTCACCGACAGGGGAGGAAGAGGCGGGCCAACGGTTCCGATCTTGGACAATCGGGGAGTGTTAACCGAGAGCGGGCCGACCGTTTCGGTCAAACCATAACCTTCGAGAACGGGGAGTCCGAGCCCCGTGTAGAAATGTGCCAGCCTGGTCGAAAGGGGCGCGCCGCCAGAAATGATGAAGCGCGCGTTTCCTCCAACCAACTGAAGGATCTTCGAGTAAACCAAGTGCGACGCAGCAGCGTGCTGCATTTTCAGGCGCCTTGAGGGGCCTTCCGGGGTCTCAAGTGCCTGAGAGTACTGAACCGCCACATTGGCTGCCCAACGGAAGATCCTCTGTTTGCCACCACGACCGGCCTTCGCATCGGCTGAGTTGTAGATCTTCTCAAGTACTCGAGGGACCACCAAGAGGTATGAAGGCCTGAAGGTCGCAAGGTCAGGAAGGAGATTCTTGGTATCGGGAGTGTGCCCTAAAATCCCTTCGCCGCTGAGTTGGAAGACCTGAAGGAAACGCGCGAATACGTGGGCAAGGGGGAGGAAAAGCAAGAGACGTGAGTCTTTGCCCATCGCAACCTCAGGCATCCACGCGTGGGCGTTGAGCGCGAGCTCCGTGAAATTCCCATGCGTGATTTCTGTGCCCTTGGGGCGTCCGGTTGTCCCCGATGTATAGACGATTGTCGCCAGATCATCGGTTGTCAGTGCTTGAGTGCGCTGAGCAACCGCAGTCCGCGGAATTGTCACGCCTGCATCACGGATGGTCTGCATTGCCTCGGCATCAAGGGAAAGCAGAGTAACGTCACTGCGTCCGAGGTGGCGGCACGCTGACTCAGCGAGCTCGCGTTGAGTGACTGTTTCGGTGATCACTGCCCGAACGTTTGCGTCTTGAATGATGTATTCAATCTGCTCGCCTGAGGAAGTTTCGTAGATCGGCACTGGAAGAAGCCCTGCGCACCACGAGGCGTAATCCAGAAGCGTCCATTCGTAGCGGGTGCGCGACATGATCGCGAGTGCATCGCCCTGTTCGAGACCTAGCCCGATTAATCCCGTTGCCGTTGCCTGAACGTCTTCGTAGAACTCTGCGGCAGTTATGTTCTGCCAGGTATCGCCCATTTCGAGTTTGCGGGCAATCAGGGGGCGGCGCGCCGAACGCTGAACGCGGCGCGCAAGAAGATGGGGGATTGTCGTGTTCTCGTCGATGCGCACCAAAGTAGGTGCGTGCCACTCAAGGGCCTGAGTTTCGCCATCAATTTCAAGCGATTCTCCGGACTCGGGGGAGGAAGCGGAAACCGAGGTTTCGTCAGCGGACAAGGCTAACAGGTCAGGATCTTCGTCAGACATGGTTTTAGTTTACGTGTCGAGAGGCGCGCGGGTGGCGATCTTGCCAGCGAGATCCCCATGATGAGAGGTGCCCGGCGTTAATTGCGCGCCCCTGCTGCGCGGCAATTTCCTTCACGAGGCTCTGCTGGGTCACCCATCCCAGGAAGTTGGGGGTGGGGGAGTCCTCGTCGATGACCGCGAGTGCCCAGGGATTATCAGGAGCGCTCAGGCGAGCAAGGACTTGGGAAGGAAGAGCCGACGGGGAGATCGAGGAGGACTCATCCAGAGCAAGAGAGCTGATCGGAGTATGGCGGGGAAGACCTCGAGAAAGATAGGAAGTGAGCTCACTCAAAGTGAGCATTCCTAGATATCGAGGCGCTTCTTGGTAACGGTCTTTCGCTGCGATAACGGGAAGGCAGGGCACTGGCGTTGATTGGAAACACTCTTGTGCCTGCATCAGCGTCATGTCCTCGGTCAACATGCGGCTGGGTGTGGTCATGAGCTGGCGAGCATTTCGACGACCAAGCAAAGTGTCGTCGACGGGTTCGTGGAGGACATCGCCTCGGCGGCGGAGCTTTTCCGTGTAAATCGTTGAGCGAGTGAAGAATCGCGAAACAAAGGTTGCGATGATGACGGCCAACATCATGGGCATGATCAGGGAATATTGTCCGGTCATTTCAACGATGATGAGGACCGCTGTCATGGGGGCGCGTGCGGCACCGGCAAAGGCGGCTCCCATTCCGATGACGCCGAAGATCGCGCTTTGTGAGGCGGCCCAAGGATCGACAAGCTGCCCAAAGATCATTCCGGTCATTGCGCCCATGAACAAGGTTGGAGCAAAGACTCCGCCCGACCCGCCGATACCGATGGTGTAGGAGGTGTAGAAGATTCGACCGAGGAGCAAAAGAGCGAGGAAGGGAATCGAGTAGGAGCCAAAGATCGCCGAAATTTCGATTGGGTAACCCGAGCCGTACATGTAGGGGAAGCAGATGAGAGCTCCGCCAAGGGCAATACTCAAAACCGCCGGTCGAGACCAATTTGGGAGTGGAATTCGAGCCCAGAAGGCATCGATCCAGTCTTCGCTGAGGTAGAGGAACTTCGAGAAGGCAAGGCCAACAAGTCCCGCAATGATTCCGAGGATCGCAACCCATCCGATATCGGGGAGGGACTGCAAGGGGAAAGTTCCGCCCAAATCAATGAGGGGATGATCTCCACTTGCTGCGCGTGCAACCAAGGAAGAGAGGACAGAAGAAACGACGACGTAGCCAAAGGCCTCGGCAGTGAAACGCGTCAAGATCACTTCAAGAGCGAAGAAAGCGCCAGCAAGGGGAGCATGAAAGGTCGCTGCGATTCCCGCAGCGCTTCCGCAGGCAGCCAGCATGATCACGCGTTCTTTGGGTAGGCGGAGCGAAGCTGCGAATGAAGATCCTAGTGAGGCACCAACTTGAACGATTGGGCCTTCGCGCCCCGCTGATCCTCCGCCGCCGATGGTGAGGGCAGAAGAAATGAGTTTGACGACAGCGACTTTGGAAGGGATATATCCGCCTTTTTGCTGGACTGCGAGCATGACTTCGGGGATTCCGTGTCCCTTCGCAGAAGGTGCGAAGTGGGAAATGAGGGGCCCGTAGATTAGCGCAGAGATCACAGGGGCGAAGAGAAGGAAGACCCATGCTGGGATGGGGAGGTGGCCATGAGAACTGCCAATGTGCTGCGTGTAGTCCCAGTAACCTGTCGTTACCCAGGTCCATGCGCCGATCATGGCGTTGAAAAGGACGGCTGCGGCACCAACGATTGCTCCCACAATCGCTGCGACAACGGCGAGTAGCGATCGGTGGGCTGCGCAGACATGCCCGATGCGTGTCATGCGTCCGGGTTGAGGAGACTCCTTCTTTTCACTCACCCAAACATGGTAATCCCGGCCGCTTGCACTTCAGCGGGACTTGAAAGACCCGAGCTCGTGATGGACATCACAAGGAAAAATGAGGTATTCGAGTCCCACTTGGGACTGGTGACACCGCGAAGATCAGGGGAGAGGCAATAGGCTTAAGGGGTAACGATCATCAGATCGTCGCGGCGCTGCGCGTCGCACGAAATAACTGAAGGAGTGCCCAATCATGGCAGAACCTCGTATTGTCACCGTCACCGGTGCAGCCGGAAACATCGGTTACG
>ERZ773203.344-NODE-344-length-25534-cov-10.683818_pt1 | contig 25534 bp, 32 predicted proteins | sample MGYA00580529_ERZ773203 | MGnify/ENA primary metagenome ERZ773203 (study PRJEB29015, sample SAMEA2738176) | human oral metagenome | biome: human oral; feature: human-associated habitat; material: saliva | place: China | collected 2177 ... | reverse complement strand
TTTTTGGAGGTTTTAATTATGATGTTAGAGATTAAAGAGAATATGGAAGTGCAGGACAACGAAAAGCAGGGAAAGTTTGTGGAATACCGCAAGTGGTATCCTGTCAACACAGACTATACATCTGTGCTTCTGACATTGTCCAAGGTGTCTCCCCTTGCTAGGTGCGTATTTGATTTATTGTGTGGACTGTGCGATAAGGGAAATAACATTGTATGCACTTATACTGCGGTTGCCCAAATGCTTCACAGCACACGTCAGCGAATTAAGTCTGCCTGTGAACTTTTGAGCGAGTTTCGGCTAGCAAGCACTCGCCGTGACGGTAATACCATGATTATTTCTGTGAACCCAGCAATTATAAAGAAGACTGGTCTTACCAAGGTATACAGGAATACGATGTTTGCCTTTAATGGGCAAGAGCCACGTATTCCTGACAGCGTTCCTGACAATAAGAGAGTGTCTGTAAGTATTCGAGATATTGGACTTGGCAGGATTGTAAATGTAGATGATAAAAATAATTAAATGTGTTGACAATTAATATAATATTTGATATTTTTTTCATTTATTTTAGTTGACATTTTTTAGTATTTGTGCTATAATATGTTTGAGCGTGTGAAGACATTGTATTTCGCTCGATACTTGGTTCTCGTTACTCGATAGTTAGTTATCGTCCCTGGCGAGATGTCTTCACTAGAGGTGATATGCCTGATTGGTGGAATTGGTATACACATTAGTTTTAGGAACTAACGGAGCAATCTATACAGGTTCAAGTCCTGTATCAGGCACCAAAATTATAGCATTTTTTCATAGAAGCGAATATAGGAATTTGGATTAAATTTTTTTAAATTTGGCGGCTGACACGACACTATCCCGCCGCCTTTGTGGACATGCTATGGATAGATTTTTGTTAAAAGGTAAATAACAATTACCAATAGGTAAACCCGAAGAATTAAACTTAAACAAAATGCTGGTTCAATTCCAGCTGTGTCCTCAATTATTTTACATATTTTTTTGGCGGTTCATAATTCATTATTCCGCCAAACGTTATGGACATACTATGGTTAGATTTTTACTAAAAAGGCTGGTTCAGCATTGCGGGCAGATTTTGTTAAAAGCAGACTGGTTCAGCATTGTGGGCAGACTTTTAAAAATGTTGGTTCAATTCCAGCTGTGTCCTATTGTTTTCATAGACTTATATAAGTCGAAGAAAACCTCTATTTCTTTAAAAAATTTTATAAAGTTGTTGTTAAGATGTGATATTTACAGTCACATCTTATTTTATATTTACTGTAATATTTTTCCTTGCATTTTTTATTGTATTATGTTATAATACTAATGTGGTCTAAAAGACCATACTTAATCATTTATATAAAATGAAAAAACCTATATTTGGTTTTTCCATTAAAAGGGACGTCTTGTGTAAGTAAGATGTCTCCCCCCTTTTTTTTTACATAACGTTTAGTACGTTATTTTTTATTGTCTTTTTTTCATTTTTTGCTTGACATTCAGCTATTATTTATGATATGATATATATATGTTCTGAATATAGGTGTATTCTGAATACATATATGACATAAATATCCAATACAGCCAACGTAATTACCGTTTTAATGGCTGTATTTTTTTTATTATTTACGCTTCCGCTATGGTGTGTGTCTGCGACGCCTTTTCAATGCTCCGCAGGTCGTCTCACTTTTCGTGAGAACTGATATAAATACTACGCATTTTTATCATTGTTCTCCACTCATTTAAGTGTGGTAAAAAAAAGATGTGCGCTCACTACATTTCCCGCCTTGGCGTCGCTGCTTTACAGCTCCTTGCTGAATTGACCATAAGTCAATCCCTTTATGTCGCTTTATGTCTAAAGCTCCTTTTTGAAATTGCCTATAATCGTCAATTTCTGTTGCTTCATATCAAAGATATTCGCCTTGGCTTCACATCAACGATGTTCGCATTTTCCCTGCTGATAAAACTACTTGACTTTTATATTTTACTATGCTATAATTATAAAGGCACTAATATAAAGTATTCCATTTTTGGAATGAACTTTTTTTCTGTAAAAAATACGGCAGGTGAATTATTAAAATGTCTACTAAACCCTTAATCTTAAAAAAATAATTTAGTAGACACATTTTATTAAATAATATAAGAATACTCGTAACTTTGGTTATGAGATGAATTGTATATAAAAGTAAAGTTGTGGACATGAAATGTCCTATACTGTAGAGGTGATGTGGCACGCCTGAAAGAATAAGGATACCTCTTGAGTATCAAACTTCTTAGAAGATAATATCAGATATTATCTTTAAAACTCTCGACTTCCAGTCGTGAGTAGTTCACATAAAATATTATTTAAAATACGACCTTTTTGCCGTATTTTTTTTTATATTTTATTAATCTTATCTATTAAATTTTGAATATTTTATAATATAAATGTCATTTCTTATGCTCCTATCTATTAAATTTTGAATATTTTATATGATAAGTCTCTTTTTTGATTAGATTATATATTAAATTTTTATATTTTAAGCCTATACACGCTCATTTTTTCATTTTTTGATATTTTATACCTTAGTTGTCATTTCTTTACCGCCTTGAGCTTCCTAGACCTGTTTGCAGTCAAATCTCAAAAACTTAAAACTTCTTTTTACTCAGGATAATATTTTTCCCTTTTGTAATACAATGTTGTATTTTTCTGTAACAAAAAAATCAGCCTGTTACGGCTGACTATGATTATTTATATAGTTTCTGTTATTTGTTCAAAGTGTTCCATTGTCTTTTTCATCTGTATATATCCTGCAAAGCCCAATGTTTGAACTACTGTGCATAGTTCATTCTTATGTATTACGATGTTGTTTTCCCTGTAATATACAAAGCCGTTGCCGTTCTTGTCTGTTCCAAATGTGCAGTTTCTTTCATCCAGGTTTGTGGTTTGCTGTATTTCAAGACTTACTTTTTTATTCTTTAGGCTTCTAAAGTGTGATACTTGATTATTGAAGTCTTCGCTGCTGTCAAGATTTACTATCACTTGATTTATTTGATTAGATTTTCTTAGGTGTTCTGTGATAGTTTCAATGATGTCTTTTGTTTTTAATTGTTCACTTTCTATAATTGTTTTTAATTTGTCAGATGTACCTGATATTTCAACTGTATATGCCATACTTAATCTCTCCCTTGTATTTTATCTTCTAATATTATTTTATCACATTTTATTTAAAATGTCAAATTTTGTTATAAATTTTATTATTTGTTTTCATAATCTGTCTGCGACGCCTTTTTGTAACGCTCCGCTTGGTGTTCGGCTTTTCGTGAGAAATGATATGAATACTCCGTATTCACATCATTTTTCTCCACTCATGTAGAAGTGTGGCAAGGAAAAGATATGCGTAAGACACGAAGCTGTCCCCCTGGCTCGATTAATATGATAATCTCGCTCCACGCATTAATTATGAATTAATGCTTTTTATGCCTGCCATTAAGCAGCCAGTGTCCATAGCCTGCATAATGTCTATCTATCTCTTTTTGTTACATTTAAAGCTCAACTCTTGATATATTGCTCCAGCGTTCCCTGTGTGCAGTGATTTATTATTTCTTTTTGTCCCTTTTAATATATTTTTAATAGTTTTAATGTGTTTTTTAATACTTTTATTCCAGCAATAAAAAAAAAGACACCTGTTTTCACAAGATGTCCTTGATGTGGGAAAAGCCGTCCCGAATAGCCTTTCCCAAAGCACATTAACTCCGCAGGAGATTAATATGCTCCCCCTCTTACAGGGCGGCGGTCTCTACAGGGGCAGGTCGTACCGCACTATGCTCAGCCAAGAAAGCCATATACCCTAGCAGGCGTACTTGCTCCCACTCGTCACTTGCTAAGCCGCAGGTGAAAAGTCCGCAACTTAGCAACATTCACTTTCGTGCTGGGAATTTTCCGCAGACCGCTCACCTTATGCCTTATGGCACTTAGGCTTCTTTGTGTAGCGGAACTTAAGTTCCTACTGCCACTCCCTGCGGCGAGTTGCACACTTGGAGGACTTACTGCCCTTAGCACTTGGTACTGCCTTCACTTAGTCGGTGCTAAGTGATGTTCCCAGTGCCGTTTTCCACGGCAGTCCGTAACCCCCTCGCTACATATGATATTGTTGATTGTCGACAGAGACCGAGTTTCCCCGTAACCCCTTCGTTACATTATATATAATATCATATTTTGATATATTTGTCAACACTTTTTTAAAATTTTTTAGATTTTTTTTTCAAAAAGTTTTTGTCAAATATCAGATATGATATTGTTGATTGTCCGACAGGGATTAAGTTCCCTTATCCGAAGACTGCAAGCCTTGCATAAGCGAACTCCTCCTCTATCTCCGTATCTTCCCAGTACGGCATAGACCAAGAGACAATCTCTTTAGTGTCCTTGTCAAACACTATTTCGACATCTCTCTTGTTGTCTATGTATTTGATTGTATTCATATTATCACTTCCTTTATTTTATTTCAATTATATCTACACACTTGATTACTCTTATAAGTCCTGACGGAATGACATCATCTTCGATGACTTGAAATTTCCGTCCGCTTTCTGTTACGTATGTAGTGTATTTCTTGTTCTCTTTTTCATCTCTTTTTACGTCTATTTTTTTAAGAAGTTCTATTATTTGAACTGAGTAGCTTATTCCTTGGTCGAAGATGTTAGTTTTGGGTTCGTGGTCGAAGATGTATTCTGCTAGGGTGCTAATCTTACATCTTAGCTCTTTCAGTTCTTTGCTCTCTTTTGAATTTGTTTTTTTCATTTTTTTTCACGTCCTTTTTTTAGCATACTCTTTGTTAGCCCCCCCTGACATTATATATATTATCATATTTTGACTTTTTTGTCAACACTTTTTTTAAAATTTTTAAGTTTTTTATAGAATTTTCATATATCATCTGTATATACAAATTTTTTCTGCTCACACCTTTCTATGAGAACTGTGTTCGGAGCTTGCTAAAATTATATGATAATTTCTTTACGCTAGCTTCTTTACTCCATTACAGGTTTTGATGTACTGCTGTTGAAGTTTTTCTCACATAGGGATAATTTCCTGTGTAAATGACGTTTTTTCTTATTTTCCTTTTTGGCGGTGCGGTTTGTATTAATAAAAAACACTTTTCTGCAAATAAAAAAAAGCGTACTCTGCAAATTTATACAAAGCTACGCTAAGTTATTTTTTTGGTGAGTAGACTTCTTGCTATTTTTGTTAAATTTTTAATTTATTTTTCAGATATTTTTCAACTTCACCTGCTCTTTCACGCAGTATATCAATTTCATAAACGATTTCATCATTGTAAAAAACGTTTACCAAACTGTCCCATTCAACATATTCAACATAAACTTTTTTATTCTTACTAATTCTGTCAAACATTTCATCAAACTTGACAAGCTCCTTGGCAAGAGTTTTGTCTATGTCTATGTCGTACAATGTGACATAGTAATTATATTTTCTGCTCTCGATGAAAGTTACAGTATGTCCGAAGTATTCATCTGCAAGTCTTGCCTTGTCAACATCTGCACAAAATCTCTTGTTAAATCCAGCACAGTAAAACTGTTCGATATATTTCACAGCTTCATCTTCGCTGAAAGCAAATTTTTCCTGAAGCTGTTTGTTTTTTGACATCCCGTCAAATAAGCCTTGCACGTTTAACTTGACAAGGTAGTCTGCTTCTTTTTCATTTTTGGGATTTTCATTAAGATAGATTGCGTTTTTTCCGTCAGTAATCTTAATTGCTGTCCCAGTATTCTCAAATTTTACGCCATTATTGGCATATTTTTTATTTAGATATTTAATAGTTTTAATTCCGTTCATTTTTAATTCTCTCCCTTATGTTTTTATTTGCTTACACAATGACTTTTACAGTCGGCTAGTCGTGTAATACTAGCCAACCGTTTTTGTCTTGGTCGATTACTCGACTGTTGATGTCTTCTAATATTAATATGTCAAGTTTTTTGTCAAATACTTCTTTCGGTATTCCTTTGGCAACTGTACCGACTGGCACAGTTTCAAATGGTACACTCTCTTTAGGATTTACTGTCTGCCAAGACTGCGGATAATTTCTAACAGTCACTTTATATTCGTAGCTTTCACGAGTTACGAGATTGGCAAGTCTTTCCAGTTGTTCGCTATTCATATTTATACCGTATCTGATTACATACACATATGTTAGCCATAGGTTCTGTTTTTGCATACATTCCTTTACGTACCAGTCAGGCTTTTTTACCTCGTACGTAGGATTGTCAACTGCACGGTCTAAAAATTTTGGTTTTGCATTGTTCTTATTTAATGTTTTTTCGGCTTGCTTAAAATTTTTATAAGTCTTGTCAACAGCTTTTGTAGTTGCGGCAATTCCGCACGTGATACCTATGCTTGCAGTCGCTATTACTGCACCTGCAACAGCTGGTTTCCATAGACTTTTTACCGTTTTTTTGCAGTCTTCCGTTAATTTCTTCAAGTTTTCCCATTTTCTCATTTTTGTTTCCTCCTAGATATTTGATTTCTCTCAAATACCCCCCTTGACACTATATATAATATCATATTTTCACTAATATGTCAACACTTTTTTATAAAATTTTTAAATATTTTATATCTTTTAAATATTTTACATTTTTAATTATTATATCTTGACAAAATAGTCAAAATATGATATTATATGTTATATGAGAAATAAAAAATAAAAATTTTAAGGAGATACGAATATGAACACTTTTAAAATAGAAGTAGAACAATTGTCAAAAGTCTTGGAAAAAATTATAAAAACTCCAAGTTTTTATAATTATGACAGGGAAATGGTGGAAGACTTTGAAACAAGTACATACTGGAAAAAGTTTATCAGGGAGCAAGCTGATAGCTTAACAGCCTTTAAGATGTTTGAAATGCTTGAAAATATCGAAGAAATAAATGATGAACGTATTTACATATTTACCTATTTAGGTGAAACATCTTCCGATAAAGTATATAACTTAGTTGAAGATTTTTATTCGACATATCTTATATTTATAATCCGAACATTTGAATTTTTTGACTGTGATAATGAAGATTTCATTTTCACAGACAAGGAAATGCTTGAAAAATTAAAAGCACTTCTACAGGATAAAAAATTTGAGGAAGAAATACTTAATTATTAATTTTAAATTAATAAGTGATTAGTGGTGATTAGCCACTAATTTTTTATATCCTGCTAAAACATTCTTTTTCCGCTATTTTTTAATTTTATTTTAATAAATGTGCTGCCAAAAATGTGAGAAAATCCACGTAATTTATGTGATAAATTTCGTGTATTTTCCTTTTTTAATACTCCGTCATAAAAATTCATAAAATCTGTGAAAAAATCCAAATTCTATGAGAATTTTGCATTTTCTCTCATATTTTACGCCTTTTTATTCTACGCTTTCTTACGCTCCGTGATAAATCCATAAGACTACACGTAAAAAAATTATATTGTATGGCAATACAGTTTTTTTACGCACATTCTTACGGCTTTATTCTGCGCTTTTATTTAACGTTTCCAATATATTTTCTGTACATTTTATTGTACAGTTCGTACAAGGCTACGCTTCCCTGTGTAAAACAAGTTTTCAACGGGCTTTCCTTTGGGCTTTTCTTACGTTTCTCAACTTCGTGGATGTATATGTTTTTTATATGGTTGAGCCTTTCCCTTCGATATGGATAATTTGCGTGCAATAAAAAAAAGCCAGTCTGTTGTTACCGACTGACTTAATTTATTATCTAAAATGGTACATCGACATCGTTGTCATCGTCTTCTACTGTATCATTTGTTGTTTTTTTGCTTTCAACAAATTCTACATTTTTGACGTTTACGTATGTAAAACTTGTCTTGTTTCCGCTCTTGTCTGTGTAGTTGTAAACTTCAAGACTTCCGTTAATGATAAATCTGTCTCCCTTATTTACGTATTTTTCAATTACTCCCGCCACTTTGTCCCAAGCCTTGAATGGGATAAAATTACAGTTGTCTTTATCCTTTTGACAAGCAATAGTACCTTGTGCTACTGCTTTTCCTCCAAATGTTTTTACTTCTACTTCTTTCACTAATCTTCCCATAATTGTTACGTTGTTTAGCATAATAGCCACTCTCCTTAATATTTGATTTTCCTCGCAACCCCCTCTTTGTTAGCCCCCCCTGACATTATATATATTATCATATTTTGACTTTTTTGTCAACACTTTTTTACAAAAATTTTAAGTTTTTTTCAAAAAGTTTTTACAATTCATTAAAATATGTGTATTTATGCAATGTTTGAGGGACTAACTCCACATCGGCTTATAAATAAAAAAAAAGCAAGTATTTTTACATACTCGCTTTATTTTTCCTAACTAGCCTTATAAATGTTTATGCTATGCTCAATAAGCATAAATCGCATAAACTGTCTTGCAAGAGGTTTATTTGACTTTGGCAACATTTTACTGGCGGCTTTAATTTTTGATGTTTCTTCTTTATCAGGCAGAGTTTTCTTTCCTATGCAATATTGGTTTATTTCTGTGATAGTTTCCAATATTGCATTTTTTAATTCCGTGTTTGATGTGTCACGCTTTAGGGCTTCACACATCATTGCTACGTATTGACATTCTCTGTTTAAGTTTTTCATAGTTTTAGTTCTCCTTTTGATATTTGATTTCCAATATTAATTATATAACATTTTATATCAAATGTCAATACTTAATGTTAAATTTTTTTATATTTAAAAAGGGCAGAATATCGTATATATCCTGTCCTTGTATCAAATCAAATATCCAAGAGAGTTTTTCCATTTTTTGTTTATGGAATACCCTTACACCATTAATGATACCATATTTTATATTTTTTGTCAATACATTTTATTAAATATTGAAAATATTTTTTAAAAGCATTGACTTTTTTATATAAAATATGGTATAATCGTTATTGAGAGGTGGGGGACATCAAATATTAAGGAGTTGAACCGTTATGACCGATTATGAAAAGAAAGAAATTATTTCAAGGGGTATGTCAGTTATTCAGCCTGTGATTGATTTATTTAATAAAGAGCAAGATGTGTCTCAAAACGATTTGAATTCTAGATTTGCGGTATATATGTCTAAATTGTCAAGACGAATTTTACAGTATGATTACTGTGAGCTTATAAACAATTTGTATAAGTATAATAATTTATCTTATACTTTGTGCCAGGATTTTATTAAAGATTTCGCTTCCGTATCTTTTGAAAATCCTGAGCCAAACTTTGCGGAATATGTAGAATATCTTGATAGTATAGAGTTTACAATTTCAAACTTCGTTTATGAGTTTATCGTGTTTTTCTGTGATACAAGAAGACCTACGTATTCAGACTTTGAACGTTGCCTGAAAGATTACCGATTGAGCAACTGATATGAAAAAGGACAGAATATCGTATATATCCTGTCCTTGTATAACAATCAAATATAAAGGAGAGATTTACTATGATTATGACAACTAGAAACTTTGCGGATGTTGAAACATTCAATATCGGATTAAGACAACGGGGGCTGGATATTTTGCAGCCTGTGCTTGACATCTTTGCCGCAACTAAGGATGTTAGAGATATAAATTTAACGGCGAGATTTGCCAAGTATATGAGCGACTTGGCTAAGCAAGTTCCTGCCGATGATTATTGTAAATTCATAAACGGAATTTATGATTATGGTGGATTTGTTGATTTGACGTTGCCGCAGGAATTTTTCAGGGATTTTGTATACCTTTGTGCTACAAATCCTGAAAATAATTTGCAGAAACATATAGACACTTATGTCTTCGAGTTTGATAATTTTGAGAAGACCGTATCAAACTTTGTCTATGAGTTTATCTTGTTTTTCTGTGACAGCCTGATACCTACGTATTCAGACTTTGAACGTTGCCTAAAAGATTATCATAATGCCAAAGATAATCATTAACATCATAACAAATTGAGACAGTCCTGCTTAAAAGATTGTCTCTTTTTTTATTCCTGATTTTTAGATTTACTTGCTCTTTTTTAAGCACAAAAAATCTAAAAATCGCCGCTCGCATTTCTATGAGAACTGCTCGGAATTTATGTAAAAATTATATCAAAAAAATCAGGATATGTATGACATACACTTATGTTTTTTATATAATTTTCTTCTGTTTTTTCGCTCGCATTTCTATGAGAACTGCTCGCTTGCCTTTCTGTCTTCAATCTTTTTTAGTCAGCATAATAAATATCCCTTTGTAACAAAAATTTATACGAAGTTTGCTCTCAATTTTTTATATTTTTCTCCTGCCTAACTTGTTTTTTTATATCTGAAAAAAAATTGTTTTTCTGCATAAAAAAGATTTGACATATTAGTCAAAATATGCTATTATATATTGTAATCAAATATTAGGAGAGTGTGTTATGAAAAGTATTAAAAAAGTAAAATTTGACAAGTTTATGAAAGACAATTTGTATAGCGTGTCTCAGATTTATGGGATGACAAATTTATATAAAGATTTGTCAAACTCAGATTTAGATTTATTATTAGAATTGAGTAAAAAATACAGAATAGGCGTTGAAATGAACCGCACTTGGTTTGATAAAGCCTTTGTATGTTTTTATTTGTATGACAGAAAAAATTCAATTAAGAGTGACAGTTTTAAAGATTTAGTTGCTCATACAAGCAGATATTTTTTCGCAAAGCATAACAATGCAATGCGACGTGGATTTAGAAAATCTCTTTCAATGCTCAAGGCATTGTAGGAGTTTTTTTGGGGGAGTTGCTTGAGTAGTAAAAAAATAAAATCTTAGGAGTGATTAAGTATGACAATAAATAACAATTTTAAAAAAGAATTAGAAATTAAAACTGATGAAATGTTAGAGTTTTATGACAGGCTTCTAACATTTGTAACCCCTGCTATGTCACAGTTTTTTGGGAGTATGCCTTCTAAAAAAATAACTGTTAGAGAGTTGGCACACCTGCTCTCTGTATCAATGGCAGGCAACACTCGTTTTCCTGCCTACATCAATAGACTTTATGACCCTATGTCAGTTAAATATGACAAGCCTGTCAACTGTTTAGTACACAGTGACTTGTCGCTGCTTTCTTCGTTTACTGTAAGCCGTATGAGAGATTTTTACTCTGACTTGCCCTATGACAGTCCGCAAGTTGCTTTGAACTTGATTTATGAAATAATAATTTATTTTGCAACTGCTTTAAACTATGAACTTGATGTGCCGTACCCAATTATCGACATCGCAAACTTTAAAAGAAATTTTGAAAAGTCAATAATGAACGCACTTTACCAAAAGCACTTAGAAGATAAATAAAATTTAAAAAAATGTCCTGTGATTAACCTTTGCAGGATATTTTTTTATTCCATTTTTTAGACTGAACCTTTTCTAAAAAATTTTAAAAATGCCCCGCTCACATTGTATGACAATGTTCGCTTTTCTGCACCTATGTTTTTATAAATTTCGCTTATAACATTGCATGCCAATGTCCTTATGTATTTTGTATCTTGGCTTCAAATTATATGATAATTTTCAGCCTGTATTTTTATAGTTCTGTTCACTGTTTTTGTGATGTGCTTCGCTTATATATAATTTTTTCCTTTGTAAAAAAACTTTATTACGATTTTAGTTTTTTTTACTCTGCAAAATAAAAAATCCCAGCACATTTTTTATGCTGGAACTTTATATATTTCTTAGATTTCTATTACTTTTACATCTAGTCCTGGATAGTCGGCTTCATTTTCAATTATTTGAAATTTCCGCCCTGTTTCGCTTCTATATGTCGTATATTTTTCCTGTGTCTCTTGATTTTTATATTCTCCAACTTTGTCAAGCATTTCTATTATGCTTATTAATGTGCTTTGGCTTGATGTATCTTCGTAGTCAAAGATGTGTTCTGCTAGACAACTTAGTTTAGTTTTTAATGCTTTTAGTTCCTCTGCCGCTTTCTTTTCATTTTCCATAATCGGTTTTCTCCTTTGGTTAAGTTTGTTTTTCTGTCTATATTTTATCATATTTTCAGTAAAATATCAAAGTTTTATATTGTGTTCTGCTGGACAACTTTTATCTTTTTTCACTTAAGATTTTTCACTCTTTCAAAAATAAAAATCCCGCCTGTATGCTACGTAACATCAGACGGTATTTCTCTAATTTTTTTAAAATGAAAGTTGCAATAATCTGAAATTTTTGTCATTTGAGATTATACTATACTGCTGTATTTTTGTCAACAAAAATTTTAACAGCATATAGCAAGAAGTCTCAATCTTCTACACGTGGGAGTAGTTTACAGCATGTACATCAGAATTACTATAACCAAGTTTAAAACTTGGCAGATATTTCTTTGGCTTTTCTTTACTCTTTGTGCCTTGTATTCCTTTTCGATGATGTACATTTCATATACTGTCAGCCCTGCTATTATGAGTGCAAGTATCTTTGTGTGTATCAGAAAAAATCCTGCAAAAAGCTGTAGCATTTGTATTGCTATTACGCCTGTTCGGACTATTCTTAATACATCTATTTTCTGCTCGTTTGTCGCTTTTTTCCATTCGCTTTTCCATAATTTTAAGTCACATATTTTCTTAAAGTCTATCTTCATTTTATATCTCCTTTACTTGTCGCAGCCTTTTTCTATTTCTATGTCCGCTTCGTTGTACTGCTTTGCGTTTTTCCCCTCTCTTATTTCCACTACTCCATTTCGTACTGTGTAGCTGTCTACGCAGTATGTCTTGTCAAATGTCTTTAGCGTATACCGTTTCCCCTTGTCGTACTTCGCCTTTTTTGCTTTAGGCTTTTTGTCCCATACAGACGAAGCCAGACCTATCGCTATACTTATGCACATTATCCCGCATATCGTTATCAGTATGCTTCTAAATCTCATTTCCATAGCGTCTCCTTTCCTTTATTTTAATATGTTTTATTTAATTATACTTCCTTTTACCAGCGTTGTCAAATATAACCTTTTATTACCCCTCTCTTTTTACATGTTTTCAAGGGCTATTTATAAGGGTATATTGTATAATAGCCACCTTAGATGTTTCTTTTTCGTATTCCTTTGCTAATCTTATCAAGTTTCCTATATGTTTTCCTTAAAAAAGTATGCCTTTTTCAGACTTAATCATTCCTATCTGCACTTAATTTTCACACCTGTTTTAATATTTATGCACATTTTCCTGAATATGTCCTGCAATATAACATTTCTTATAAATTTCATAAAATTTAAGGTCTTTTTTTCTTACTTTTTTCTGTCCGACCATATTCTTTTTGATGTATTTCCATTAGTTGCTTACGTGTACTCTCTAATTGTCTTGCTAGCCTTTGCTTGAAGCAAGTCATAACCAGATTTTGCTTAAAATTTATCGCAGGGTAAGCCTTGCTTTTTTCTATTTCCAATCTAAATTTCTATCGGTCACACCACTTCTTTTTGAGAAGCCAATCATCTATTGAATTGTTTGTCAAGATGTCGTTATTTTTTATATTTCTAATCTAAATTTCTGCCGCTAATTCCATTTTATTTTTTCCAGTATTTTTTATGAAATTTACTGTTCTACTGCCGTATTTTTATTCTTTTTTAGAATAAATTTTTCCCAGTCGCCATACTTCTTTTTGAGAAGCCAACACTCTATTAAATTGTTTGTCAAGATGTCGTACTTTTTTATTTTTCCAGTCTAAATTTCTCTAACAGATTACATTTTATTTTTTTAGCAATAGTGACTGAACGGGTGTAATTTTTTCATGCTGTTATAAATTTTTTTATTAAATATTTAACCTTACTTTTATTAAATATTCAGCCTTACTTTTATTAAATATTCAGCCTTGCTTCAGGATTTTTATATGCCGCTTTTTATATAATTTTTTCCTTGACATTTTAAATTTTTTGTGATATTATTTAGTTGCGAAATTTTACAATACTTAAAATTGATGTAGTCATTTTTGACTGTAATTTTTCTTAAAATTTAATCGTCTTTGCGGTTAAGTTTGTTTTTCTTTTTTTAGGCGGAGCTTTAATGCTCTGCCTTGTTTTTTTTGACAAACTACATCTATAATTTCTTTCCCTATAAAACCTTAAATTTTTTACTCGTGCCTGCTTTTTTGCGTCTCTCTTGTCTGCTTTTTCTCACATAATTTTTTGTTGATTTATTGTCTTCTTTGTGGTATAATTATGTCGTTGACAAGCTAAAATATTTCATTATGGATTTGTCTATATTCTATTATATTTTGCACATTTTTTAAGTTGCAAAATATACTTCTCATTTATTAAATTTTGTGACGACGTGAAGCATAGTTTTTCACTACAGGTCATTAAAATTTACCTTCATAAAAGCCTTGCACTTACACTTTTTTTTGGTTGTGCTTAAGGCTTTTTTTTAGTTCACTTTTTACATCTGCTTTTCGCTAATTTTTTTTCAAATTTAAACCCTTTTGCTATTGACTTTTTTTTCGATGTCGTGTATAATATGGATAGAATAAATATTAAATTGGCTTCGGCATATTAATAAGGCTTCGGCATAAAAAATTGGCTTCGGCATATTAGTACGGCTTCGGCATAAACTAGGAGGAAAATTTTATGAAAATTATTAAAGCTAACGTTGCAAAATCATTGCCATACTCAAAGGCTAGAAACATTAACAGACCACAGGACTTAATCTATAAGCTGAGAGAGAGCGGACAGCTTGAAGGCTTTCTGCCAAGTCCTACTGACAGGGTCGCTTCTTTCAAAATCGACTATGAAAAAACTCAGAATATTGACTTTGTAAAAGTCCTGACAGATGTGCTTGGTGAAAAGGAAGGATTGTCTTTACCTTTGCTGTCAGCTCTAATCCGTTGGAGCAGCTTCGGTGAGATGAAATCAAATTTAGAGTATCAGTCAGTGTTATCATTTCCGTTCGGGCAGTTTGAAAGAGTTTTCACAACTGTAGTGGAAGCTGCAAGCAGAAGCAGCTTTAACGGAAAAATGGAGTGCGACGGCAATATGATACCTATTCCTGAAAGCGAAAGATACTCTCAGCATTTAGTAGTTGCACTTATTAAAAGTTTATTTACAAGCAACTCATTGCCTAACTCATACTTGGCGTACGTAGGTCAGTTTTCAACAGAAAACTTTTCAGTGCTGCCTGATGAAATCATAAAAGAAGTTCAGGCAAGAATACCTGAATTTCCAAACATAAATCTAGGGTCAGGCGATAACGCTAGAAACTATTTATTAGTTCCTACAATGCTTGAAATTATCGGAAAGAAAGTAAGCGACGTCTTAAAATCTGAAAGAAATTTTCAGCAACAATTATTAAGAACTTCTCAAAGTTTCATCAGCTTCTTTGGATATAACAACAACCTGTTAGACGTTCCAAAGAACAGGGAGCTTTTTGCAATGCACGGAATAGAGGACGGTGCATATTCACTTCCGTTAAGATACCTTACAGAAGATTTTGTAAATGACATATGCGAACATCATATTAAAAATCTTGCAAGCAAAAAACACCGTCGTCATATTGATAGGGACACTGGAGAATTTTCACAAGATAAATACGATGAAAATCAGGAGATTGCGGCTTCACAGGTTGAGTATTTCAAGAACTGGGTTGAAAGCAGAATTGCAAACGCAAATTCTGCTGTAGTAGATGAGACTGAGTATGCTGGAGCTGACGACTACGAAGCGTGGTACGAAAGACGGGAAGTAGAACTTAAGGCTCAGCGTGACGAAGCGAAGGCTGAAAAGGCTGAAAATGAAAACGGTGCGGCTGACGGGTACGTTGACACGGAGTTCTAATTAAATTAGTGTAACAATATTTTTTTACGGCTGCTTTAAAATTTATTATTTTTTAGCAGCCTTTTTTAAAAAATCTTAAAAGGAAAGGACTTTTATTTATGGACAACAACGAATTAATAAGGGAAGTGAACGCAAGGGCAAATGAACTGAAAAAAGTTGAACTGTCGCTTGCAGACACCGAACGTATATTAAAAATTATTTTTGACATTATTTGGGAAGAATGTGCCAATAATAGAGAGGTTAGATTTGCTACTCAGGGTAAGTTCCACGCTTCATACAGAAAGCCTAGGGTAGGTCGTAACCCTGTAAACAATGAAAGCGTTTCCGTTGAAGGTCACGCAGGCATTGCGTTTACGCTTTTCCCTAAGATTAAGCGCAACTTTGAGGACGAGTTCTTTGACAATAACAGCCAGTTCGTCAGAAAATTTGACAGTAAAAAGGGAGATGACTAAAAATGAAAAACTCAATTATTTTTAACGTGCATAGAAAGTCACGTGTGTTTACAATCAATTCTGAAATTGAACCTAGCGCTTCAATCAGGATTTCAAACGTCGCAATAGACAAAAACATTGACAAGTTCTACCTAGGTAGCAACCAGGTATTGTATATTCCTATGAACTCAAAAGGTACGCAGGTTGTCGCATGCCCTTATGACCTTGACGAGTATGTGGCTAACCTTAAGTCCGTATGCGACATATTAAAGATTGACCTTACAGTCAATGATGTTGATGACAAGTAAAATATTAAAAAAGCAGCCGCTAATTCTTACATATTAAGCCTGGCTGCTTATTTTTTGTGACAAAGGAGTTGATTTTGATGTCCGATAATAATTTTGTACACGATGATAGAAAGCCTATAGCTTTACGCCTTGCAAAGTTTATTGTATTTATCGGAGCTTTGGCGTCAGGCTTAAATCTTTTTATGATTTTGGCTTCCTACTATATGCCTTTTGATATGCCTGTTGAACTTGCAATGTACCGAAGATTTGGCATTACTTATGATACTTATGAGCTTATCTCAGTTGCAGCATTTGCACTGTTCAGCTTTATTTTGTATGCAGTTAATGTATATGACGATGAAGCAAGGCAATAAAACCAATAACAAAAGCCAGCTTATCTAAATGCTGGCTTTATTTTTATGTTTTATGTCTGATATTCGATGTCCGATAATAATTGTGTAAATTATATAATGGTTAAATCCAGTATATATCGTTAAGCCTGAAAAAGCCAGCATTTAGTTATACTGGCTTTAGTTTTATGTTATTTCAGGTTTATTTTATTAATCGTGCAGTACCAAAGGATGTTCATTTCCACGCTTGTTGATGTCTTCAAGGATTACCCTGTCGACGCCCTTGTCAAAGATTTCCGCTTTTATTCCGCAGGCTCGTGTACCTTGCAGCAGCACCTCAAAGCCTTGAGTACCTGAATACTTCGTATCTTTTCTAACGTACTGCTTGTACTCGTCGCTTTCCCTGCTTACAAGGTTTGCAAGATTTATTGCGTCGCCCTGACTATACTTTATTCCGCTTCGCTCCAAGTGCCAAAGCGTTAATTTAAAGTTCTGCTTGTCCATTACTTCCTGAATGAACCAGTCAGGCTTTCTTAGTGTTACGCATTTTCCAGTCTTTGCAAATCCTAAAAGGCTTAATGCCATAATTCCAGTTAAAATCATTTTTTTCATTTTTAATACCCTCTTTCTTTGTTTTTTATCTTTTACATTATTAGTATATCACACTTTATATTTTTTGTCAATACTTTTATTATAAAATTCTTTAAAATATTTAGAAATGGCTTTGAGTATACACAGATTTTTTGGCTTAAAAAAAGATATGTGTTTTTTGTATTAAAAAACAGGCTTTTATATGCCTGTCTTTTATTTTATAGCAATGATTTACCTTTTTTTCTTTCGGCTTCTATCATATTTAACAACTTGACATCCAGTTTTTTCTCAAACACTTCCTTTGGCATTTCACAGTCGACAGTGCCTTGTCTGTATGCCATAAACGGAATATTGTTTTCATAGTTCCAGTCCTTGTCGCTATCTTCTTGTGTCTGCCACGCATTTGGGTTTTCTTTAATAAACTTCTTGTACTCGTAGCTTTCACGTGTTGCAAGGTTGGCAAGTTTATAGGCTAGTTCGCCGTTTTCTCCGAAGCCGTTGTCCTTTAGGACTTTTACGGCAAGGTCTAAGTTCTGCTGTTTAATCATAGAACTTACTAGCCAGTCAGGTGTCTGTATTATTTCGCACTCAGCATTTGTGTTTTTTTTACTGTTGCCCCCAGTTGCGTATGATTTGCTTTTTATAGTTCCAGCAAAGCAAAGCCCTACAATTATTGCTGTTACCAATCCTAATTTTTTAGCCGCTTTTCTTCCTTTGTTATTAAGTCTTAACATACAAATCACTCCCTAGTTATTATTTTCTTTCCCATTACTCCATTATTATATCATATTTTATATTATTAGTCAACACTTATTTTTAAATATTTTAAATATTTTTATATTATTTTCACGGATTTATGGGTATGGATGAGTTCTGCTTTTACTAAGGGATTTTTTGGTAACTCCGCCAGGGGTTTTATTTCCTGATTTATTATATGTTTCTATAAAATTCAAGAAGTGCGGACTTTTTTAGCTTTGCATACTTATGCCTGCAACTGTCAGGAGTACGTTCCAGCATAAGTCCAATGTCCTCATATTTCATTTGCGGTCTGGCATTTACAAGCTCACGTATTTCATTAAGCGTCCATTCAGCCTTATGCCTAGGGAAAAGCTCCTTGTTATAGGCAAGCCTTTTTCCTTTGTAATAACGCACATAGCCGCTGTTGTCTATATATTTATCGCTATTCATTTTAATAATTTCCTTTCAATATTGGTTATTATCTTTCCCATAGCCCTATTATAGCATATTTTATATTATTAGTCAACATTTATTTTTAATTATCGCTTACATAATTTCAGGCTTTTATGTTATTTCTTGTATTTTTGTAATAATCTGGCTGAATTTTCCTTTGGATTTTTTGTATTTTATCAGATATGGCTTATACTTTTACTGTTTTCCTGCATTTTGTCAGTTATATCTGACAGCATAATTTTAATTCAAAATTAATTGACTTTTTGTATAAAATATGATACAATTAATTATAAAGATAAAAGATTTACAGGGAGTGATTAATTATGATTAGATTTTATGAAGCTAAAAGATTTGACAGCGATTTTGACGCAGTAAGTGATAAATATAGACATCTGTTTGTATATTACTTAAAAGAGGAGCTTTCATATAAGGAGGTAAAGGACGGCACATTCTACGAGCTTTCCAAAAAGGACTTGCATAACTTGCTGGACTTGACATCATCAAAGGCTTATGTGTTTAGGCATACAGACCTTGACAAGTGGTTTGACAGATACGGAAGCGACTACTATATAAAAAAGGTTGCCGACAACGACAACAGATACACTTATTATTCAAAGGTGAACGGCGTCGAGGTTGTAACCGAAGCAGGAAGACCTGCCATTATTGACATCTACTTAAAGGACGCTTGTGCTATGCTAAATGATGTCATAATGGAAGTTGACAACTTGAAGATTGACAAGGTCTTTATTAAGATGTTATAAGAAATATATTAATTTACCATTATATTAATTTACCATTTGCTTATAATGTGCTTCTGTTTGCAGGCTGATACTATGTCAGCCTTTTTTATTTTCACTATGATACAAATTTGCTCTAAACACATTCTTATCTCCTGGTTTTCAATTCTAAGGCTGCTTACGTCAATTCTGAGACGCAAAACTTCCGTTAGCCTTATGTGAGTATGCCTTTATCGTTGTATGCTCTTAAATCGGCTTATTTCAGATTTTTTCATACTCAGGGGTTTTTCAGATTTTTAGATATGTCCTGTCAATGCTTGGATTATGGCTGATTAATATAATTTACTGGAAATCCTGATTTTACATGCTAAAATCAGGACGCTTTTTTTGTTCCCCTTTGTAAAGGCTAAATATATATCTGTGCTTTTGGCTTTTGCTATCTATATCGTATGTATATCGTATTTACATTGTATATACATCATATTTATATTGTTTTGTATATACATTGTATATATATTGTATATACAGTATATATACGTATATATTGTTTTTGACTATAAAAAAATACGTGCTAAGGCACGTATTCCGAAATCAATTAACATCGTTATTCTATCATATTATGTTTGTCTTGTCAAGCATAAAAAAAAGCCGACATATTTTATTATGCCGACTTTTCAATATTTATGCTTTAGAGTGATTAACTATTTATATTTGTACTGGGTTCAGGTAAAGGGCTGTGATTTTATCCATATATGGCTTGACAGTCTTATCAAACACATCTTTCACTTCATCCCCCTGTGTTTCTATGCCTGCTCTGTCCAGCGGCTTATCCTTGTAAGCCTTTACAGGAACGAACCAGCCGATTAGGTGGTTGTCAAACATTACGCTTTCCCAAACGTCTGTCCAGCAGATGTGCATTATAAGGTTGTTCTTTTCGGCTGTTATACGGTTTTTCTTGTCACATACTGTGTACCCAATTTCTTTTAGATTTTGTGCAAATTTTTCTGCAAGTTCAATGAACTCTTTTGTAAATCTTTGAAGCATAAATCTGACAAAGGACTTGATGAAGCCTTTTATATCATTTATTATGCCTTGCACATATTCTGAATATCTGTCTATCTTAGGCATTTCAAATTTTATAGTCTTCAAGTTTACGTTAATGTCGACGTTGAATGTTGTAAGGTCGCCATTTTCAGGGATTTCTCCCATACATGTGAACTGGAAGTCGTAGTCTGCCTGATATGTGCCACGTATGAAGTCCGCAAGGTCTTCTATCTCGCTGTACAGAAGATTTGTGCCGTATGTGTTAAGCACTTCATATTCCTGAATGTCGGATAGTTCCCTCTTGATTATTTCCCCTAGTCTTTTATAGTATTGCATTTCTTCCATTTCTTAATCACGTCCTTTTTTTATTATATTTTTCTTTCCCTGTACATATAATATCATATTTTATACTATATATCAACTCTTTTTTAAAAGATTTTCTGAATATTTTTGGCATATAGTGATTAACGATTTATATTTCTGCTGGGTTTATGTAAAGTGTTATGATTTTATCCATATATGGCTTGACAACATCTTCAAACAAATCTTTCACTTCATTTTCCTGTTTTTCTATGTTTACCTTGTCCAGCGGCTTATCCTTGTTTACTGGAACGAACCAGCCAATTATGTAGTTGCCATACATTACACGTTCCCAAAGGTCTGCCCAGAAGATGTACGTATGCAGATTGTTTTTTTCTGCCGTTACAATGTTTTTCTTGTCGCATACTGTGTAGCCCATTTCCTTTAACTTGTTGCCAAACTCTTTTGTAAGTTCTATAAACTCTTTTGTGAACCTTTGAAGCATAAATCTCACAAAAGATTTAATGAACTCTGCCACATCTTTTATTATGCCTTGTACATAGTCTGAATATTTATCTGTTTTTGGTATTTCAAATTTTAGAGTTTTTAGGTTCACGTTAAGGTCTACATTGAATGTTTCTGCGTCATCTTCTCCCATAATAGTAAACTGATAGTCGTAGTCTGCCTGGTATGTGCCACGTATGAAGTCCGCAAGGTCTTCTATCTCGCTGTACAGAAGATTTGTGCCGTATGTGTTTAGCACTTCAGTCTCCTGCATATTAGATAATTCTTTTCCTATAATTGTACCTAGTTCTTGATAATACTGTAATTCTGTCATTTTTAATCGCCGCCTTTTTATAAGTCTCTTTTTCTTTTCCTGTATATATAATATCATATTTTGACTTTTTTGTCAACTCTTTTTTAAAGAATATTTTTATATTTTATATTAATTCTTGAGTTATCCATTAGTTATATGAATATATGCTCATATTTTCCCTTTGTAAAAAATATTTCCTGCTGTTTTATTGATGTTTTTCGTACACAGGGAATAAAAAAAGCCTATATGCAATATGCTTACAGGCTTTTAATAATTTTATTAATTTGGTTTTAACGTGTTTTTAAATCTTATTTGCTTCTGCTTTTAATTTACGAAGTTCTTCCACATACATAGCGAGAAGTTGTCAACGTGCAATGTATGTATCTTAAGGTATATGAGATACATCATACTTGCAATTGAGTTTATTTGCAGCGCAAGGTCTATCAGCACCTTTTTTTTATTATTGCCTAGGCGTATCATTCTTTGCAGAATTTCTTCAAATTCCAAAAGGTCTTGTGTATATCCTGTATCAAGGTTTTCTATCTTGAACGAGAATTTACTGTTTACTGAAAACATTATCTTGTAGTTGCTTTTTTTTAGGCTTAGTGTGTTTCGCTTTACGTCCCCAGCGTCTATTTTTATTATTTCCTTTATTATTGCTTCTTCCACATCGTAGTCTTTGAACTCCTTGAATAATGGTTCGTAGAACTCCATATCGTAGTCTTCGTTTAGAAGACACTTTATTTCTTTCTTGAATAAGTTTCTTTCGGCTTGGCTTAGCATAGCGGTTATCTCCTTTATTTATTTATTTATTTATTTATATTTTACTTGTTATTCAGACAGGCTTTGCATAACAGTTATGCAGGCTTTTTTTACAGCACTTCCTGTGGGAAATATGAGCCTGTATTTCTGTCAAAGTGCATAAGTGTAAGTCTGGCACCTTTTTCGTGGCAGATGTTAATTACTTCCACAAGTGCGACTGTAAGTCCAGTAACGTAAACTGTCAAACTGTCCCCTTTAGACAGGAACTCAAGGCTTTTTTTTGCAAGGCTTCTAATGCCAGTTATGTCCGCTGGGTCAAGGGCGTTTTCAAAGATGTACTCGGCAACGTCAGGTATTTCGTGTCTTCCTTGCACCAGTCCCTTTGCATATTCCATTTCTTAATCAACTCCTTTTTTTATTATCCCCTTACATTACATATAATATCATATTTTGACTTTTTTGTCAACACTTTTTTGAGATTTTCTGTGATTTTTTGCGGGATTTATAAAGTAATGTAAATATGTATTCCGTGTGGCTTTTTCTATAATCGGAAGCCATTCACTTTATAGGTTAAAAGCAGGCTGGATTTAGTTTTAACGCTTTTTATTTTTACTAAGGGAATGAAAAAAAGCCCAGCACGTTTTATTTGTGCCAGGCTAATTAACTGGTTTAATTTATTATTCTCGTTTTTAGTATTGCTTTCCGTTAATTATAAACTTTTCTATCCCCTGCTTAATGTCTTCTATTATTTTTGAGTTTGTGTCTTTAACTGAGTATTCAAAGTCCTTCTCAAACGCTCTTTCTGATATGCTATGTAGCATAAGTGCCTTTACAATGCTTACTGTTTCAGACTTTTTATTTATTGTTGCCTTTATTGTGTTGTAGTCTGTTTTTACGGCATAGCCTTTTTGCTCAAGCACTATTTCAAGGTTTTCTATACCTGTAATTACAGAATAATTATATATTTTATGAAACATCTTGGCAAAGTTTTGGCAAAATTTTATAGATTTTTCAATGCTTTTTATGTCTTCCTCGTATATTGCCATAGCCAACGCTTTTAGAAACGCTTTTCCAATGTCAGGGATATATATTATTTTATCAATTAAGTTTCCTGATATGTTAATGCTAAATGTTATGGTTTCTTTAGGCTCATACGAATATTTTGTGCCATATTCGTATTTTACGGCTCTAATCTTTTTTGCGATGTCAGATACTTCGCTTTTGCTTTTTAGTCCAAACTTAAGGTCTTTATGCACCTGTCCTTTCGACAAGGCTTTTACTTCCTTGTTCATTACTTTTTCAATTCTTTTAATTGTGTTGCTTTCCATACTTAATCACTCCTCTTGTTATTTTTCCTATTTATATAGTATCATATTTTATATTAAATGTCAACACTTTTATAATAAAACAGTATACCTTTTATTTTGTATACTGTCTTTTTTATGGATTATTTAATTTTTTAGTCCTCTTGGTCTATGTTGTAGTTTATTATTTTTTCTGTATATTTGATTATCTTATCTACTAATTCAGACTGCTGATTTCTTAGATTAAATAGTTTTGATAAGTCTTTTAATTTTTTAAGTTCTTTACCAGCCTTTTTTATATTTTTTACTCTAAAGTCGAATTTTTCCATATTCATTTCTGTTATATGATATGTTCCTGTTGTTACCTTTGCGTCTTCAACTTTGTTAGAGTAATATATTTCAAATGTACAGTCGTCATATTTTAGCGACGTTATTTTTATACCATTGTTAATTTTTTCTAGTTCCTGTGTATAGGTGTCTTCCTCAACTACTACATTATTAAACATTTGAGAAATTGTCATATAGTAGTCCGCATTTAACAGTTCAGTAAGCCCTGTCGATGTACCTGTATTTAGGTTCGACATTGCTATTTTTTTAAATAAATTTGAATAATACGCTATGCTTGTTCCGTCATTTTTGTTATTTACGTTATTGCTTATTGTTACGCTATAACCTAAGTCAAATAGTTTTGCATAACTGCCTGACATTGCCATTTTTATGTTTTCAATTATATCCTGATACATACCTTCTGACAGTATTTCTACTGTTAATCTGTCGTATTCAGGTTTTGTAACTCTTATTAATTTTTCTCCATTTGCGTCCTTATATAAGATTTCCTCATGCTTGTGTATGTTTTGTGCTATGTCTAAAGTTATATCTTTTAACGCATAATATCTTCCTGTTGAGTTGTCTGTTAGTTTGTCAATTATTTTTTCCATTTTTTATACCTCTTTCTTATTTTATAACTAATTATAGCACTTTTTATATAATTTGTCAATACTTTTTAAATATTTTCTATTTTATAATAAAAACACACATCTTTGCTTGATGTGTGCTTTTTTGCTTTTTATACGTTTCTTAATGCTTCTACCATAACTGGTAGCATTATTGCTTTAATTTGGTTTTCTGTATCTTTTTCAAACTCTCTTACTCGTCTTACGCTTTCAAAGTGTCTTTTTTTTCCTCGTCAGTCTTGATATGAACTTTATTGCTCTTTGTTTTATCTCCTGCACGACCTACTACATCAATAACTGGGATTTGGTTTTTATAATCACTTTTTAACAATTTTTCATAAAGTGCTAACATGTTCAAGTGATATACATAGTTTCCTTTTTCCACTGTTATTTTATAATAGTCGTTTGTTACAGTATAGCCTTTTGAATTTAATGTTTTTGCAACTAAGTCCATTTTGTTTAGGAACTTGTGGTTTATTCTCCAGTACATATACCAAGTTAGGTATTCTGGAAAATCTAGTGCCTTGCAGTACATTATGTATGTGTCGTAGTCGTCAATTTTGTCTTTTAATTCTATCACATTAGGCATTTTATATTCCTTGTCATAATAATATTCAAGGTTTGATACATCTAGTTTTATAGTGTTTCTAATACCATATCCAAATAATAGCAAGTCAAATATAACAAAGTTGCCTTTTATTTCAAACTTATCTATCATTGGTATAATTTGTTCTAGTTCCTCATTGTCATATCCATTATCGTAAGTTGGGACTATCCAAGGGATGTAACCTTCGTCGTCTCTGTGGTCTCTTAGTTCCTCAAATTCTTCTTTTATTAATTGTTGTACTAATTTAGTTCTTAATTGTTTTCTAGTCATTTTTTTACTCATTTTTATTACCGCCTTTTTTTAATTTGTTTTTCTTTTTCTGTATATATATTATCATATTTTGACTTTTTTGTCAACTCTTTTTTAAGTATTTTTATAATATTTTTTTTGAATATTTTTTATTTATAGTGTGTAT
>ERZ773203.342-NODE-342-length-25552-cov-3.015492_pt1 | contig 25552 bp, 18 predicted proteins | sample MGYA00580529_ERZ773203 | MGnify/ENA primary metagenome ERZ773203 (study PRJEB29015, sample SAMEA2738176) | human oral metagenome | biome: human oral; feature: human-associated habitat; material: saliva | place: China | collected 2177 ... | reverse complement strand
AAACAGCAAACGAAACAGAGTAATAATCTCTATATTTCAATATAAGAAGATATGAAAAAGGCAATCAGACCTCCTGTTTGATTGCCTTTTTCGTAATATCCAACTGTGTTATTATAACAATGAACAGTCAAAAGAACGAATATAGAAATGCACCTTATTAAGCATTGCTTATTAGGTAAACCATATAGCCTATAAAAGTTGCACTAAGAATAAATCCTTCCCATCGTTCGATGACGTATTTGGTGAATGAGAAGAACCAAATCATTATCATTGAAATGACCATTATAGAAAGGTCGGTATTGGTTATGCCTTGCAATTGCATAGGACATACAAGCCCAGTAACACCCAATATTCCAAGAATATTAAAGACATTAGAACCTAATACATTGCCAATAGCTATACCACTATTTCCTTTTCGTGCTGAAACAACACTGGTTGCAAGTTCAGGAAGCGATGTTCCGCCAGCAACAATAGTTAGTCCTATAACTGCTTCAGACACTCCCAATGCGGTAGCAAGCTTTGAAGCTCCTTCTACAAAAAGCGTACTTCCACCAATTAAACAAGCTAAGCCAATTAATATCCATATTATAGACATTGTAGGATTCATTTTTGGAATACTATTTAGTGCCTTTTTAGCGAGTTTATTCTCCTCTTTTAGTTCTTGCTTATTAATTTTTGCACTCTTTAAAGTCATAAACATAAAGATGAGAAAGAACGAGAATAGCAGTGCTGCATCTATACGACCGATGCGACCATCTAAACACATCATCAACAGAATAACCGATGCAACAAGCGCAAACGGAATATCTTTCATTACGGTAGAACGTAAAATAGACATAGGTGTGATGACTGCAGTAACACCAACTATAAATAACGAATTGAAGATGTTAGATCCAACAACATTTCCCACAGCCAAGTCGGGAGTTCCTTTAAGTGCTGAAATTAAACTAACACAAAATTCAGGCATACTAGTTCCCATTGCTACGATGGTGAGACCAATAACAATTTGTGGAATATTCAGACGTTCAGCAACAGCCACAGAACCTTCGGTTAAACGGTCGGCTCCCCACAATACAAGGATAATGCCTATAATAATGAAAATAAAATGCAGTAACATGTTTGTTTTAAATTAATTTTATTATGCAATAAGAGTTTACTAAGAATCTATTCATTTGTAGTCTGTATTCGTTTTATATTTTCTTTTTCAGCAACTACCCACAACACATCTCCTTCTTCTAAACAGTGTGCAGGATTAATAAGTGTAACGTGTGTTTGTCCTTCATCTATTCCCACTACCATACAATTGTATTGGTCGCGTATACCACTTTCCTTGAGAGTCTTACCAATAAATGGGCTTTTAGCCGAAAGAATAATTTGTCGCAAAATCATTTCGCGCTTTTCAATGTCATTGTCTTCAGGGCGTAGTTCGTTACGAATAGCAGTTGAAATAGCTGCCAACTGTTGGTCGTTCCCAATAACTTGTATCTTATCGCCAGGAAAAACAACGGTATTACCACGTGGTATATTCAATCGGTGCGACCCACGGAGTATACTACTTACGTGAGTTCCAAAACGATTACGTAACTTTAGTTGGTGAAGAGTTTTACCAGTCCATAACGAATCTTCTGGAATATCAAATTCGCCAATGTGTATATTTCTATCTAATAAATGTCCTTCGAATAATGGTCGTCTATTGCCACGCACTTGTGCTGCAATTTCACGACTACGAAGATTTTGTACAAACAGTCTTTCTAACTGAATGCTACGATGTTTCATACTACGTGACAATATCATTAGCGTAAGTAAACCAATAGCAATAACAATCATTAGTGCGTTGGTGAAATGTGAAAGATAATTGCAGATATAGAAAATAAATATTAGCGCAATAATAATTCGCACGAGAATGGTGAACACAAGAGGTAAACGGTTTATACGATTAATCGTCCAAAGTGTTTTAAACTCTTCAGAATGATTCTTCTTCATTACGAAAGCACGTAAGAAAGGAGCTATAAATAAAATAGTAAGCAGTCCACAAATCATATTCCCTGCCCAGTGAGTACCAGTTAGTTGAACCGAGAAACGACGCATAATGGGTAAAATAAGCGAGAACATAATTATAATGGTAGCAGCTGAAAGTATGCCATAAATAAGTGTATTAGCCACCATTGCTTTTATAAGATTGCGCCAAAGATTATCAGAAGCCATATTTTGTGGTGTTCCAACATCTATATGTGTAACTCTTCGTGCCCATTGTTTCGGCATGTGATGCAATAAAAATGTATAAGTAGGCTCTGCAGCGCGTATCATATATGGAGTAAGAAAGGTTGTTATTACCGAAACTGCAACAACAACAGGATAAAGATAATCACTAATAACATGAAGGGAGAGGCCTAAAGAGGCAATGATAAAAGCAAATTCACCTATTTGAGCCATAGAGAATCCACATCGCATGGCATTTTTAAGTGTCTGACCACCGAGAAGATAGCCTAATGTACCAAAAAGAGCCTGTCCTATAAGGATGGTTAAGACAAGAAACAAAATCGGTAGAGCATAATCAATGAGGACTTGTGGGTCTACCAACATACCTACAGAGACAAAGAAGACTGCTCCAAAAAGGTTTTTTACAGGGTCAACAAGACGGATAATCTTATCTGCTTCTATCGTCTCTGCCAATATACTACCCATGACAAAGGCTCCAAAAGCTGCACTAAAGCCTACTTGTGTGGAGAGAACAGCCATCAAGCAACAGAGACCTAATGACACTATAAGAAGCGTCTCACTATTGAGAAACTTACGAACGGAACGTAATATCAGAGGAATAGCAAATAGACCAATCACAAACCACAGTACAAGAAAGAACCCAATCTTGGCTACACTCACCAAGATCTGCATACCATTAGGGCTTGCATCACGTGCTAATGTGCTAAGCATTACCATCATTACAATGGCAAGAATATCTTCAAGAATAAGCACACTCATCACTGTGGCAGCAAAACTCCGCTGAGTTAACCCCATATCAGAGAATGCTTTATAGATAATAGTGGTAGAACTCATGGCCAACATACCTCCAAGGAAGATACAATCCATCTTCTTCCACCCAAAACAATAGCCCACAATCATCCCCAATGTCATCATACAAGCAATTATCGTGCTTGCTGCCACAATGGGAGAAGAGCCCATCTTCAGAATCTTTTTGACGGAGAAATCAAGTCCCAATGCAAACAACAAAAAGATAACACCTATGTCAGCCCAAGTCTGAATATCGCTTTTATCTACGACACTCATCAGATAAGGCATATGAGGTGACACCAGAAAACCTGCTACGATGTATCCTAATACTAATGGTTGCTTTAGCTTTTTGAATAATAATGTTACGAATCCTGCTACTACAAGGATGAGTGCAAGATCTTCAACAAGTGATGGTAGTTCTGCCATAATGGGATGAGTTAGAGAAGTTTAAGGAGTTAAAGAAGTTAGAGAAGTTATACCGAAAAAATCTTTTTCCAGCTTTTCATTCGGATTGAAAGAAGGCATAAAGCACTTCATTGTTAAAGAAAAAGGGGCTAAACCTATATGTATAAGAAATTAGGTTTAGTCCCCCTCAGTACTTTTTATCTAAAGACAGACATGAGCTTAATCATTAAACTCCGCTGTTAATCGGCATATATTGATGATAACCTGCATTGCTTTCTCCATTACTTGTACGGAAACGAACTCGTATGGACCATGGAAATTAACACCACCAGCAAAGATATTAGGACACGGCAGTCCCTTGAACGAAAGCTGAGCACCGTCCGTTCCACCACGAATAGGCTGTACTTTAGGAGCAACATTAGCCTGCTGCATAGCATGAAGAACCAACTCTATAACATGCATATTAGGGTCTATCTTCTCCTTCATATTATAGTATTGGTCATTCAGCTTCAGTTCTACGGTTCCTTCACCATACTTCTCATTCATCTTCTTCACGCAGTTTTCCATGAAACGCTTGCGGTCTTCGAAGTGGTCACGGTCATGGTCACGGATGATATAACTAAGCTTTGCCTCTTCACAACGGCTCTCTATACCAATAAGATGATAGAAACCTTGATAGCCTTCAGTCGTCTCAGGGATTTCATCAGATGGTATCATGGCATTGAATTCACATGCCAAACGACTAGCATTGACCATCTTTCCCTTAGCATATCCAGTATGAACGCTCACACCATGTATAAGGACTTTAGCTCCAGCAGCATTGAAATTTTCATATTCAAGTTCACCAAGATCACCACCATCAATGGTGTAACCCCATTCACATCCAAACTTTTCAACATTGAAATGATGTGCTCCTTTTCCAATTTCCTCATCTGGATTGAAAGCAATGCGGATGTCTCCGTGTTCTATTTCATTATGATCACGAAGGAAACACATTGCCTGAACGATCTCAGCAATACCTGCTTTATCATCTGCACCCAGCAAAGTTGTGCCATCAGTAACTATAAGATCTTCCCCTTTGTGCTCCAAAAGCTCTGGGAACATACGTGGCGAGCTGATCATATTAGGGTTTAACTCTATGTCACCACCATCGTAATTCTTCACAACTCGTGCCTTAATATTTGCACCACTCGCATCAAGAGCAGTATCATAGTGGGAGATGAACCCGATAGTAGGTACTTTTTTCTTGGTGTTAGAAGGAAGTGTGGCGTAGATATAGCCCATCTCATCCATCTCGACATCCTTCATTCCCTCACGTTCAAGTTCCTCCTTGAGATATTTAGCAAAGACAAGTTGCTTCGGAGTACTTGGTACAGTATCGGAGTCTTCTGCCGATTGTGTATCAAACTTAGTGTAATTTATGAATCTTTCTACTATTTCCATGATGTACGGATATTTAGTTGTATGTCTTGCAAAGATACAATTTAATTTTTAAATTTACTAATGATAGGGATTTGCTATATATTTTTTTAAACATATTATCAGCATGATTACCCTACCAAAACTATCTTTCTTTTTTACCAAACATTTTGTTTACTACCAGTGCTATTGCACCATCTCCTGTCACGTTACATGCTGTTCCAAAGCTATCCATAGCTATGTACAGTGCTATCATCAATGCTTGGGCTTCAGAATTAAAGCCTAAGATACTTGCTAAGGGAGCTAACGCTGCCATGATTGCCCCTCCTGGAACTCCTGGAGCAGCTACCATAATAATAGAAAGCATAAGGATGAAATAGATGAAGAGTGCGGGATCATGTGGAAGACCAACCAACAAACAGATGGTAAGAGCAAAAGCCGTAATCTTCATCGCACTACCACTGAGATGAATCGTCGCACAAAGTGGTACTACGAAGCCTGCTATCTCCTTCCCCACACCATTCTTCATGGTCTGTTCAAGCGTGACAGGAATTGTAGCTGCTGATGAACTCGTCCCTAAAGCGGTAAGATAAGCCGGCATCATGTTCCATAACAAGCGGAAAGGATTCCGTCTTATGATAGCTCCAGCAATACAGAATTGATATACCAAGATGAATACATGCAGAACAAGAATAACGATAATAATCTGTGAAAAGACTAAGAGTATCTGCTGAGCCTGGCCATTATGCGCCATATTGAGGAACACTCCAAAGATATATAACGGTAACAAAGGAATGATTGCTTTTGCTATTACTTTCTCAATGACATACTTAAACTCATTGAAAATATTCTTTGTTGCCGTCAATCCACCATAAGCTATACCCAAACCAAGCATGAAAGAGAACACCAATCCACTCATTACATCCGCCATAGCTGGTATATTGATACTGAAATAAGGTGCTAATTCGGTAGCCTTGTCAATATGTGGCATTGCTCCTCCTGTAGAAGCGATCATTGAAGGGAACAGACATAAGCCTGTACCATAAGCTAATCCACCTGCAACAACTGTATCAACATAAGCTATGATTACTGTTACTAATAAGAGTTTACCTGCTCCTTTCCCAATATCAGCAATAGCTGGTGTCACAAGGCCTATGATAATTAATGGAATCATAAAGCCTAAGAACTGACTAAAAATACCATTGAAGGTCAGAAATACCCTCGCTAATGGCGTGGGCATGAAGTAACCAAAGAATATCCCAAGGAGAATTGCGATGATAACTCGTGGCAAGAGCCCTATTTTTACTTTCTTTTTCATGTTAAAACAGTTAGAGAATAATAGTTTACATTTAAGGAACCAACAATCAATAAAGTTCTTCTTACTGATAAATCATTGGTTGAGGTTAGTATTGTCTTTTGCTCTTTGAGCTTGTTAAGTCAGCTGCAAAGATAGGATTTTCTCCTGTAATATGCAATGTTTTGCAGTTAACTAATGCGTTTTTGACAGTAACTTTCTCCTCGATTCATCCTTAAACTCAATACATAAAAGGTGTTCACCGAAAAACACACGACCTATATTTAATTATTAGACATTAAATTTAGAGGGTGAGAAGTCCATACGTTGAATAATCCTACAGTATCTATCACACCACACAATCTCCTAATTTATTTTTTATTTTAGTTGCTGTCACTTTTAACACTTCGCATAATCAGCTTGATTCTAGGAGGTTAAAGGCTTATTATTAGTGACAGTAGTGACAGCAAACTTGAAAAAGTACTCTCCTACTATACCTCTCTTTTTAGAAACAAACATATGTATCACTGGGTGGATATATAGAAAAGTATTATAAACGGGAGGACATTAAATGGCATAATGTGTAACCTTTTATACGGTGTTAAACCATCAACACCATTCGTGCTTACCATCAACACCAATGGTGCGAGGCTGTAGCACTATTGGAGCGAAGCTGCAACACTATTGGTGCGGGACGATAGCACACAAGTAAAAGACAGGAACACACGTTTGTTCCCATCACTGTATGAAATACAGTAAGGTACTATTGACTAACTAATATGGGAAATATTCACCGAATAACAATAGTACCTTACTCCTTAGTCTTTACAGATTCTTTACAGCTTCTGTCAGCTGGTCCAATGCCTGACGAAGCACTGCACGAGGCGTTCCGATGTTTAAACGCATGAAACCTTCACCACCTGGTCCAAACATCTCACCATCATTTAAAGCCAAATGAGCCTTATCAATGAAAATATCTAATAGTTGTTCATGATTAAGACCTAACCCATTGCAATCTAACCATACCAGAAAACTGGCCTGTGGACGCAATGGACGTATACCAGGGATATGCTCCTTGCAGTAGTTTTCAACAAAGTTCACGTTCTCTTCCACATATGCTAACATCTGCTTACGCCATTCTTCACCCTTGCGGAAGGCCGCAATCGTAGCTATAGGGGCAAAGAGTGTTGGCTCGTCGAGTTCGTTTGCCTTTAACCAACCATAGAAACGCTCACGCAAATCACCATTTGGAACAATGGAATAGGAACTTACAATTCCTGCCATATTGAATGTTTTAGTAGGTGCGCCGAACGTGATACTGATGTCTGCAGCATGCTCTGACACACTCGCAAATGGTATATGACGATTTCCAAAGAGTGCCATATCACTGTGAATCTCATCACTTATAACTATGATATGGTGTTCATAACAGAAGTCTGCCAATCGTTTCAAAGTGTCTACAGACCAACACAGCCCTGCAGGATTATGAGGATTACACAACACAAGCACACGACACTTATCATCACAAACCTTCTCCAGGTTATCAAAATCCATATCATAGTACCCGTCTTCACGCCGCCGCAGAGGATTGAATACCACTTCCCGATGGTTACCTTCTGGTGTCAGACGGAAAGGATGATAGACAGGTGGCTGGATAATCACCTTCTCATCAGGTTTGGTAAACACATTTATTACGAGTCCGATACCCTTAACAATACCAGGAATGAAGCTTAACCACTCTGGCTTAACATCCCAGTTATGATGTGATCGGATCCAATCAATAATAGCAGGACGGTAGTCTGAAGGGTCAACCGTATAACCAAAGATAGGATGGTTCAGGCGTTCTTTTAATGCATCTACCACAAAATCAGGCGTAGCAAAATCCATATCAGCCACCCAGAGAGGTAACAAATCATTTCGTCCCCACCGTGGAAGGAGGGCTTCATGCTTCAGATCACCACTTCCAGAACGGTCTATTATCTCATCAAAGTTATAAGTCTTTGTCATACTTCCAATGCTTGTTTAATGTCATCAAACAAATCATCCACACTCTCCAAGCCTATACTGAGTCGTATGGTAGTATCAAACACATCCATAGCAGCCCGTTCTTCTGGAGTAAAGAGACCGAAAATAGTACTTGCAGGATGGATTGCCAACGTACGATTATCGAAGAGATTCGTAGCACGATGAATGAGTTTAAGATTGTCAAGCAGTCTGAAACAAGCCGCCTGGTCCTCTAAATCAATCGTAACCATAGCCCCAGCTGTTTCTCCATATTGCCGAACAGACAGTTGATGGTAAGGATTATCATCTAAGCCAACGTAGTTCACTTTGCAAATAGGTTTCTGTGTACGTAGCCTCTTAGCCAACTCCAGAGCATTACCAGCCTGCACACGATAACGAGCATCAAGTGTTTCCAAACCTAATGTCTGCATATAAGCTACCTGTGGGGTCATATAAGCGCCGAGATTAAAGAGCATTTCGTTCATGAGACGGTCTCCGATAGTAGGGAAAGTACCATAATCAATGATCAAACCACCCAATGAAGTAGCTCCTCCACTGATGTATTTTGTACTTGAAACGACCTCAACATCAATTCCTAACTCCTTACCGGAGAACTGTGTGAAAGGAATTATCGTAGTGTCAGCAACGACAGGAATACCATGCTTATGTGCTATATCAGACAACGCTTTGACATACCTCCAACTGAGGGTTTGTCATTACCTCAAGGAAAAGGCAACACGTGTTATTATCTATCTGTTTCTCTACCGAAGCGATGTCAGTGAGGTCACAAAGCTTAGCCTCTACGCCGAGTCTCTTCAATGTTGAAGTCAGCAAAGAGTATGAATTACCAAACAAATGACGGGATGTGATAACATTTTTACCCTGTTCTACGATAGCAAACATCGTATTACTGATGGCAGCCATACCTGAGTTAAGGGCTATAACACGCTCTGCGCCCGTCAAAGCCTTAACACGTAACTCAAGATTTGTTACTGTTGGGTTCTCTACACGCGAATAATCTGGAGCATCAATGCGCCCACAGAAAGCATCAGCCATCAATTGCGCATTATCAAACTCATAGGCAACGGCATTGTATACAGGCATACTTAATGCATCATAAGCATCCCGACGCTTGTAAGGCAGATGAATAGCCTGTGTCTGTTTCTTCATATTTCTTTGTAGTTTGGGTTGTTTATAAAGATAACAGGGAGCTATATCTGCTCCCTGCAATATGTTTTAAAATAGAGGTTAATACCATTGAACGGCATTACTGATACCGCTACGCTTGTCATACTTCAGAGCATCAGTAAGTGTAGAAGCATTACAACGGAACGTGAAGTTGTATGAAGTATAAGGTGCTAATACCACAGAAGCACTCATATTAAAACAGTGGAGGTCACGTGAAAGACTTGCAGTTGTCATACTCATAGCATGATTTTCGAAGTCATAACCACTTGAGAAATTAATATTCCACCCATCACTGATGCGTATATTACCAGAGACATTCAATGTTTGTGAGAACTTATAAGGATAACGCATCGTCCTTGTATTGAATCTTCCTGCAGTATTTTCGCGCATAGTGATACCATATCCGATTGTCAATGACCATGGCATATTAAAGCTCATATATCCATTATCATCTGTTTCTGCTATATCTCCACGTTTCTTCTTAGCTGCATACTTACCCTTTTCGAGGTCATCATCCATGTTAGACTCAATGTCTGTGTCTGGACCATCACTGCTTTCGGTGACCTTATCATCATCTGTATCATCCTTATGTCCGAACCATTTCTTCAATTTCTCAGGGTTTAGAGTAAAAGAAAAGTTCTGTGACATACCCTGGAAGCGTGGGAATCGACCGTAACCCCACTCTGTGTGATTGCCGACATAGGGTTTTCCACTTGCATCAAGTTCGTATGCATAAGTGGCAAACTGGGCATTCATGGAGAAAGTATAGTTCTTCCACCACTTCAAACGAAGACGAACACTGAGGTCACTCCAGCGATGGAAGTCTGCGGCAGCATTATAAGACATGCTTGCACCCAGCTCATCAATGATGCTAATCTTCCTAAAGCCAGTGGAGTCCTTATCACTTTTAATCTTCATTTCGATATTGTTGCTCACGTCCCAACTGATCATCTCAGTCTTATACTTACCCGGAACACCATATAGTTCTTCCTGATAAGGAGAGTATTCTACAAGCTTCACATTACCACTTGCATCTGTATACTGGTAGCTATCATAGTATCCGTAACGGCGTGCTCCGAAGTTTGGTGAATAAGAGAATGATACCTGAGGAGTTAGGACGTGGCGAATAGCCTGAATCTTATCACCGAAAAGTTTCCTACTTGGAGTCCAGAAGCCATACAGTTTTGTACTGGCACTCATTCCGAAGCTCCAGTTATAAACGTTATGGAATCCATAAGTAGTATCATTAACTTCCTTTTGTTTCACTCCATCCCATGACCGTAATATCTTCTTAGAGTACATACGGTCTGTGAAATTAAAGGAAGGTGTGACATTAATATAATTAAATAAGGTGAAGTTTGCTTGTACAGGAATACTATGTTGGAAAGCATTCTTCCAGTCCTTAAACAAGTTTGAGTGTAAGAAACGGTCTTCTTTTGTTGATATTGAGTTTGACAACTGACCCGTATAGCTCATAGATATCTTCTCATACCAGCGTTCTTTCCCTACAGCGTGCTTACGTTTGAAAGGATAGAAACGACTCAAACTGATGTTCAAATCAGGTAGAGTCATCTGAATTGAAGAGTCTCTCATATTCTGTGCAAGGTTGGTTGTTGCACTTAAAGACAGACCTATACTTGAGAAAGTAGTACTCCAGCTGACAGATGACGTACGTGTTGACTGTGTCAAGGTCTGTGGATTATACATACTGGTCAGGTTATTACGCTCATAACTTGACGTAGCAAAGTTCACGCTTGCAGCCAAAGAGCTGTAAGGATTGGCCTTCGGATCCTGTCGATGGTTCCACTGTAACTTAAAACTCTCCTGTTCTGCATAGTCAGGAAGCCCCTTATCTCCCGTCTTTGTGTTCTGATAACTGAAGAGGAAGGCACCCGAATAACGATAGCGTTTGCGATAGTTGCTGGCAGCAGTAACGCCCCATGACCCTTTCGTATATATCTCACCTAAGAGTTTTAAGTCCCATTTATCACTGATAGCGAAGTAATAACCACCATCACGAAGATAGAAACCACGATCTTTCTCATCACCATAACTCGGCATAATAAAGCCACTGGAGTACTTCTTTGAGAACGGGAAGAAACCGTAAGGGATAGCCAATGGCAACGGAACATCAGCTACGACAAGGTAAGCAGGGCCAAAAACGACGTCCTTCCCTGGTCGAACTTTTGCACGAGAAAGCGCAATATAGAAATCAGGATGTGGCTTATCACAGGTTGTATAACGCCCATGCTGCAGGTAAATGATACCCGTCGAATCACGTTTACCAACCTCTCCGGTGAGGAATCCTTCCTGTTGTTCGGTATAGATACCTTTTATCAAACCCTTTTTCGACTTGAAGTTGAATGCCATGGTATCCGTCTTATACTCATCTTTACCCATTGTAAAGATTGGTTTTCCTTTGATTCCGCCCTCTTCTGTTGAGTCTGCAGTACCAGTTGCACGCACAGTATTACTATCAAGGTTCATATAAACCTTATCACTTGCGAGTTTCATATTCTCGTAATTCACCTTAGAATTACCATACAGATAGGCAGTTCCCGTAGCAGCATCATAGACGATTGAGTCATCAGCAGAATAGATTACCGGGGCATCAATACCGTTTGAACGTGCTCGCATTACACTATCTGCACGAATAGAGTCATCAATCTGTTTATTATGGCGGTAAATTGCCAATTGAAGAGAGTCCATCTTCGTTGTATCCAGTCCAGCAAATCTACTGCTATCAGCTACATCAGGACGCTTCCCTTGCAAGAGACTATCAACAATAACAGCATTACCCGTAGCCTTCTTGGTCCTTTTACCTTTTGGCAAGGGCATATTAATGCTTGCCATCGCATAGACGATGGCCATCGATAGGAGGAGTATGATGCTCTTATTTCTCATTGACTAATATCGTGCAAAAGTACAGAATTAATGGTGAATATATATATCATTACACTATTTTAACGTTTTAGAACGCCTCACAAATATGCTCTTTTAGTGATAAACAAAGACGAGTTGTCAGATACATGAAGCACTGTTTGATGCTTATTGTTTTACTTGTGCACCTTACAATCACATGATTACGGTAGCCTAACAACTACTATCAGTGTAAGATAAATTCATATTATGAAATCAATAGAGGCTCTTTTGCATTGTAAAAGGTGCCCTTTTGAGTTGCAAAAGATGCCCTTTTACACTCCAAAAGACGCCCTTTTACAACGCAAAAGGGCGTCTTTTACAAAGCCCCACATTAACCTTCTGATTCTCTGTTAGTTACCAATTCTATTTTGAGGCACATTCTTTTGTTTTTTAATTGTAGCGAGAAGAAAATCTGTAATAGTATTTCATACTCCAGAATTCATCCTCTATGCCAACTCTAATCCTAAGGCCTCAATCAGTTTTATTACAGGTTTATTGGTTTGTTTTAGCTTCTCTAATTCCTGTCTTGGTGTGAGCATAGGTTTGATTTCATCCTGCTCCGCCAAGCGAATAGTCAGTTCAAGCTGTCCATTGTGCAATGTCTTTGCCAGAGTTGCACGTATGCGTGCCTTAATAGATAGCAGTTCATTCAGTTGGATTTTATTCTCTGCCAACACCAGAATATGCGGAAATTCCGTTATTGTTGGAGTAATATTCTTCATGCGTTGAGCCAAAGCCTGCATATCACTCGGCATACGTGAACACATGGAACGCCATTGCACAACAAGGTCTTGCTGAGAGAATGATTCATTTTCTTCCTTGTTTGTGACCTCAGGCTCATCTATATAAGCTGGCTTTTTATCTTTACTCTTAAGAAGATTATCAAATGACATCCCCAAGGAACCTAAGTTCAAAGACCCTGACATAGCTGTAGGAACAGGCTTAGGAGAGGTGATAGATGTTTCAATCTTCGGAGCTGCATCATCTTTTACTGGTGATACTACCCCATCAGCCACACCTTGTGATGCAGCATTAGCACGTTTCAGGCTCCCGACCACCTGCGGAGTCGGTTTATTCTGAGCCTTCATTATAAGTTTCTTAAACAGGGATTTCAAACGCTTAGGGCTGCGCCCCGAGGCTGGAACATCATCCTCTTTCTGCGTTATCTGAGCCACTTCAATCAGTGTCAGCTCAACTAACAGACGCTTATTCGAGCTCTGGCGATACTCCACATCGCAACGATTCATAATCTTCAGAGCATCATACAGGAAAGGTGTAGGACACTTCTGTGCCTGACTTTGATAACGTTGGCGTTGCTGATCGCTCACCTCTAACAGAGGAAGGGTCTGTGCATCCTTTGCCATCAGTACGTTGCGCACATGTGAAGCCAAGCCATTGATGAGATTTCCACCATCAAAGCCCTTGTTTATGACTGTATTCAAGAGTACCATTATCTCACTTACCTTATTCTCCAAAGCAAGATCAATGATGTTGAAGTAATTCTCCTCATCCAGTACATTGAGGTCTTCAATCACCTTTTGATAACTGATATCTCCTTGAGAGAAACTTGCTGCCTGGTCAAATATTGAAAGGGCATCGCGCATACCACCATCAGCTTTCTCAGCTATGACGTTCAAAGCCTGCTCATCATATTTGATATTTTCTTTCTCAGCCACGCTCTTTAGATGCCCAATGATGTCGCGTACTGTCATTCTTTCAAAGTCATAGATCTGACAACGAGACAAGATTGTGGGGAGAATCTTATGCTTCTCTGTTGTTGCAAGAATGAAAATAACATGAGCGGGCGGCTCTTCCAGTGTCTTCAGGAAAGCATTGAAAGCCGCCGTTGACAGCATATGAACCTCATCAATGATAAAGACTTTATATCGACCAACCTGTGGAGGAATACGAGTTTGCTCCATCAAAGACTTGATATTCTCAACGGAGTTATTGCTCGCAGCATCCAACTCGAAGATATTATAACTACGTCCTTCGCTAAAAGCGTTACAACTTTCGCATTCGTTGCACGCCTCTCCCTCTGCAGTTGGGTGCTCGCAGTTAATAGCTTTGGCGAAAATGCGGGCACAAGTAGTCTTTCCTACGCCCCGAGGACCACAGAAAAGATAAGCATGAGCAAGCTTCCCACTCTTCACAGCGTTCTTCAACGTAGTCGTCAACGCCTGTTGTCCAACGACAGAATCAAAGGACATCGGGCGGTACTTACGTGCCGAAACGATATATTCACTCATAATTTAACATTCTGATTATTTCGTGCAAAGGTAATAAAAGTTAAGAAAAGAGCAGGAGAAGGATATGATTAAATTGTTAATTTGCTAAAAATCTATATGCTTAATGCATACATCTGCAATCTTTTCCTTACTTTTGCAAAAACTAAAATAGCGTTAGCAATCAAGACATAGTTCTTACTTTGCATTCGCTTACATCTTTTTTTAACAACAGAGAGAAGTGAGCAAAATAACTGGACATGTTCTCAGGTTTCTGAGCCGATTCAAATTTCATATCGTTATCATCCTTGGTATACTTATAGTTGGCGTACTGGATGAGAACAGTTTCCTGAAACGTATAGAGTATGCGTACCAGATTGATGACCTAAAGACGGAGATACAGAAGTACAACCGCCAATATCATCATGACACACAACAGCTGAGAGACTTGAAACGTGACCCGAAAGCTGTTGCAAGAATTGCCCGTGAACGCTACTTTATGAAGGCTGACAACGAGGATATCTTCGTTCTGAGTGATGACGAACAGCCTGCTGACAACCCTTCTAAATATGAAACAACTGAATAAATACGAATCAATAGCCTTCCTCTTCGGGGGATTACTGATGGTTACAGGTGCTGGATTATATGCTTTTTTCCTCATCCAACCTGTTTCATGCTGGGTTATGCTGGTAGGAGCCATCCTATTCGTACTCATGCAAACAAGACAACGATACACTGGAACACAACTAACTATACGCCGTTTGCGTAAGATTATGACGTTTGCAGGTATCGGATTTATCCTTGCTGGACTATTTATGGTAGAGGATTCGTATTTCTTTCTTCGCCCATTTGTAGCCAACTCTATAAGTGGATACAGTACTTACATCAACATAATCCACCACAATTGGGTGATACTTCTCCTCATCTCAGCCATATTAGAGATGTATACGACACATCGAATCAACTACGAATTGAGGAAAGAAAGCCCACTTGAGGGTTGATTAGAACAAGAGATAAGAGATAATTTCAATAGAAAAAACGACAGACATAAGAGGTGGAGAACATCTCATTTGTCTGACAAGAACCAGTTTAATGAACTATGAATAAAGTTCTATATGCACTACTTTCACTTGTGATGCTCGCATCATGTGCTGACTCATACACTATCCAAGGAACATCTAACGTCTCTGCTTTAGATGGAAGAAAGTTATATCTGAAGGTTGATCAGGCTGATTCACTGATTGATTTGGATTCTTGTGATGTCGTTCACGGGCAATTTTCTTTTCATGGAACGATTGATTCTGTGAAAGTAGCACAGGTCTTTATGGATGACGTTAACCTACAATTTCCTATTGTTATTGAGAGTGGAAACATCAATGTCAAGCTGAATAACACACAACAGCGTGTTAGCGGAACACCACTGAATGACAAACTCAATGACTTTTGGACGAAGTTTACACAGTTACGCAACCAATATGGAGAGATTGACCACGAAGAAAGTGCAGCCATTCTCAATGGACATGACGAAGAAACGATCAATGCCCAACTCATCAAAAAGGCTTTAGTAGTCTATGAAAAGGGCGATAAACTGTTCACAAAGTTTGTGACAGACAACTTTGACAATGTCCTTGGACCATGGGGTTTCCTAACACGTATTAGTTATGACACCACCCCTAACGCCTATCCTGTATGGATGAATGACTATATGTACGCCTATGCACTGAACCAATTACCGTCATGGGTAGAGTACATCATGACCAAAGCTACTGATAAGTTTAAGAATAATCCACAAGTAAAGGCGTTCTATACTAATTTCCAGCAGACACAAAAAGAGATGAATGGTACAGCAGAACCTACTACTACCAGCCCTGAAGCAAGTGGAACAACAACGAATCCTGACATAACTCCACCAACACCAGCTCAGATGGCAGGTGATTCCGTTCGCTAATAGGTGGACAAGAAAGAAAAGATTCAGAAACAAATGAGGTTTGAAAGACATCAGTATTCAAACCTCACACAGACATTCTCATAGAATATATTACACCCCTAAAAACATAAACATATGAGAAAACTCATCCAAAGTGGTACGATCGTCAATGAAGGGCGAAGCTTTATTGGTTCTCTCATCATAGAAGATGATCGTATAACAGAGATAATTGAAGGCAACAAGATACCCCGTGGCACATTCGAAGAGACTATCGATGCCACGGGATGTTTTGTTATTCCAGGTATCATAGACACACATGTTCACTTCCGTGAGCCTGGATTGACGGATAAGGCCGACATTGAAAGCGAGAGTAGCGCAGCAGCTTTCGGTGGTGTCACCTCGTATTTTGACATGCCAAACACCAATCCACAAACCACAACAATAGATGCCTTGAACGATAAATGGCAACGGGCTGAATCGTCAAGTCATATCAATTATGCTTTCTTCTTTGGTGCAACAAATACGAACAGTGACCTTTTCGCTCATTTAGACATACATACTATTCCAGGAATCAAACTCTTTATGGGTGCATCAACGGGCAATATGCTCGTAAATAGACAGGAAGCATTAGAGAAAACCTTCCATAACGCAGCAGAACTAGGACTTCCAGTCGTCACACATTGTGAGGATTCAGATATCATCAAAGCTAACATGGAAGAGGCAAAGAAGATCTATGGAGATGATCCTGACATCATACATCACTACGAAATACGCAGTGAAGAAGCCTGTTGGGTTTCTTCTCAATTGGCAGTTAAGCTTGCACGAAAGTTTAAGACACACCTTCACATAGCTCATATCTCTACCCAAAGGGAACTATCATTGGCTCTTCAACCTGAAGATGAAGGACGGATAACCTTAGAAGCTGTCATTGCTCACATTGCTTTTTCCAAAGAAGATTATCTCACAAAGCATGCACTTATCAAATGTAACCCTTCTGTGAAGACACTTTCTGACCGTAATGCCATCCGCCATGCACTCATGGATGGACGCATAACAACTGTAGGGACGGACCATGCTCCACATCTTCTTAGCCAGAAACAAGGTGGATGTGCAAAGGCAACATCGGGCATGCCGATGATACAATTCTCTCTTGTAACGATGTTAGAACTTGTTGATAAGGGCGTATTGACCATAGAAAAGCTTGTAGAACTTATGGCTCATGCACCAGCAAGACTCTTTTACATTGATGAACGGGGCTTCCTTCGCAAAGGCTACAAGGCTGACATCACCATCATTAAGCCTCACCAGTCATGGATTGTAAACGAAGAATGTATCGAAAGTAAGTGCAAATGGAGCCCTATGATGGGACATGAATATCATTGGAAGGTGGTCCACACATTCTTAAATGGTAATCACTTATTAAATAATGGCAAGTTCAATACCACCTTACGGGGTGAGAAAATAACATTCAGGAACACTAAGTAACCCTTCATAAAAACAAAAGGTAGTAGATAAAAGAAGGTCTTATGGACAAGAAAGTCGTAGATAATAAAAGTAAGATTCTCACTTATAACATCAATGATGTCGCCCCATACATCAATTGGGCATACTTCTTCTATGCCTGGTCAATGAATGGTAAGGCAAAAGATGCACAAAAAGAGTTACAAAAAGAAGCTGAGGATATGCTGGCTAAGATGAATGAGAAGTATCATACCCATGCTGTTTTTGCACTGTGCGAAGCCAACAGTGATGGTGATGATATCATCGTTAAGGGTACACGCATACCAATGTTACGCCAACAAAAAGCCGTACCTGGTAAACCTAACCTATGTCTTTCAGATTTTCTTCGTCCCTTATCAACCGGAATTAAAGATACTTTAGGGCTCTTTGCGACCTCCGTTGACGCTGCTCTGACAGATGATTTCGAAGATGATACCTACCTACGGATGCTGTCACAGACTCTTGCTGACCGTTTAGCAGAGGCTACAGCAGAGAAAATGCACGAAGATATCAGAAGGAAATATTGGGGATATGCACCAGAAGAGCAACTCACTTTGAGAGAGTTATTTGCTGAAAAATATCAGGGAATACGCCCAGCCATAGGATACCCATCACTTCCAGATACCAGTGTAAACTTCCTTTTAGCAGAGCTTTTGGACATGACAGCTATCCACATTAGCCTTACTGAAACTGGAATGATGATTCCTCATGCCAGCGTTTCAGGACTAATATTCGCTCATCCACAGAGCCGTTACTTCGAGTTAGGGAAGATAGGAGAAGACCAACTACAGGATTATGCACGCCGACGTGGCCTCCCTACAGAGTCTATCAGGAAGTATCTCAGTTCCAGTCTACTAAAAAAATGATTGCACGAATCATCATACCACTCATTTTAGTCATTGTACTTCCCGACCTATACATTGACGTTCATTACTTCCGGAAGCAATACCACATTAGTAGGTGGTTGCGTTTACTATGGTGGATACCCTGCATTAGCATGGTAATATACACATGTGCGTTAGCCTCCATACAGGACTTTGCACCCACAGACCTCACTTGGCTGAACACTTATCTCTTCCTCCTTGGAATGTTCGTCGGACCAAAAGCCATCTTTACACTTACTTCTTTCCTTGGTTGGATAGTACGAAAACACATCACACATACGCACCGCAACTGGGGACATTACATTGGAATCGCCCTTGGGATATGTACTTTTGCAACTTATGTATATGGTCTTACGGCAGGTTTTTCTACCATAAAGGTTAAACATGTGAACCTTTATTTCAGGAATCTACCACAATCATTCAATGGATATCGCATCGTTCACGTATCCGACCTGCATCTTGGAACATTTGATGGATGGCGTAAAAGCATACTAAAGGCAGAGATGGACAGTATCGTGAAGCAACATCCGGACCTTATCTGCTTTACTGGTGACCTACAAAATATGCGTCCTCAAGAAATTGAAAAGATGCAGAACGTACTTCATAAACCCATGCAAGGCACTGTATCAGTCTTAGGAAATCATGACTATACCGAATATATAAAAGAAGAGCCAAGGGTAGAATTTCAGCAAGAGAAGCGATTAATTGCAGCAGAAAGAAACCTTTTAGGATGGAAACTGCTATGCAACCAACATATCAAAATAGCATCTTCACATAAGGAGTACATATATATATGTGGCACGGAAAACGACGGAAGACCACCTTTCCCCAACCATTCTGATTACGACAAAGCCATCCGAGGGATTCCCAAAGATGCCTTTGTCATCATGTTACAACATGATCCTTCTGCATGGCGTAGGTCTATTCTTCCCAAAACAACAGCCCAACTGACGCTAAGTGGACACACACATGGCGGACAGATGCAGTTCTTTGGCTGGCGTCCTACAAGTATTCGACAGGCTGAAGACCATGGACTCTATGAACAAAATGGGCGATATCTGTATGTCACTGCAGGCCTTGGAGGACTTGTACCCTTCCGTCTCAATATGCCAAATGAGATTACAGTCATAACACTTCACACTAAAAAATGAAATAAAAGTATTCTATGAGCAATTCTATCTCCCCAAGAAACAAGAAGAATCATCCTTCTGTAATAACGTTGGTAGCACGTCTCATCTACGGAGTCTACACCTTCTTTATTGCACTTCCCATCTTTATTATAACATCAACTCTTACCGCCTTGACAACAGTTATTGGCTGTAGGTTTGGCAATGGACACTTCTGGGGCTACTATCCAGGCAAATGGTGGTCATGGCTTACTATCCGTTTGCTCTTCTTACCCGTAAAAGTTGAAGGGAGAGAGCATTTAGATCCCAAGCAAAGCTATGTCTTTGTGAGCAATCATCAAGGTGCATTTGACATATTTCTTATCTATGGCTTCTTGGGCCGTAACTTCAAATGGATGATGAAAAAAGGTATCCGGAAGATTCCTTTGGTAGGTATCGCTTGTGTATATGCCCATCATATCTTCGTCGATAAGAGTGGAGCAAGCAAGATAAAGAAGACCTATGACGAAGCACGCAAGACCCTTCGAGAGGGTATGTCAGTTGTTGTTTTCCCTGAAGGTGCCCGTTCTTTTACTGGTCATATGGGTAAATTCCGTCGTGGAGCTTTCATGCTTGCCGATGAACTACAACTTCCTGTATGTCCATTGACCATCAATGGTTCCTTCGATATCATGCCCCGTACAAGAGATTGGAGCTTTCCTATGTGGCACCCTCTTAGCCTTACCATTCACGAACCTATCTTTCCAAAAGGCAAAGGGACAGAGTTCGAGAAACAAACAATGGCAGAATCCTATGATGCAGTCATGTCTGGCATAGAACCAAAGTATCAAGGTTTCATAGAAAATCCAGACCAATAACATCACATATCTCTACCCATATCCTAATAAAAACAATAAAAAGAAACACAGATTTGCTTCATTCAGAGAAATGTACTACTTTTGTATTACTTTTAATAAACCCAAAAACTGAAAGCCAATGACAAGTGATAGTATCGTAATTATACCAACCTATAACGAGAAAGAGAATATCGAGAAAATCATTCGTGCCGTCTTCCGATTAGAAAAGTTCTTTCATATCTTGGTAATTGATGATGGAAGTCCTGACGGTACAGCACAGATTGTACACCGATTGATGGAGACTGAGTTTACCGACCGCCTCTTTATTATTGAGCGAACAGGTAAATTAGGATTGGGAACGGCTTACATCACCGGCTTCAAATGGGCTTTAGAACATGGTTATGACTACATCTTTGAGATGGATGCAGACTTCAGTCACGACCCTAACGACCTACCTCGTCTCTATGCCGCCACACATGATGAAGGCTATGATGTTGCAGTTGGCTCACGCTATGTAAGTGGTGTGAACGTTGTTAACTGGCCTATCGGACGCGTCTTGATGAGTTATTTCGCCAGCAAGTACGTCCAAACAGTGACAGGATTTCATGTTCATGACACCACGGCAGGGTTTGTTTGCTACCGTCGTCGTGTCTTAGAGACTATTCCTTTAGACCAAATCCGCTTCAAGGGCTATGCTTTCCAGATTGAAATGAAATACACTGCCCATAAGATAGGCTTCAAAATAAAAGAAGTACCTGTCATCTTTGTGAATCGTAGGGAGGGAACTAGCAAGATGTCAGGTGGTATTTTCTCTGAAGCTTTCTTTGGTGTTATGCGCCTACGCATGGACGGATGGTTCAAGAAATATCCTAAACCACAAAACTAAAGGGATTTATCTCTTTTCGAAAAGCAAAAAGAATACACATTATTTAATTACACAAAAGACCATATATCAGCAGTCATAACTTCTCGGAGTTATGGCTGTTGTCGTTTAATCATTAGTATTCCGTAAACATTTTCCATACAGAATCAGTCTTAAGAGTCTCATAAATACCCTCTAAAAAACATGATTAACACATGCCATTCTTGCTATTTCATAAACATTTTGATGCCTAGCACCAGTGGAGCTAATACCTAACACCAGTGGAGCTGATGCCTAACACCAGTGGAGCTGATGGTCAACTCCATCCGTGTTGCCCCCTAACTCCTTATAAATAGTGTACCATCAAGTTATAAATAGTGTACCATCAAGGCGATATTTTATATTCTTATCAGTATGTAAGATAAATGTTGTAACTTTGCATTTACAACGCAATAGCGATGAAGATACAGGATATACAGAAACTATATGCAACCTTACCACAGGTAGGTGCATTGATAAAGACACAGGAAGATAAGTCCATCAAGACCATTTTCCTGCAAGGACTCGTGGCATCAGCTGCCCCAATGCTCTTTGCTTCTATAGCTGAAAAGTGGAAAAAGACAACTGTTTTTGTTCTCAATGATAACGATGAGGCTGGTTATTTCTATAATGATCTGAAAACAATTGCCATGCCTGATGATAATAAAGACAAAGTTGCAGAGGTTCTTTTCTTTCCTTCATCCTACCGACGTGCCGTGAAATACGGGCAACGAGATGCTGGAAACGAGATTCTACGTACTGAAGTCTTGACGCGTTTGTCAGCCCTAACAACGGAAAAAGAAGACTCTTCCACTCTCCCACTCTATATTGTTACCGAACCATCTGCCCTCTCAGAGATGGTAGTTTCCCCAAAACAATTAGACGAGAGACGCCTGACACTGACTGTTGATCAGCATATTGACATTGTAGAAGTTGAGAGAACGTTACGTTCATTCGGCTTTTCTGAGACCGATTATGTCTATGAACCAGGACAATTTGCCGTACGCGGTAGTATTATCGATGTTTATTCTTTCTCCAGTGAACTACCTTATCGTGTTGACTTCTTCGGAGATGACATTGAAACCATCCGTACTTTTGAAGTTGAGAGTCAGCTGTCCAACGAGAAACTAAAACGTATTGAGATTGTTCCAGAGCTTGCAACACTCTCTGAAGAGAAGGTTCCGTTTCTTAATTTCCTACCCAATGATGCGGTATTGGCATTCAAAGACTTCCTCTATGTCCGTGACACCATAGAAGGAATCTACAAAGATGGCTTTACATCCCAGGCATTAGTCGATAGCTTAGAAGGGAAAAACGAAGTGGAACAACAGGAGATTGAGAAAGCTTTCCGCAAGGAAAGCCAACTCATTACAGCTTCTCTTTTTATGGATAACGCGCTCGATTTCCTCCGCATAGAGTTCGGAATGAATCACTCTATCAATGATGATACAAGGAAAAAGGGTGATCATCGAGCGACAATAAACTTCCAAACATCCCCGCAACCACTCTTCCACAAGAACTTTGAGCTTCTCTCAAAGACCTTGAGAGACTATCTTCTCCAGGATTATAAGCTATATATCTTTGCTGACAGTGAGAAACAAACGATACGCTTAAGGGACATATTTGATTCCTTATCAAGCGGAAACTTATCTCCAGATTCTGAGAACCTGTCTGTTGCAGACAGCTCTCTTTCGTTGAAAAAAGGGGATAAAAACAGAACCGTTGAGGGTCTTCCTTTCACTGCTGTCAACCGAACGCTGCATGAAGGTTTTGTTGATAGTACGCTGAAGGTATGTTTCTTCACTGATCATCAGATATTCGATAGATTCCACAAGTACAACCTCAAGTCGGATAAGGCACGTCAAGGCAAGATGGCATTGACGATGAAAGAACTGCAAGAGATGGAACCTGGTGACTTCCTTGTACATGTTGACTTTGGTATTGGTAAGTTTGCCGGACTCGTCCGAGTGCCTGCCGGAGACTCCTATCAGGAGATGATACGCCTTGTTTACCAGCATAACGACATCGTAGATGTATCCATCCACTCACTTTATAAGATCAGTAAATACCGCAGAGGAGACTCTGGTGAAGCACCACGGCTGTCAGTTCTTGGTTCAGGAGCATGGGATCGGCTGAAAGAACGTGCGAAGAAAAGAATCAAAGACATTGCACGTGACCTCATCAAGCTGTATGCTAAGCGGCGAAAAGAGAAAGGTTTTGCCTTCTCTCCTGACTCCTTTATGCAACATGAACTGGAGGCTTCGTTCCTTTATGAGGACACTCCTGACCAAGTAAAAGCTACTCAGGAGCTGAAGCAAGACATGGAAAGTGCGCGTCCTATGGACCGTTTGGTATGCGGTGATGTGGGCTTTGGCAAGACAGAAGTTGCCATTCGTGCTGCTTTCAAAGCTGCTGTCGACAACAAACAAGTGGCTGTATTGGTACCAACAACCGTATTGGCATTCCAACATTACCAAACATTTAAGAACCGATTGAAGGACATGCCAGTACGTATTGACTACCTTTCACGTGCCCGAAGTGCGAAACAAACCAAACAAGTATTGGCTGATTTGGCTGAAGGAAAGATTGATATTCTCGTTGGGACACACAAACTGATTGGTAAATCAGTGAAGTGGCATGACCTCGGACTGCTTATTATTGATGAAGAACAGAAGTTCGGTGTGTCAACAAAGGAGAAGTTACGCCAGCTGAAAACCAATGTAGACACGCTCACAATGTCTGCTACTCCTATTCCACGAACACTACAATTCTCATTGATGGGAGCCCGCGACATGAGTATTATGCGCACTCCCCCTCCCAACCGCTACCCTATTCAAACCGAGATCGCATCCTTCTCACATGAGGTTATAGCTGATGCTATTAACTTCGAGATGAGCCGTAACGGACAGGTTTACTTCGTTAACGACCGTATCAGTAACCTTCCTGAGATTGCTAACCTCATCAAGAAGTATGTCCCAGACTGTAGGGTGGCTATAGGACACGGACAGATGAAACCTGAAGAGTTGGAAGAAATAGTCATTGGCTTCATGAATTATGATTATGATGTACTGCTTTCCACAACCATAGTAGAGAACGGAATAGACATCTCTAACGCCAATACCATCATTATTAATGATGCCCATCGCTTCGGATTATCCGACCTTCACCAGATGCGTGGACGTGTGGGACGCTCGAATAAGAAAGCCTTCTGTTATCTCTTAGCACCACCTTTGTCAGCACTGAACCCAGAAGCACGCCGCCGACTGGAAGCTCTTGAGACCTTCTCCGACCTCGGTAGTGGTTTCAACCTTGCTATGCAAGACCTAGACATACGCGGTGCCGGCAATCTCTTAGGCTCTGAACAGAGTGGCTTCATGGAGGACTTAGGCTATGAAACCTATCAGAAGATACTCAGTCAGGCAGTCACCGAATTGAAAAACGATGAGTTCCAGGATCTCTATGAAGAGGAGATGAACGAAGGAAAGCAGATTACAGGCGATGATTTCATTGATGATTGTGCTGTTGAAAGCGACCTTGAGATGTACTTCCCTGATAACTATGTACCAGGAAGTTCAGAGCGCATGCTACTCTATCGGGAGCTGGATAATATAGAGAAAGATGAAGATCTTGATGCTTATCGTAAACGTCTTCAAGACCGATTTGGACCTATTCCACGCCAAGGAGAGGAACTTATGCAGGTCGTTGCACTGCGAAGAGTGGGTAAACGATTGGGCTGTGAGAAGATTATTCTCAAGCAAGGACGCATGCAGATGCAGTTCGTTTCCAACCCAAACAGTATGTACTATCAGAGTGAAGCCTTTGACAAAGTACTTAATTACATAGGTTATCATCCCCGTCGTTGCAACCTGAAAGAACGGAACGGTAAACGTTCTATGGTGGTAAATGACGTG